>JACKZZ010008921.1_pt1 | contig 15409 bp, 19 predicted proteins | sample 8027871 | NCBI WGS metagenome assembly JACKZZ01 (sample SAMN15724774, study PRJNA655200) | protist metagenome | isolation source: fluorescence activated cell sorting (FACS) single amplified genomes of... | place: USA: West Boothbay Harbor, Gulf of Maine | collected 2000-07-19
GTTTCGACATATTTACTTGCGTGTGCTTTCAAAAGTGCACTTTCAAACACAATTTCAAAAACGGCAAAAGAGAAACGTCAAAATTTCGAAATTTCACACCCAGAAAGAGATCAATTTGCTTCTGAAGCGTGCTAATTATGCTTTTAAAGCATTCCCCATTGCCAGAACACCTTTTGGAAATATTAAAAGAAAGTGCACTATCCATCGTGTCAAGTAAGTTTTCTGTCAGACCTGCTTTAAAGAATGTAGTTTACATATCGCAATACAGTCGAAGTATTTTTATCTACGAGTTCTCAAACGCTGGCAAGATTATGTAATATATCCTTGAAGGTCTAGTGTATTCTGTGTTGCAATGGATCACCGTTTATGTGAATATTTAGGAAGCAAGTCGATTGAAATATACTGTAGCACAGGGCGTGTTGTCCGGTCCCGGCCAAGCCACAATGGATATAACGTGGCAGACTCTTCTGGCACCTCCACCAGTAACATCTATTAATATACCACGATGGTCATTTGGAATAAAAGATTTGGATTATATGTGTGGAGGAGGGGCTCCTCGTGGAGTAGTGGTTGACTTGGTTGGAGGAAATTATTCTAAACTCACACAGGTTGGTATTGATATTGATATTTCCTCCCATCATTCATGTATACTAAACGTGCAGCTTTCTTGTATGTATCATATCATACACAAATTCATATTATTTTATCCAATGTGCCTATGCAGATTGCATGTAGTACCGCCGTCCTAGTAGCATCTAAACCTGATAATGCACAAGGACACGGACATAGAGTGCTCTATGTCACTACCAAAGGAGGTACAGAAATCGCTAGGAATCTCGCCAGATTATGCCGCGCACATCAAATTGCTGATGAAGAAAGGTATTAATGTCCACATTACCTACTGTACTGTACGGTATACACATGTTTTAATATGGTATATTAGCGTGATTGTATTTCAGGGTCGTATATATTTTCTTTGTCTAATCTAACTCTCTGATACTGTTTTTGTCTAGTGCCTTGCGAAATATTCATCTATGCTGTGTGCGCACTCCATGGGAGGTCTTGGAATTGCTAGCCCAAGTTGCAAACGCTGTAAGTATAATGTTTTATGATGTATCATACTTGACATGATTGTACTAGCTGGTTGGTTAGGATATTTTTTAGTTAGTGTGTTAGTTTGTTTTGTGAATTACTTACGACATATTAATTTTGATGGATGCATGGCGATACACCTACCAACTGACATCATCATAATACAGCCAGATCGAAGAGAAGGCCCTGCTTTGATCGTCATTGATGATATGTTTAGTTTGATAGCCCCCTATGTTACGGGAAGAGAACATCATCACATGAAACCCAGGTATGTTATATTCATAATCATCACAATACAAAAAAAAATGTATTTTTTTAAAATGTTTTTTAGTGATTTACGTTTGTGTGTTGTGACAGTGGTGGAGGTGATCGCTCTAGCATCAGTGGTAAAGAAAGCAGTTGTACTCCCACACTCACTATAGAGAGAGTGATGGCTCAGATCGCATGCACATTACGCCTTATCGTCAACACCACCCCGTCAGTAAAAGACTGCATATCTGCCCGCCATGATCATATGTGGAACCCTAATAACCCACTTGGCACGTCAGTCTTGACACTCCATACATGTCCCCAGATAACCACCCACCCCACTTCTGGATCGTTAATCCAAGCCATTCATTGTTATTGTCCAATGTGGTATGTTTTATCAGAGTCTGTAGATATGTGTGTATATGTCCGAGCTAAATATACTATGGGAAGAGCAATTCAAAGGAGCAGTGGGGCAAGTCGCTTTGCTATGCTTCAATCATGGGGTGAGAATGAGTTGGGTTTGTTGGAGATGGATTATGCTTATCCGTCAGTACAGGAAGAGGAGAAGAGGGGCGACAGCCATAGTGATTTGGGTACGTGAGTCGACTTGAGTATTAAATATACATAATATATATGGCTAATTCTATTTAAACATTAAATGTCTATACAATAATATCATTTTGGCTGGTGGTACTAACATTTACAGAATTTCATTTTCTTAAGAAATTAGAATAAGATGTGTTCTTGTGCCGGCTCCAGCTCCTCACAAAAGTCCAATAAGAGGAATGAGAGGATAAGAAATTGTCCCTATTACTATCTATTAGTTCGCTGCATGAAGCAATGATTTACTCTGCTCACTCTGATGATGCAAAATGCATATACCACACGAATAATGATTGTATATATATAATATAATATATTATTGGAAAACCAATTAATTGTTACATAGCCCTGATGATAATATATTGTTGATATGCCCTGAATGTAATAATGTTATGGGTACACACTAATGTGCAAGTAATAAAAACAGTGAACGCATATTTCGAAGAAGGGCTTTTTCAAGTACAAGAACAAAGTAGTTCGTACTTCAAAAATGGTACTACTATTGGAGGCTTAATCTAAAAATGGACCGCCAGCTTATGAGCTGCTGGTGACAGCAGGCCTAATGACCTAGCTAATGATACCTAATTCATACTCACTACTACTACTTACTACCAGTACAAGTACTAGAAGTAGCTAGTTCTTGTAACTTGTAGGTACTTGTTTTGATGATACATTGCAAATTCCAAATAACGTACCCTCCTGAGGGCTTCGCTTGTGATTGTAGACAGATTTTTTAAATTAAAGCGTGTCTGGCTGGGCATCACCTAAAACCATTTGGCGCTTAATCAATGCGGCACTTTTACGCGAAGTTAAGTAATAACGGTTATCGCCAAGCAGAGAAACAGTGGGACAGTAGCCATAGGAAACAACAGGCCCGACTTAGATCCTTCTTGCTTACTTCTTGTCATGCGTGCCGATCATATCCAACACCGACACGGCTGCATCTGTGATTCTGGTTCCAGGGCCAAAGATTGCAATAGCACCAGCTTCGTAAAGAAAGTCGTAATCTTGAGGAGGAATGACTCCACCACATATCACTTTGATATGAGATCCTCCCACCTACACGCACACAACAGAATAGTACGTATGAGTATGACAAATGTAGTGTGTGTATTGAGTGGTTATGGCATCACCACTTTTCATGTCAATATGCAACAACATAGTGTAGTGAGTGCAATAGACCACGTACCTTTTTAAGAGCGTTGATAAGGTTGGGAACGAGTGTGCGGTGTCCAGCTGCCTGTGAGCTCACTCCGATGACATGTGCATCGGCATCCACAGCCTATGTATGAGGAAAAAACAGCAGTACACAGGTACAGTTAGATAGCTCACATATCTCCAATATCTACAGTGACCCTTTTCACTAATGTCTCATAAATCCATTTCAATATTTCAAAAATGATGACAGCGCTTCGGCCAATACATGTGCATATCCGTAGTACACGCATGTAAATATGCATTTATATGTAGTTTACATACCTGACGGGCAACCTCCTCGGGCGTAGAGAATAGAGGTCCAACATCCACATCGTATCCCATATCCGAAAATCCACTAGCAATTACCTTTGCCCCTCGATCATGACCGTCCTGTCCCATCTTAGCTACCAACATGCGGGGTCTTCTTCCCTCATTCTCAGCAAAGAGGTCTACGGCTTTCAGCACAGCATCATATTCATCATTGGCACCTGCTTCGTTAAAGGTAGCAGAGTAGGCTCCCTGTACCACGCGAGAATAGGCAACATGTCTGCCCCATTCCGTCTCCAATGCGCTAGTGATCTCACCCAATGTGCAGCGCACTCTTGCGGCCTCGACCGCTAAATTCAAGAGATTATCATCGTGATCTCCAGCGCAGGTACCCCCTATCATTACCAAATAAAAAATCAAACACATTTCTCCTCACTAAACGCCATCTCTAGGCCGTTAATAATGCCATCTACTTGTGTAGATACCACTCCCATTCATAATAATTTCACTAACCTTTCATTTTCGAAGCTTCAGCCAGTCTAATAAGAGCTGCCTGCACCTTAGCATCGTCTCTCCCCGCTCGGAGTGCCTTCAGCTTAGCAGTTTGAGCTTGTCTGACAGCATTATTATCTATTGACAATACATCAATGGGCTTTTCATTATCAAGACGATACTTATTCACTCCCACAACTGTATCCTCCTTAGAGTCAATGCGGGCCTGTTTGCGGGTAGCAGATTCTTCAATACGCATCTTCGCCATCCCAGATTCAATGGCTTTAGTCATACCACCGAGGCTCTCTACTTCCTCGATGATTTCTGTGGCAGCCTTTGCCAGATCTGATGTAAGGGATTCCATCATGTGAGAGCCTCCCCATGGATCAGCAACCTAATTATTAAATTCATAACATTAAGAATACATAATGTACATTCAGGTAGAAAGAAGAACGTGTCATAGAATTAGCTCAACATTTTTGGTATAAAAGTGATATATAATACTTTGTTTTCAAAAAATGCAAATTATTCCAACTACCTTAGTAATGTGAGTTTCCTCCTGCAAAATAATTTGAGTGTTACGCGCAATACGGGCACTAAATTCAGTCGGAAGACCCAGAGCTTCATCAAAAGCATTTGTGTGCAGTGACTGTGTCCCTCCCATGACTGCAGCCATGGCCTCGACAGTGGTTCGTACTACATTATTGTATGGGTCCTGTGCAGTCAAGGAATAACCAGATGTCTGAGAGTGAGTGCGAAGGAGCAGACTCTTGGGGTTCTTGGCGCCCATCCCCTTCATCAACTCCGCCCATAGCATACGGGCAGCTCTCAGCTTGGCGACTTCCATGTAGAAATTCGTGCCAATTGCAAAGAAGAATGAGAGTCGAGGAGCAACAGAATCAACATCCAAACCTATGCAATCAAACCATCAACAGCAACATAAACACCCATAGTCAAAGAAAATAAATGCATAATGCGTATCGGTACATATATATTACAACAATTGGGGGTCCATACAACAACTTGGATGACTGACTTACCAGCTTCCTTGGCAGCCCGGACATACTCGACACCATCGGCGAGTGTGAAGGCCAGCTCCAGCTTCGAATCAGCACCTGCCTCTTGCATGTGATAGCCGGAGATGGAAATACTGTTGAAGCGCGGCATGTGCACAGAGGTATACCCAAATATATCTTGGATAATACGCATAGAAGGACCAGGGGGGTAGATGTAGGTGTTGCGAACCATAAATTCCTATGAAAGTAATATGCACATATATTTAATCAATCATATATGCACGTATTTATAAGTGACAGGGAACTTGCAACATACATAATAGTGCTGTCATTACTTTATACTTAAGGAACACCTTTTTACCTTCAAAATATCATTTTGAATAGTTCCAGCAAGTTTATCTCGTGTGGCCCCCATCTCCTCAGCAGTGACAATATAAAATGCCATTATGGGTAGCACTGCTCCATTCATAGTCATAGATACAGACACCTTGTCCAGAGGTATATCTTTGAAGAGGATTTTCATATCTTCTACAGAACTAATAGGGACTCCTGCCATACCCACGTCACCTGTGTCATAATACAGATGAACGGAGATCATCATACCGATAACAACAAATCATATAACAAAAGACCAGATCTTACCGGACACTCTGGGGTGATCAGAATCGTAGCCACGATGAGTGGCAAGATCAAAGGCAACAGAGAGACCTTGCTGACCAGCAGCTAAATTCTTGCGGTAGAATGTATTGGACTCTTCAGCAGAGCTGAATCCAGCGTACTGCCTGATTGTCCATGGCTTCGCAGTGTACATGGTTGCATACGGGCCTCTTTTGAAGGGGAACAAGCCTGGGGCCTCCTCATCTTCAACTTTTTTTGAGGAATCCACATCATGGGCGGTGTACAACGGTTTAAGGGTGATTCCCTCGGGTGACTTCCATTCTAGAGAAGTTGGTTCCTTACCTTTCAGCTCTTTCTTAGCAAGAGTTGTCCATCCCGGAGGATAGCTTGTTGAGAGTGCACGTACTGCTCTGAATTGATGAGAGGCCGATTTATGTCGGATTAGGCGCTGCATGATATTGCTAGCAGCAAGAATATTAGTTTGATGAGGAAGTTGCGTCGTTGAAAAACTCTGAAGGTTCGAACTGAAAAAAATCGAGTGACCACAAAAGATACGGTTTGTCAGATGTTGGCAGTGGTAGGTGTGTTGAAAAGGTCATGATCTGAACCGCGAGTTGCAAATAATTTCCGTGGTATTCCGTCGGTCAATTTTGATCACCACAACTGATTTTCAAACATGGCAATGGCAAGGAGTTCTCGTATGCTCCACTATATTAATTATAGAATGAGGGTTGTTCTTCAGGACTCGTAAGTGCATCATTAATTTCTATAGTATTTTACTCTTAACCTTAGTACGCAGACGAACATTGGTTGGAACCTTCATGGCTTTTGATAGACACATGAATATGGTTCTTGGCGAAACGGAGGAGCACAGAAAAATTAAAACCAAAAAAGGACAGGGGATTCATGAAGAGAAAGAAGAAAAGCGCACATTAGGGTTAGTCATTCTCAGAGGAGACTGTGTGGTGTCGCTATCAATAGAGGGGCCACCTCCACCGGAGGAGGACGAAAAATTAATTCCAGGTGGACCTGGAGTAGGAAGAGCTGCAGGAAGAGGTCTTCCTGTTGCCCCAATGGCTGGTGCTCCTATCGGGTTAGCCGGACCTGTTCGCGGTGTCGGTGGACCTGCCTCTTCTATGATGCAGCCTCCTATGCAAGGTATGCAAGCTTGCATATGCATATATTGTGAAATTAATTATAAACCATTGTGTTAGTCCTTATATTTGCACCTATTTTTCATACTTTCTATGGACATATCCAATTTTTTTATTATGTGATGACCTTGTGGTTATAGTGGCAGCGCAAATGGCCCCTCGACCTGGAATGATGCCTCCAGGCATGGCCATGCCCCCAGGAATGATGCCTCCCGGTGCCCCAGGAATGGGTATGCCTCCTCGCCCCCCTCCCGGTATGATGTTCCCTCCCGGTGTGGCCCCACCTGGTATGGGTGGTGTGCCTCCTGGTATGCCTCCCGGTATGCCCCCCCCTGGTATGCCTCCTGGTATGCCTTTCCCTCCCGGTGCCCCACCTCGTGGCCCTCCTCCGGGTATGTAAGGGCCCTCTACGGGATAGATGAGTTCATATTAGTGAGCTAGTGTTGATTGTATTGACCGGATAGTGGGTAGGTGGATAGTACTATCTACAAAAACAGTAGTGGGATTAAGTAAACGACGAAATAAAACCCATTCTTCCTCAAATTTCGAACTCTTATTTTCCGCTGTTTATTCATACGAATTTGTACAGTGCTGATAATACTTGAATTTATTACTTGAAGTAGTACAAATGCAGAATTTAATTGTACACTGGTATAGAATACGAAGTAAGAATAATTATAATTTCTTTCAACCCTGGTCCAATAGATTGTCACATTGTATCATGATGGGCTTCTTGTAGTGGCAGTGGTAGCAATAAATGCACTTGTACAAGCAGAAGGGGCCTACTAGTTACTAGTAGCTTTAAAGCAATCGCTACATAGCTTTTTCTTAAATAAAAAAGAGAGCTACACTACGCTTGTTTTTTGGCACCATTAAGAAACCATTAAGTGGATACCATTTTAATGGCTTAAAATTAATTAATTCCATAAAACTGTATTATTTTATTATTTACATTAATTATTATCAAGGGGAGAAGTGAGGGGAGGGACATTAATTCATTCTATAAAATTACATCATACATATTGTCAAAAATTACCTTCCTACCCTCAATTGTACCCTTTCATATCATACCGACTTTATCATCTCTTTCACTTTTGTCACAACAATCTATTGACTGAAGCTCTCTAACAGTCCCTCTACATGAGTATGTTCACAAATTAGAGCTATCATTCATCATCCCTCCCTCCCTTACAATCTTCTCGTGGAGGCCCCGTTGGCTCGACACGGACTGCGAAGTCGATTTATTTCAAAACCCTTTTTGTTGTGTCATCAAAGAGTGATACAAATAACATGACAACTTTGTATAGAGCACGCCTATATATCAGCTCATTGTCATCGAAAGTGGCCAACTCGGTTGTGTACTGCCATCACCGTGTACAACGCACAATTCGTCGGAATAGTACTATCCACAGCCTTCCACTCACCAAAATGCCACAAAGCAAACTCGGAGTAAGATCACACCCACGCTTCAAATATTCCAATTTGCTTCCCACCTCACCAGCACATTGAGTAATCGATTTCCACTTCAACTGGCCCGAACCCAAACTTCTCAAAAGTCTTCTTTTTACATTCAGTACCTTCTACAGTTTCCTTGTCTTCCTGCATTTTCAGAATAGACTCGGCGTTGGAGGGTAGAACAAGTATTTCCTCACTCAGCCCATCCAACTCGAAAAACAAAACTCAGAACCAAATAAAATCGCTCAATACCACCTCCCGCACCTTCACCAGCTGGAAATATTGCACGGAAAACAGCAGCAGATGCGAAATGGTGATGAGTGAATGAAAATCAATAAATCAATAACTTTACCTTGCTGTTGCTGTCACTCTAGCTGGATGTTGAGGTCATGAAGTCTCACTTCTTTCGCTGTGATGAAACCCAAGAGACGGTCCTTCCTCTTGTCTGAAGTTGCTCTCTCCAGCATACTCTCATAACGTTCGATCTTTGCCTTAAGTTGAACCATTTCTTCTCGTATAGACATGGCGCCGAATTGACCGTGTTGAAAGTAAAAATAAATCACAAGGAAGATACACTCATCGAAAATACATTCTTCAATCCTTCGCCATCAATCGATTTTGTGAAATGGGATGGCTTAATTTTATATTATTGTCTTCATTTATAGTTGCTTTGCTTGCATTACTCATCCCTCCACTTCTGGAGCCAGATGTTGGTGAGGTGGTAAAAGGTAAAAGATGCTTGGTTACTGGGGCCAGTTTGGGGATTGGCAAAGAAATAGCTCGCGAATTAGTTCATATTAAAGCTTCCCATATTACGATTGTAGCAAGATCTGAAAATAAATTGAATGAATTTCGTGATGAGGTATTGCATTCCTTCAAAAAGATTGACGACACATGGGAACCAGAAATCCACGTTATTTCTGCCGACTTGTCCACACGCGAAACAAGCGAGAAAGTTATCGAATCAGCAATCAAAAAAATGAATGGCATGGATTACTTAGTTTTGAATCACATCACTAACAGCAGATATGGACTATGGACGGAACAACCTAATCATGATTTCGTACCAGAGATGTTCGATGTCAACACGTTATCCTACATCTGGATGGCTAATGCTGCTCTACCTACTCTGCAAGCCAGGGGGGGGGCAGATCATAGTCGTATCATCCTTGGCAGGATGGGTCGGGGTTCCCTTTACCGCTGTCTACTCGGCAACGAAGCATGCCTTACGCGGTTTTTTCAATGCTTTACGAACGGTGTGTTGTGAAGTTCTTCACACCCAGTACATGCTTGATTATCTAGACCTTTTAATTTCTCAATATTCTGCATTTACTTAGGAACTGGAGATGTACCATCCAAATAACAAAGTTGGAATTACTATATGTAACATCGGTGCAGTTGACACTGAGGGATCCAGGCCGATTCAGTCTAAAATAAATGTGGAGTGGGTGGCACCACATGGTAAGAAATTAAGGCAAGATTATGCAATAGATATTGAAGTAATTATATGCATATGTCAACACGCGCCACTAACTTTATTATATAAATCATATTATCAGGAGTGGCAAAAGCAATTGTAGCAGGCGGAGCTTTGCGACATAGGGAAGTATACTACCCATTGTCTATATATACGTCAATCATTGTACACTTTTTCTCTCCCAAATTGATTGAGTTTATTCTCAACAGTGTCATGGCATAGCAGGTGACAGCATTCTGTAATCCTATATGCATTATTTGCTTGACAGGAAATGCTCCTTAGCGATGTTGGTTTTTCAGCTAATGGCTGAGCCTTCGAGGAAGAATAGCTAGAAGTGAGTCGGAAGAAATTAGAATATGAGAATTAGTTGCTGGTAATTGGCAGTGCTTTGCAGCACATAGATTCTTAGTTACTTGCTTGATACCAAGAAATTGCTGCAAGTAGCCTAATTGCCAACCATAGATGCACGTTTGTACGAGTTGAGGATATATAAGGAGTGAAAGAATGACATATGATCTTAAATCATATTGTCCACGCCAGAGACTAGAGAGATCGCAACAGCTCTTTAGTGTGTTGTTCACTTTTCTCTCTCGTAGAATTTCTAGATGTGTAGTACGATAACATACATCGACTGGGCAGACATTGTTGTCTGATTGTGTAACGAGACCAATCAAAGACTTGCACGTGTCAAGCAGTCAGGGCATTGGAGAAATGAGAAATAAAATAATAATATTTTTCATAACCAATCTTCTTAGGAGCTAACCATACATGAGCTAGTTAACTCATTTTACTCATAACTCATATGGCTAATAATGACCTAAGTTTAGCTCATAACACACCCTCAAACATCCTGTTTCAGGGCTATGTAACGTATCTATGTAGCAAACAGTCAACTAGTCGTGGAATTAAAGCTTTTAAGTAGTAGTAGTTGCAGGAGGAGCCTAGCTAGTAGAGTATAGGGCTCCTTCTCAAATACTAGCGTATATATGTTGAGTTTGCATAAGATTTTAAAAGTAAAATTTTAATGCAACAAAATACTGGAAAATAAATTGTGAGCCATTTTACATAAGTATTATTATTTGCTTAGGTACTATTACAGTAGTCTAAAAGTAGGGAGGAAGAAGTAGCTGATAATGGAAATTCTACGGCAAGTAAAGTGGCTATCACTGAGTCACTACATTGTACCAAAAAGCAGCCATAATAAATTAAGATCGAGTAAGTGCTGAATTCCTCATACCAACTCACCAACAACTCACAACGTTTAACTCATTCACCATCACTCATCACACCATGTATATCGACATTGATTTTAATATTATTACAATAGAGCTACTTACAAATGAGAATAAGACTAACTCAAACTAATTATGGTTATACAATGTGTAAAAGTATAATATTGCTAAATAGCACCAGTAACGAGCGACATCTATATTACTTGGAGAAAGAGTCGTCAGAATCAATATCGGTATGTTTGTGCCCGTATCGTTCAGACTTACTGTCGCTGTCGAGTTCTTTACTTCCAAAATCCTCCTTTCCACCATTTTTGCCACTTTTTTCATCACTATCACGTCCTTCTTTTTGGTCGTCTTCATGTGGAGGAGAACTGTCAGGAATGTACGAGCACTCCTCAGTTTCTGCTGCATCTATCCATGGAGAAGGTGCTATGACAACCTCTCCACTATATGGTTTATTTGAATGCAGTTTTGTTCTTGGATCAAATAACTCATAACGATCTGAAGTCGAAGGAGAAGTGGCAATTTCTGCTATTGTCACATCTGCAGAATATATTTCACGTCCTGATCTGGTGATTCCTAAACCTGATTTTGGGATGGCAATAGAATATGTTTCTACAACGCTTTCATCATCAGTCATAAGATCGAGTTTAGGCCAAAATATGTAATAAGTTTCAATGAGATGTCAAGGTCATAGTGTTTTTTGTGATTTTTCGATTCGAAATTGTCATTTGGGCAACAATTCACTCTGTTTACAACCCTGGTTAGTTAACGCCTCAGCACTTGTTTTATTACAATGCAAAAAGCCTACTTGATGAAAAAGAAGGCTAAGAACCTTACGAAACTTAAAAATTATTTCGATGATGACTCTGACGACGACAAAAGCGCTCATTGCCCACCAACTTCTTCCCTTGCTCAGAGTGATGATTATGACCCTCTGGATGCATTTATGCAGAAAAACGAAGAGCAGATAGCGATAGACAGTGTAGTTCCAGCTGCCGATCTTCCGGAAATAGTGAGTGAACAGGATAGAGAATATGCGGAGGACGTACAAACCGAGGTGATGAAGTATACTAATGTTAGATACCATGTAATGATTATTACATGATATTCCAGAGTGGTGCGAACAATATAGAGTATGATTCGGATGGTATTCCTGTGGGTACTAGAAAAGGAGACAAGTCAGTAGTTGAACCCCTACCACAAGTTGACCACTCCACCATCAAGTATCTACCTTTCAAGAAAATCTTCTATAAGGAACATGCAGATGTAAGTATACACCCATCATGCTACAACAGGCAGCAGGAATATACCATTTCACCTCCAGGTGTTTGTTTAGTTCAGAAACAAGTCTAGTGTAATATTTTAATTATAGATTTCGGCTTTGAGCAACAGTGAGATTGAGGCCTATCGCAATGACATAGAGGTAGAGAACATTGTAAATATGCTTATGGGTAAGGAGTATGTATGACACCTGTATATATGTATATGCAGGTGTCTGTCATGGGAACTAATGCGCCCAGACCCATCAAAAGCTTTATGTAAGTCGAAATTCTTGTATATGTACTATGTACATGAGCAGTATTGTTTGTTGACTCATGTGTTGTTTACACCTACCATGCCATGTTCTGTTATTAGCCATGCTGGATTTCCTCCTCCGTTACTACGCGAGATCGTGAAAGTTGGCTATGAGTCCCCCACCCCCATCCAGGTATTTACACATGTGTATGTATATATTATATATCAACAATCATTTTCCACCTCTTATTTTCTTTATCTATGGCAGGCACAGGCGCTGCCAGTTGCGATGAGTGGTCGTGATATCATAGGTAAGTAGATGGGTTCATTGTCCGTTGGCTATAGGGAATGTTGGTTTAGTGACTTTGCTGTCTGTATGCTTGCAGGTCTGGCTAAGACGGGATCAGGTAAAACACTTAGCTTTCTGTGGCCGATGTTTATGCATATTCTGGACCAGCCTCAAGTAAGTATGAGGCCAATAAACCAGTAGTGCTTATTTGTTAGTTAGTTAGTTAGTTATGATGAAGGGATATGATTTTTTTGTTTAGATGGAATGTGGTGACGGGCCAATATGTCTGGTGCTGGCTCCTACGAGGTAGGTGCGATGATGAGAATGAGTTATCATGCTTGATTGAATTATAGCTGCTCAGTGAGTGAATGAATAATGATAAGTAATTTTCAATGTTTGTGTATATGGCTGCAGAGAATTGACGGCTCAGATTTTTACTGAAGCTAAGAAGTTTGCAAAGGTGAGTAAAGAATAGCTGTTAATGCTGCTGCGGCTACTATGTCAAGTTATCCTTCTATTATTGCTATTATCTTGGTAATTCTCATATTCACTCTAGGTCTTCAGCATTCGTGTATGTGCAATATTTGGCGGAGAAGGAAAATGGCAAATGGCGAAAGCTCTTCAAGAAGCTCCAGAAATAGTGATCGCAACTCCGGTGAGAAACTGATTCGATTGAGTAGATATAGTATGTATAAGATGTTCAAAGGAACGGAATGTGGTCACCATAGTGCTTTATGTATATTTTAATATGCAAATATGACTATATTCATATGTCATAGCTAGTTACTTATTATTTGTATATGATTTAGGGTAGACTCATTGATCTGATCACCTCCAAGGCAACAAATTTGAAACGAGTTACAATGGTGTGTTTATCGTACGTTTATATACTATTGTATCTTGAATAGAATAGTATATATTTATACTATTTATAAATAGAATTCCTTGAAGTGTTCAGATTTAGACATGCATATATACGTATATGTACATGTTACTTGTACATATATGTTACTAGTATAATTTCATGTATATTTGCATAGGTCTGTCTGGATGAGGCAGATCGCATGTTCGAGATGGGGTTTGAGTACCAAATGAAATCCATTGTCAACAATACCAGGTATACTTTCATTTTTGCCTTTCGTTAAATTAATAGCTATTGGTTACTAATAGTAGTAACTGTTATTGGATGTTGATGTGGTATTTAAATATGCAGGTCCGATAGACAAACTTTACTTTTTAGCGCTACAATGAAGAAAAAGGTATAAACCCTCATGTTCTTGTGTGCCTTGTACGCAGCTGAATCCGTGTATACATGTGCTGGTTGTATGATTAATATCACTGTACTTATCATGCTTGTCTTTTGTATTATGTGATGATAGATCGAAGGTTTTGCAAGGGAAGTGCTAACTAACCCTGTACGAGTTATTGTTGGAAATCTCGGGCATGCCAATCCGGATATCAAACAAGTTAGTAAGCGACAACAACCGGAAGCTGATAAATGTTTACATATCATAAAAAGAAATAGCTATTTGATGGTTTATTTGTACTAATGTACCGATTGTGACGATAACAGTTGATCGAGTTAGTTCCTGAAGTGGGGCATAAGTGGCCTTGGTTGGCATGTCGCATCGAAGCATGTGTACAGACGGGAAAGGTACCCCACTCACTTACGAGCTATACTACATATGAGTGATGTATTGTCGTAAAATGGTTGTGACAAAGTGTATATACATAATTGTGTATAAATATTAGGTATTGATATTCGCGGGTAGCAAACAAGACACTGAGGAGTTGGCCCAGCAGATCATTCGCCACTTTGAATTGCGTCAATTGAAAATAGAAGTGGAATGCTTACATGGTGATAAGAGTCAACCCGACAGAACGAGTGCGGTGAAGAGGTGTGCACATGTTTGCTTGTATGTATGTGTGCATGTATGAATGTTTTTAAATGTTTGTATGTATATATTTATACATGTGTGAATCTGTATGTATGTTTGTATATGTTTTTCTCTGTATAGATAAATATATGTGTACGTATATGATGCGTTCACTTGTCTGAATATATGGTTTGGTTGATATCATATTTGTGTTTGTAGATTTAAATCAGGGGCTTCATTGGTTCTGGTAGCGACAGATGTGAGTATACCGTTGATGATATGATGTTATACCTTGAGCGTAAAAATTATGGTGGTAATGATAATGCTTATTGTGATGTTGGTTACCCTCACGGTACAGGTAGCGAGCAGAGGACTTGACATCAAAAATGTGCGCACTGTTATCAATTACGATGCTGCAAAAAACATCGAGACTCATGTGCATAGAATTGGAAGAACAGGTATATTATATATATTTGTGTGTACTTGTAAGTATGTGCATGTATTTGTATGTATATGTACGTATGTTTATATCTGTGTATGCATGTACTCTACAAGTTGTAAAGTAGAAGTAGAGTTATTCCATTATATTTTTGAATATATTATACTACAGGGCGCATGGGAGTGGATGGAGTCGTGCCGGGAGTAGCTTACACCCTTCTTGCTAAGTCCTCTCCCACAGACAGAACCTTCGCTGTCTTTTTGGTGAAGCTCTTGCAAGACTCGAAGCAGCATGATGACATCAGCCCGGAGCTCATGCGAATAGCTCAAGCGGACCCACAGTGGGCTTGGGTCATGTCCAATCGAGACTCAGGAAGAGGTGGAGGAGGAGGACGTGGAGGTGGAAGGAAAGGCACCATGGGGGCAGTGGGGCTG
>JACKZZ010002662.1_pt1 | contig 15402 bp, 11 predicted proteins | sample 8027871 | NCBI WGS metagenome assembly JACKZZ01 (sample SAMN15724774, study PRJNA655200) | protist metagenome | isolation source: fluorescence activated cell sorting (FACS) single amplified genomes of... | place: USA: West Boothbay Harbor, Gulf of Maine | collected 2000-07-19
ACAAACAAACCAACAACTACCGTTGAGCAATTATCGTTGTTTGAGCATTGAAATTGAATATATATTTTGTTAAGGTATTGAAAGCTTAGCAGGAAAACAAGCGTGTAGTCTACATGCAAGGATTTGCTGTAGATGATGAAATTGAATTATATATCGTCACAAGATGCTTGTGTTCAATCAATTGGTGGTGTATCTCAAGAATATGCAACAAGTTCAACCTCAAGTTTCAATTCCAACCACAATGTAAAATATACCACGCAAGATTTGGGAAAAGATTAGAAATGTAGCAGATAGTAATGGTGGACTTGGAATACCATGTAACAAAGTATTAGAATGTTTACATAGTGTTTATGCAGATTGTCGTGAAAGTTGTCAATGTAATACTGGCTGTCCAACAAGTTTACCAAATCCAACATTATTAGGTGCATCATTTAATTGGTCTTTGTGGTATGATATTGGAATTGTAGTAAGTAATGAAAGAATAGTATTAAATAATCAAAATATTGGTGGATTATTTTGTTTTTCACCAAATTTAAATTTATTTAAAGATCCAAGATGTGGTAGAGGACAAGAAGTACCTGGTGAAGATCCTTATTTAACAATTGTTTATGGAATTGAATATATAAATGAAATACATACGTATACTAGTAGTGGTAGTGGTAGTGATAATAATAAATATGTAAAAATGGCAAATACATTAAAACATTTTGTTGATTATGATTTAGAAGGATGTAGATATGGAATTCCATGTCGTACTTCATTTAATGCAAATGTTACAGATCAATTAGTCTAGAAAACTCCATAGCTGTATTGGAGTTGTAGACCACAATATGCAACCAATAGAGCCAATATTCACACACAATCTAAACAATTGGATGCTACATGTAGCCAAAGAGCCAATTTTTGATTTCATGGCTTGACATTTTATAAATGTTGAAATTACTAAAATTTCCAGCAATTTTTCGACTTTTTCCACATTTTTGGGCAATTTTTGGACGTATCTTCGGTGGTTGTAAAAAGATGAAAAAATACGATTTATGATTGGATAATAGGATGTCGAAATGATACGACATCAACATGGATTGGCATAATACTCACAGAGTAGCTTTATTATCATCCATTATCAATTGGTATGTGACACCATTGGTGTAACTGTTGGTGATGTTGCCGTTACTTCATCTGTTTCATTGGTGAGTTGTTGTGTTATTGGTGTTTTGTGGATTGAATCACCAAATTGCCCAAAAATGACGAAATTTTGCTTGATTGGCTAAGTCGAAATTGTTGTTATTAATTGTTGGAAGCCACCACTACTATCCATTAACATATGATATGAGTTATCTTGGGCGAAGCAATAAAAAGTTGATTTGATGCATGTATGTTGGATATGGAGCTTGTTTTGTTTTGTTGATTTGGAAAATATTGAAAATATGCCCATTTTTTTGGTAAGAATTGCCATTTTAGGTGATCTAAATCATTTTTTTTCAACTTTTTTTTGCTGCGCCCAGAATGCCACTGTATTTGCTGCAAGATGATATGCATATTGTTTTCCAACTCCAAATATTCATGATTTTGATTTTCGGATGCAAAGATGGAGTTTTCTAACCTAATTGATCTGTACACAACAGGATCAAGTTGAATATTATTTTCCTGTAATGGGGTATGTTTGTTTTGTTTTCTTTTTATTGTTTTTTTCGGTGCAAATTCGTTGAGTGCCAAATGTACACGCGCATGGTGTCATGTACACGTGATTTCTAGTTTTATTTGGTATTTTGTCTTTTTGTCTTTTTGTATTTTTCTGTTTTCTTTTTCTGTTTTCTGTTTTAATTTTAAACATTTTTAGGAGTGCAACTCAAGGTGTACCACCATGTGGAAATAATTTAAAAATGAATTCAATTGCTCGTGATGAATGGGGATTTGATGGATTTATTATTTCGGATTCTGGTGCCATTCCAGACGATGCATTTGCAGCATATGGTAAAGATGCAAATTTAGGTGATAGTACATATGACATATGTAGAGAATATTAATGATGCTATTGAAGGTGGATACATAACAGAAGAAACTGTAACTACAGCAGTATCTTGTTGGTTAAATATTACATTTTTATTGGGTCAAGAAGATATTCCAGGTCCAACATGGAATGATTATGGTCCTGAATGGGTAGATTCACAGTATAATCGTGATTTGGCACTTTCTGGTGCTCAGCACAGAATTGTATTGCTTCAAGATAATAAAGTCGATTCGATTTCAAACTCAAATTCGATTAATATTGGTAGTTCGAGATCAGATAAGGAACCATTATTGCCATTAATTATATTTAATAGAGATGATGATCTTAGTTATGCATTTATTAGACCTCATTTTAACAGTACTCGATATATGTTATCAAGTTATCGTAGTTCAAATATTCTTGTAAATAACCATTCACCTTATCAAATTGCAATGGAACAAGGAATTAATGTTCAATACTCAATGGGTTGTAATAATATTACTTGTACAAATAAAGATGGATTTAATAATGCTGTAACAGTAACACTTACAGGAAGTGTAGCTATAGATAGAGTAATTCTATTTTGTTTTTTGTGTATTGTATTTCGATTTCGAAATCGATTAATGAAAAAAGCTCAAACAATAGGTAGAGAAGCAAGAACAATTAATATTGCAAGAGTATAGAGAATAGAACGTGAACAAATGGAATTTGCAAAGGCAGGACAAGCACACAGAAATGTAAATGTATATAGAACGAACAAATTATCAAAATTAAATGGTGAAACAAAGTCCATCAAAGTGTGCAAGTATACATCTGGCATATATGGACAACACGTACTAAGAGACTTGGTAGTCGGTGTGAAATGGGTGTGATTTTTGTGTGAAATCTAAAAATTTTGTAAATATTTTTTTGCACATGTAGTGTGAAATTTAAAAATTTTTTCAAATATTTCTTGTTTCATGTGCAATGTTCAAATTTTTTTCAAACATAAATATGAAAATTTTTTTGTTGCTTCCATTCGACCAACAAAATGATTATTGAAATTTGACATGTTGCAAGAAACCGTAGATATATATTTAAAATAAAAAGTGAGTAAGTTTGTAATAGATAGTTTGTAAATAGACTAGCATATAACAGCGGCCAGTTCCAAAACTTTAATTATGAAATGTAGATATAGCAATATTTGTTGTACTGTATATATGATAGTATTGCTATACTCGGCAGTGTGTTGAAGTACTGGATAATCCCAAGTTGGTTTTTTGTACATGTTTATTAATTGCATATATAAAATTGATATGCAAAAGAATTAATCAATTAATTAAAGCAGTGATTGGATATACATTGTACAAATGTAAACAATCAACTGACTTTTTTTTTTCAATTTAACAACTATATTTTCTTACCAATACATAATAATATAAAAAAAGAACAAAAAAAAAAGCACACCACAAAACAATTAAACGACAATATGTGACATGCACCAAAAGAATTAAATCAAAGCTCTTTTGAAAATGGAACTGGCCGCTGTTTAATCCTTATGGTGCCACACATGTTTTAACAAACGAAAAAAAAATATATCTGATCAACCAAAAGCAAAAAATTGAAAAAAAAATAACAATTTCAAAAAAGAAAACTCAACATGGCCATGGATATGTATCTAATTGATCAGAATATATTAAGCAGTCACAAGAAATACCATGCAAGCATACACAAAAGAAAAATATATCATGCAAAACCAAAACAAAACAAAACAAAACAAAAATAATGCATAATATAATATAATACTGACTCTGAATTATTTTTCGTATATATTAATTATATTATGTTCGATCATCGACTTGTTCAAACCAATACCATAAAATAAAAAGTAAACAAACAAAAAACAAAAACAAAAAATAAACGAAAAATTAACCAAAAAAAGCAAAATATTATTTCATGTACTGTATGTGTTATAATCAGAACAAAACAACAACCAAAATATTATATACCTAACCATGCATAACAATCAAAATCAAAATCAAAAAAAGAAAATCAAAATTAAAACATGAATGCAATGATCGTATATGTGTAACCTGATCAAAAGGACTCATACAACAATCAAAAAGGCAAATCAAAAAAAAAGAAAATCAAAACCAAAAATCCAAAAAAATTAAAAAAAATCACAATTGGCAAAAAAAAAGAAAACAAAACTAAAATATGAATACAATGATCAGAAATACACAAAAGAAAAACATTATATTATGCAAAACAAAATAAAACAAAAACAAAAACAAAACAAAACAAAATAAAACCAAACAAAATAAAATAATTTTTCAATTCAAAACAAGCACAAAAAAAAACAAAATAAAATATATCAAATGCAATACAGTGTTAATTTATTTAATTTCGATGCAATACAGTGTTGATCCTTCCAATTCATATTCCATATATGATATAATATTTCATTAAATTCAATTAATGTATATAATACTGTACCATATCTACTAATTGGTATCATTTTTATCCTCATTATAACTATCCTTGGTATCATCACATTTTTCATGTGTTTGTGATACAAATTTTAATGGTGATCTTGATGAATAATAACTACAACTATTACTATTACTATTGATACTTGAAGAATCCATACCAGCCATTGAATTAACAGTACCATCATTTTGTTCGTCTTTCTCCTGTTTTCTCTCTGATGCATCTTTTGCTGCTTGCATTCTTGCTTCAATATCTAATCTATCATGATAATATTCATATCGATTTTTGCAATATTCAACTCGAGTTGAACAACTTGCAGCTTTACTCCAACCATGTAATATTGGTCGTTTTTTACTTGTAAATGAGGTGTAAGTATATCCATATCTGCTTACACGTGTAGAATTACACCTACTTTTCAAATTACAAACAGAATTCAAACCTTTATCAATCGTTCCTTGTTTCCATTTACGTTTATGTTGAGTTGATTGAAATTCTTTATAATTATCCATTAAATATTTATTCAATTGGATTGATGCATCATTCAAATCATCATAATCATTGACATCATTTACTCTATTATAATTATTATCATCTATCTTATCTGTTTCATTTTGTTTATCTTTGCTCTCTTGATTCTCTTTCACCTCTTTTCTATCCATAAACTCTTGTTTACCATCTTTCTTGTCTTCACTGTTGTTATTCACTTTAATACTTGATTTTATATTTAAATAACTACTTGTGGACTTAAAACTCAACGAAAAAGCTTGTCTTTTCATATCTTCATCTTGATCCTCATCATCGTCACTGCTTGTTTCATCACTGTCTTCATCATCATCATCATTATTACTTGTTAAAAATAGTGATCCTCTTAGATTTGTGCGACCACGGTTTCTGTGGTTATCATCTGCATCACTCTCACTATCACTACCACTATCATTATCACTACTATCATTATTATTGCCATGGTTTTCATCGAATTTGGAATCCTCCACTTTGCATTCTCTTTCTCTTTCTCTTTCTTTTCCTTTTGCTTTCTCTCTTTCTTGTCGATTATATTCGAATATATTCCATTTTCTTTGTTTGGATAATTCAAATTTTGCACTTGTCATTGAATCATTCATTAATTGTATTTGTTCTTGTTTTGATAGTAATTTTTGTATTTTTGAATTACAGTATGAATAAAAGCGGTCATACTGTATAAAGTATGATTCATTTAGATTTGTTACATCTAAATTTTTTCTGCTTTTATCATACGATAACCAACATTGTGTGATAGTATCTTTTTTATCACCATCTCTCTGATAACGATGTATGCTGTAATTACTGTTGTTGTTAACATTGTTGTTGTTGGATGCATTTGAAGTTGATTCATTTGTTAAATGTTGAAGAAATAAAGAATATGCATAGCTAGCATTGCAACATGCTTCATAAACGATTAAATAATCATTTACATGATCAAAACATTGATATTTTTTTAAATAATATTTTTCAAAATAAACTAACATTTGATTTAAATCACCTTTATTACGATGAAATAATGTTGTAAACAAATGATTAAATATTAAATGTAATTTTGCAACTGTTTTTTGCATTTTTCTTCGTGGTTTTGAATCTTTTTTTGAATGTTTAAGCATACAATATAACACGTAATCACATACAATTTCAATAAATTCATTTTCTTTGATACATTCCAATGTATTTATATTATAATTATAATTGTTATAAACATTACAATGATTAATATTAAATTTACTACATTTTAAACTTAAAAAATCATAAACTGATTCTTTTTCAAATAGATAATTTTTAATTACATTAGGTAATGAACCACCATACAATACCAGTTTAAAAAAGTTCAATTTTTCATTTTTAAAACCATTTTCTTTTAAAAACTTTAATTTATCCATTAATAAATCTAATGATTTGAAATTACTATATTTTGATGGTATCCTTGATTCAACAAACAAATTTGCAATACGAACAATATTTGCACTGTTATCAATCATTGTACAAATAATCTCAATTAATTTTAATCTTGTCTTTGAAGAAGGACAATTTTGATTTAAATTATTATTATTAGATATTGTATGTGTTGTTGTTCTTGTTGTTGATTCATATTGCAATTTTTCGTCAAAATTGTCTTTTTTTGTATTATAATTAAGATTAATTGAATTTGAATTTAAATTTAAATTTAAATTTAAATTATTATAATACTTTTTCAATCGTTTCTTATACATTGATTTTGCATCAATAAAATTAAACCACTCAGTTGCATTACTGTAATCTTTCAAAATATTAATTTTAAAATCGAGATACTGTAACAATATATCAATATTCCAATCAAATAATAATGATTTTAAATAACAAATATTACCCAATTTTAATTCTTTCTTTGTTATACCGTATTGTCCTAATATTTTACCAATGTAAAACATTATTAAACTCAATTTACATCGTGAACCAATATCATCACATTGTGATGTTTTTTGACCACATTTACATTCCTTTTCATCACAAACTAACTGTGTTGATTCATTCTTTTTCTTATTATTGTTACTGCTGCTGCTGTTGTTGTTGCTGTTATGATTACCATTTTTTTTGTTTTGATTTTCATTGATATTTTCAACTACTTGATCAAACATATATTTTAATACTGAAACAGATTGTGCATATTTTCCATCATTAATCATTTGTTCAACATTATAAATATGTTCCTTTGAACAAGATGCTGGCATTAATGTGTGTTGTTCATAAGATGAGCAATTTAATGCATAATTAAAACAAAATTCTTGTTGAGGTGAAAAACTATCAAATGAATCCACACCATTAACTTTGTTATTGTTACTATTTTCTTCTTCTTGTTGTTGTTTTTGTTGTTGTTGTTTTTGTTCTTGTGTTGGCACTTGTTGTTCTTGCAATTTACTATCAACTGCAGTTAACGTTGTACTTGGCATAATAACATTTTTTCCATTTGGTACACCAACAGTTTGGATCATACTGCCATGATCACTGTTGTTACCATTCGTTGGAGCTAAACAATAAGTAAGCAACAGAAAACAAAACAAAACAATTCAAAAGATGTGTTGTTGTGTCCAAACAAAACACAAAACAAAAAGCAAACAAAAAACGAAAACAAATAATTCACAGGCAAACAATCACTTTACACATTCATTTCATATCAACATTTCAAACAAAAACAACAAACAAAAACAACAAACAAAAACAAACAAATGAAACATGCACGAGAACAACACCACAGCAGAAGGAGAACACCAAAACAACACAGAGAGAGAGAAATTAAATGAAATATGAAAAATAAAAGAAGTTAAAACACAAAAACCAAACAACAAAACACAAACAGAAAAAAAATTAAAATACTCAACATTTATCAGAAACTTTGGTTGCAACCGAATTATTGTTGCTATTCATCGTAATTAATGCATCTTCACTCTTCGTTTCATCTGATAAATCGCCATCACCGTTTTTTTTCATTATAGTGGTGTTTTTATTGTTATATTCTTGTTGTTGTTGATGTTGTTGATGTTGTTGTTTTTCGAATTCTTCTTTGTTGTCATTGTTGTCATTAATATTGGTATTGTTTGAACTATTAATACCAGTAATACATGCACTTTTTGGTATATTAACAGTTTGTCCTTGATTAATCATCCTCTCACTGATATCGTTTGTTTGAGCTACATAATGGATAAAAACAACAGAAATTAAACAAACAAAACACAAAAAGCAAATTTAAACAAAAAAATATTGTTTTTTGAAACGAAAACAAATAATTCACAGGCAAACAATCACTTACACAATCATAGCACATTTCAAAAAAAAACAAAAACAAAAACAAAAACAAAAACAAGCAAATAAAACACGACAACAACAACACCACAACAATACAGAAAGAAAATGAATAACACAACAACAGCGACAAACTTAAAACAAAAATCCACCAAAATAAGAAAAAGAAAAAGCAACAAACAAAAAAAAACAAAAGAAACAAAGCAAAACACTTAACTTGATAAATTGCTTGCACGTTTGTGGATGTTTTTTTCATTCAAACCAATTTCTTGACAATCAACACCTTTTTTTACATCTGTCATTTTTTTTCGTTTTGAATTGGATATATATAATAAAAACATATAAACAATAAATTATAACAATTAATAAAAAATAAAATTGATAAAACACGACTGCGAAACAATTAAAGACAAAAACGTTTTTTAAAAAGGGAAATTGTGTTTGAAAAGAAACTTTCAAGGTTGACAATGCTCACGAAAACAAAAACAACAATAAAATTAAAATAATAAAAATACCAATCGTTATTGTAAATGAATACATTAACATACTGTTACAATTGCTGCTCCTCTTTTTTTTGTACTTATACTTTGCTTTATTTCTTCTGAATATACAACAATTTTGATCCAATCGTAAATTATATGATCTTCGTGGTGTATTATCTATGGAATTAAATCAATAATATCATAAAAATTAAAATAAACAAGAATGATATTGGGAAAAGCAATACGATAAAAAAACAAATTGGAAAAAAAAAACGACACCCACGTAATGTTAAATTTATCTTCATTTCGTCTAATCCCCATCGTTGTTCTGTAACACAACAAATAAAACGTGAAAATCAAATGTTTTACAATGGATATTGTTGTGTTAATTACATACCATTTTTATTATCTTCGTCATCTTGGTCGTGTGCCACATTGCAAGATTCTGATGATGGTGATGTTGTTGATGGTGGTACAGCTAACATGATTTTGTTTTCTTTAATTGTTTGAAATCAATTCAAGATCAACAAGATGGTTTAAGAACGTAAAAACAAACAAAACAATTGACTTTGACACTTGTTAGACAAATGAAATGAAAGTTTCAGTTCAGTTCAGTTTGTACTGTCAGATCATTCTGATACTTGCGTAAACATCAACGTCTTGTCATGTCTATTCGACGAACATCAACAATTTGTTTGACCAAAAGACAATCACTTAAAATATTTTTGTCCATTGAGTGTGATGATTTGCAAGGATTCCAATCGCTGACACATTCACACGCACTGTCATTGTCAGGCAACAACAGAAAACACCAAAACACAACTCATCTTCATAGTAAAGACAAAGCATTAATGAAAGAATCAATGTCCAAATTATTATCAATAAACTGTGATGAATATGGGAAAAAAAATATTTTATTTATTTGTTGTCAATTTGGTAGTTATAAAATTTTACAGTATTTGTTTAACAACATTGCAAAAAAATGTGGCAAAAAATTTATGCAAGGATTGTTTGACTGGTCCCATAATATTTATAAAAATACATTATTAATGACTTGTGTCATTCCAAACAGAAAAAATTCCAAAAATTCCAAAAATGAAACATCAAACAAATTAAAATGTTTAAAATTTCTATTGAATGATATTTTGGTATTATTTCCATCCAATATATTAAATGAACAAATCAATTGTCAAAATAATAATAAAATGACATTGTTAATGTTATGTTCAAAATATAATAATTTCAATGGATTAAAAATGATTTTAGATTTTAATTGTAATGTGAATTTAACATTTAAAACAAGAAATGGAGATTGTGTATTTACATTTGCAGCACTGCTGCCACTGCATCGTGTCAAAACTTGATACGCTACTGCTGCTACTGCTTGCAATCTTGCCACACAATCCTTCACGCTAGTGTTTTAAAACACATTCTAGCTCATACATTCCTCGCTTGTTTCATAACGTTAATTACATTGGTCAGGGCAAACTGGCTCAAATAATGTCCACATCCACTGCACAACGTTCCATATGTTAACCGTAATTTTTTAATTCCACACGCTGCCTTTAGTGTCAACTTCTTCACACGTCATCATCTCACTACATTCTCTAACACTAGACGATCATATGAAAGCATGTAAGCTGTTTTACCGCAAGAATTTCATCAGTTGTACCTTAATGTGTCCTAATATCGCCCGCAACAACTGCCTGATTCAACGCATCTAACATAAAGTGGCTCAAACATGAACAACAAACATAATTTTTACTCAGTTTCAACATATCTGACAGTTTGCTGCGATCCATTGGCGGCACTGCACATCGCTCTAGAGCACCAGCTTTCAAACTAATTCCACTTTGTAGCTCTGATGACCATTAATCTTACCATCTGAAGCACTGATAATAACTTTCCATTATGTAGTGTGATCATTTTTCAGTAACTTCGTACTTTTCCAAAATCCGTTCACAATTTATTCTTGCACAATCAAAATTCTTGTGATCCTTTCACAAGATTAATATCATAGTTCCTATCATTCTTTTATCGTACATTTTCCTCCTGCATCTAATCCACCTAGATTTATAATTGCATCTGGAGTTGCATCAAGAGCAATTGTTTCCTTAATATTTCTGCAAACTTTCAAACTTCACAACCTTAATGTTTTACAGCACAACTACTCAAACTCAGATACTATCTTGTACTTCAAGTGGCTCAAATATCGACATCATTTTACACATCGCCTGTTCTGCACATGCAGAACTTTCATCATGCTAGCATCCATGATTGTTCTTTAAAAACATAGAGCACCACTTTATCACAACATATAGTATCCTAACTTAGCAGTTCCGTGTGCATATTCTGCATATTTCATATCAGTATTCTGCTGTCTTGTGATCCTTGCAGACGCACGGCATCAAATTTTTAATTTATATAGTCATCGCTAATACACTGCACTGCATCGTCACTGTTTACGCTAGCGTGCACAATTTCATTTGACTTTAATCTTTTTCAATCCCTATTCAATCAATATTCTGCATCTGCAGCAGATACATTACTTTTGTTACATGATCCCTCAGAGGTATCATCGGATTTATTAATATTAATATTTTTGTCATTCTTTTCATCATTTTTCCATCGGCTTCTTCAATTGTATTTTCCTTGCGAAAATGACTGTCCAATGCGACCTGAAATTCCAAAGTTTCACTTCACTACTACTTGAAAAACGTTTTTAGGCTTTAGTAGAGCACTAAAAACTTGTTTCGACCGAAAAAGTGTAACACACGATCTCGATGAAAATATGAAAACTTGAATTTAATTAAGTTAAAGTTAATTAGTTTTCACCGTCTAGTTTTATTTACATTTCGCACTTCTAATAATGCAAATAATGACAAGTAATTATTTTAACAATATTTAAAAACAGTGAGACGGTTTATGCAATAAACAAAATCTACAAAAACCAACTTGCGATTATTTAGTATTTAAACACACTGCCAACCTATAGCAATATTATAATACAACAAATATTGCATATCTACACTTCATAATTAAAGTTTTGGAATCTGGTGGTGTTTAATAATACATATTTTACAAACTTACTCACTTTTAATGTACAGTTTTTTGCAACATGCCAAATTTCAATAATCATTTTGTTGGTCGAATGAAAATATCCAAAAAATTTTCATACATATGTTTGAAAAAAGTGACGCGTTGCACACGAAACATGCAATATTTCATTTGAAAGTTTGAACCTCAGCGGTTTTTGTTCGAAATGTCTAAAGTGAGATTTTGTCTAATTTTCACATTTGTCATTTGGCTGGATCTTATGAACATCAAATCAACCATCCTCCGGGCGAGAAAATGGTTTAAAATTTCATCCAAATTGCATGGGTTTACGAGTTTTTGTGTGAGTTTTCAAGAAAACTACAAGTAAAATTTCAAGTTTGACTGCATTTGATCGCGATTTACAACACATTTTCTCGCCTGGAGGATGGTAGATTTGATGTTCATATGATCCAGCTAAGTAACCAATGTGAAAATTAGACAAAATCTCACTTTAGACATTTCGAACAAAAATCAAACAGATCCTTTGACTCAAAACACGCTCAACAAAAGTTTCAATCCGCTAGAATTTTCAGTCACAATTGACATCATGAAAATCAATTTTAAATTGAACAAATTGCACTTGTTTCTGCATTTTGACATTTTGTACGATTTATGTGACTCGCAACCAAGCTTGCTTGTGCCATTCGTGCTGCTGAATCATCCGTTTCTTGTACAAAAACCAACTCGCGATTATTCAGTATTTCAACACACTGCCAACTTGTAGCAATATTATAATACAACAAATATTGCTATATCTATATTTCATAATTAAAGTTTTGGAAGCGGGCGCTGTTTATATACTAGTCTATTTACAAACTATCTATTTACAATTACAACTTACTCACTTTTTTATGTACAGTTTTTTGCAACATGCCAAATTTCAATAATCATTTTGTTGGTCGAATGAAAATACCCAAAAAATTTTCATATTTATGTTTGAAAAAAGTGACGCGTTGCACATGAAACATGAAATATTTCATTTGAAAGTTTGTACTTCAGCGGTTTATAAAATATTTGTGTTTCAAGTTGACAGCAACAAAAAATACAAATCAATATTGACAATATCTTTCATACCAAAAATTTCACAAACCAAAAATGAAAACCCAAAAACAGACAAACATCATGATCCAACCCAAAATACATCACGAAAACTCTACTGCTGCATGCTGCACAACAAAAAGTTTGAAAAACAAAGGCAATAACATTTCTTGTATTCTTAATTAAACATTAATATTTGAAAATAACAAACAACAAAAAATAAAAAACAAAAACAATTGGTGCAATTAATTTAGCAATCAACAGTATCCAATATTAAATTACTAATTTCATTTGTTGTAAATAAATTCACGTATATTATTTTTGCTACTTATTCTAACGACTAATCTTCTTCAAGTAGATTCAATTTGTTTAACAAATGAATTATTTGAAACTTGTTTTAATTCCATCTTCTGTTGGTGTTTTCTGATTTTCCTTTTTCTTCTCTGCTGTAACTTTAATCACTAAAATTTTTGTTTAAATTATGTTTATTCGAATATTGGCAGTGTTGTCATTTTAATTTTCAGCGTGTAAACTTGTGATGATCTCATTCATGTTCTTGACAAATACATTGTTTTCCATGTTATTATATCCAAAATTAGACAATCTAGAAAATTGAAATGAAAATGGATTGTAATTTTTGTATTTTTCAAAAAGATTTTGACAAAACAGTAAATCTATAACATCAGTATCCATTTCACCTGACATTACATTCTTCATCATACAAACAGATTCAGTAAATTGATTTGACAATTTTTTGTAATCAAATGTAGATTTACATTTACTACTTTTCATATCAAATTCATATTCAAAAAATGCAATCCATTCTGCTGTATTAAATTCATTCACAAATATACCTTCTGGTGCTGCTATTGTTCCATATGGTCGTATATCTTTTAAAAATAGAGAAGAAAATACATCTAAAGTACAATCACAATCACGATCAACTATATTTTTATTTCCCATTGAGTTTCTTAATCGAACAGGATCTGCAAATAGTAATTCAATAAATATATCACGATTTTTTAATCTCTTACTATTTGTTACAAAAAAACTTGATAAAATAAAATTATTACGAAATGATCCAATTAAATAATTGTATGAACGATGATGGGCAACCAATTGTCCACAAAATGCAGCAGGTAATCCATATTTAGTATTGTAATTTTGTGTTACATCATACATACCAGAATAAAATGATCCATATGGCACAAGTGGATATTCCATTGTCACTTTGGCTTTTAATGCAACAAAAAATTCCAAAAATGAAACATTACCATAATCAATGTGATAACTATCATTGTCTACATTTCCACTAAAATTACCAATAAAATCACGAGTTAATGGTAATTTATCAACAAATTTAACTAATATCCAATTTAATACTGTTTCATGAAAATTACGCCAAATAGAATGTGATATAGGAGATTTAGCTGTATCTTCATTGTCTCCACCAGAAAACCATGAAAAATAAAACATTAAATCAAACAAATCACAATAAAATTTTTCCAATTTTTTATATGCTCGCCAATGATCATTTGTATTTGTCCACAATAATTTATCCCATTTACTAATGTTATCAACCAAATCAACAATGTATTTGATAAAACATGCAATGTTTGAAATTGATTCAACATTTCCATCTTCGTCCACATCCCAAATATCTCTTGTTTTGTTATCATCTATTCTCTCCATCCACTTATCACATACAGCTTGGTATTCATCACACTGTTTTTCATCTGCAACGTTGACGCAATGAAACATAAACATTTGACCATTTTTATCGTCTTTTGTGGCGTATCTGTGATCTTTTATAAATTTTTCACAAACAATATCTAATCGATTCACAAACTGATTGGTTATACTTGTTGCTGAAGTACTTGATGTTGATATTGATAAATGTAAAAATTGATTTTCTTCAATAATTTCCAAAAATTGATCAAATTTTTTATTTTTCATACATCTATCCACAAATACATAACTTCCATTTCTATAGCTATCATCATTCTTTTCCACATCAAGTTGTTTAATTTCCATTTGTATATTTCGTGCTCTTTGTGGTATTATTTTTAAACTATTTATAACATTTTCAAATATAAAATAGCTTTTCATTTGTGTTTTACAAATAATTGCATTAAAATATTTATTTACTATGCAAAATGATAATGCTTCAATACATTTCAAAAATAATAAAACATGACAATCTATTTGTTCCATATTACCAAATTTATATGAAAATATTCTGTATTTCATTGACAGATTAATCAAATCAGTGGTTTTTACTTGTTTTTGACTGATTTCATTATTGTTGTTGTTGTGGTTACAAAGTGGTTGTGACATTTCAGGAGATGCAACACAATATTCATGTTCTTCACTTTGTCTTTGACTATAATTGTCACTTGTATTCCTTCTATAGTTATCATATCCAAATTCATTTTCATCTTCTTCCAATTCAACACTTACACTTTTTAAATGATGAAAATAACGCTGTTTAGATTCATTTTCACTTGTATTGCCATTTCTGGT
>JACKZZ010016240.1_pt1 | contig 15398 bp, 5 predicted proteins | sample 8027871 | NCBI WGS metagenome assembly JACKZZ01 (sample SAMN15724774, study PRJNA655200) | protist metagenome | isolation source: fluorescence activated cell sorting (FACS) single amplified genomes of... | place: USA: West Boothbay Harbor, Gulf of Maine | collected 2000-07-19
TTCTACTTAGAATGTCACAATGGATCTCATTCGGAGAATTGAGATAACGCTACATCATCTAAACCCTTTAGAAAGTCAAGTAGACAGAATATGGTGAGGAATTTAAATTCTTTTGACAAATATATCCCGGCATCGGACAAATCATAATTTTTGGTTCGTATCCAAAGTAGGACTTCTTATCTCATTTTTGGGTACCACTTCCTGGTCAGAATGTGAATAGCTTAGAGCGTCGAAAGGAAACGTTCAAAAGGTTCCTAGCCTATTGCCGTCAGCATGAACTAAGTATCGAATTCTGTGATGTCCACTTCTGCCAAGGTTCATCCAAAAATGTTCATACAAATGAAAAGAACAAAGAAAGAAAGTACCGTAATGCGTTTCGCGCATTCATTGATCGTGAGGATGAGGAATTTGAGGATGCCCTCGATCATATGAGATTTCTGAATAAGGGGACTGTGCCCCTGGGCATCTCTAGTCGGAATGTGCTTAAGTGGAGCTTTATCAAAAGGAGCATGGAAAATCATTAACCGCCCTGCTAAGATAAAGTTCCCTACTCCACCCTATAGATATGACAATCCTGAGGGTACTTTCAGTTATCTGGTTGCACGCTTGGTTGCACGCTTGGTTGCACGCTCACGTTGGGCAGACTGGTAGATGCGTATTATTATGCGAACCATGTTTAATGCGGTGGCGAAACCTATTACCTCCAGAATTGAACTATGCAGAGCTAGTGCACCAACCGCCTTACCAATGGATTATGCTTCCGAAGCAGATGACATTGGACCCACCGGGGTCTCACAAATATCACGACGGGAGTCCCAACATCAGAGCGACCCGCAGGTAGCTCCTCAATTTACACGCCCACAACCCTTAGTGTCTAAACCGTGTGACCATACAGCGGATACGATATCTCGATTTATGAACGTCAATCCTCTGACCGTTTCTCAAGACAGAACCCGGTCACTCTTAAACAATTCAGGCCACTGTTTGGAAAACCGTACAGGATCTCGTTTAGGGGTTGCAGATACAACTATCTCAGCTAATTTGACTACATCAAATTCCATAAATGCTATCCTTTCTACCAGTTTTCATTACAGAACCCGGCCCATTTCAACCAACTCTGGCCACTGTATGTAGAATTGCACAGGATCCCATTTGAAGAATGAAATCACAGTCTCATCTAAAATTACACCATCCAAACCGATTAGAAAGTCATTCAGAAAGAATATGGCGAGGAATATAAATGTTATGCCACCAAAGCAGATGACATGGAACCCAATAGGGCTTTACTGGGAATCGTGTGATCATACAGCGGATATGATACCTCGATCTAGGAACGTCTATCCTCTTACTGTTTCTCAAGACAGAACCCGGTCACTATTAAATAATTTAGGCCACTGTTTGGAAAACTGTACAGGATTTCGTTCGGACATTGATCATACAACTATCTCAGCTAATCTGACTACATCAAATTCCAAGCCATTATATTCGTTTTATAATTTAATGACGTACAGACATTACATTATATTATATTGAGTTCACTTTATTTCATATGCTTCATTCGCCGATGGTGGAAATTAATTCGTTGACTTTCATTTGATTTTTTATACGAATTAATTTTTGACTGTAGTGGCTCATAAGCATGTTTCGTTGCTCTACTAGGTGAATCACTCGATTTATTATTCTTTTCATGGCGCTGATATTTCTGCCTTGGCGCCGGAGAGTTGCGAATAAGGCTTTGCTTAGGTTGGATTGGCTTCATGTGAATTTTGGCATACCCACTTGAACCATCACTTTGCTCCACAATGCGTATTTCTGGCGATGACAAGGGTGCGTGAGTGTGCATCGAAGCAATGTGCGGCCCTACCTCCATGTCCGAGAAAGATGGCATGGGTAACAATCCCAAACTAACCCCTTGTTGTTGCTTTGTCACCAGATTTAAATTGGCAAGAAGAGAGTGCGATTCTCTGGTATGCTCCTCTCGAAGCGCTCCAACTTGCCGCTTTAAAGAATCAACTTGCCTTCGTTTAGACCGAATATCAATTGCTTGTTCTTCTAGCGCTTCTTCGACGCGAAGAGTGTGCATCTCAGTCCTTCGCTTTGCTTCCCGTAAAGAGTTTACCTGATCTTCAAGTTGTTGGAGTCTCAATTTTTGATCAGCATCTTGATCTTTGTGGAATTCGAGCTGTGCCTTTGTTCTCTGTAACTCTAATACAGCAGTCATTCGCGCATCTTCCGATGCACGCAGCTGTAAATGGAGGTGTTCCGTCAAATCTGGAAGTTGTGGCAATGGTGCTAAATGCTGATTAACATTTTCGCGTTGTCTATGTAACCCAGCTTCTTCAGCAAGTTCTGCCGCCATTCGCTCGTCGTTCAATTCCTTTTGTAAATGCTCAGTCATTTTTCGAAGAGCTAATGCTTCCTCATCTGCAGCAGCCCTCAGACGGTGCAACCGAACACATTTTTTCCTTTCTTGTTCCATTTCTTTCTTTACGCTATTGTAAGCAGCTTGCAGCATCTCCAACTCTTGTGCCATTGTGTCAAATAATATCATATCTACATGCTCGCGGTTCTTATCTTTTTCTTCTTCATGTTCCCCACGTTTTACTTTCGTGTGAGGTTCTGGTATATGTTTTGGGTTGTGGGTAGTTGTTCTAGGTGATCCGGGGTCTGGTTTCACCTCACGCGTCTGTTTAGTGGATTTATTATCGGTGAGCGGCAAGTCTTTCTTCTGAAGAGTTAAAACCTTATCCCTCAAGCGCGTTACTTCTTCTTCTAATGCATCGTATCCACGTGCTTTTGTAACCAACAGTTCGCGGTCTTTCTCGTAACGTATTCTATCTTTACGATCTTTGTAGGTTTTCTGCGCTCTATGGCGGCGTATGTGGGACTGAACTTTTGTTGCGGCTGCTTCTGTTTCTGGTGTCACTTTAATAACGTCTTGTTTGGTATTTGGACAACTCTGTGTTTGTTCTTGAATCCGCATTTGTGTCTCCAGATTGATTCTTTCCATTTCTTCCGCTTTTAATCTTCGTCCTAAAGCTTTTATCTTCTGTTTCAGTTGTAATACTAATTCCTCTGATTTTTTTAGTAGCTCCAATTTTTTATGTACTTCTTCTCGCGTTTGCGACAACTCCTTTGTGGTCGAAGTGTCGTTTGTTTTTCTAGCTTTACGCTCCCTAGCAACTTGTTGTTGCAAAATTTTATTTTCTGAACTGAGCTGTTTATATTTTCTTTTTTGGTCTTCATTCTCCATCGCCAGGGCGGCAAGCTCCTGGTTTTTGACTCCTATTTGCTTATTAAGTTGGCTGTTTTCTGCAGTCAGTTCTTGCTTCAATTTTACAAGTTCCCCTTTTATTTGCTTTACTGAAGCGGCATGCACACCTTCCAGTTTTCTTCTTTCTTCACGTACATCAATTTCTGAATATTTTGCTTCTCGTGCAATCATGTCTGTCGATGCTTCCGGTGTTATCGCCACTTCCAGAAGGCTGCTTGTGGTATTGTTCGCCCCGTTCTTGATATTGGCATTCGAAAGATCTCTCCGAACTTGATGACCGCGATGAATAGCTTGAATCTTCTGAGCTGCTGCCTTCTGCTCCTCAGAGGCCTGCTGTACGAGCTCCATAGCGGCCTTCTCGTTATCCGTCAAAACATCAACATTCATTGCATGCAATCCATCTCGCAATTCTGCTTGAAGTGCCCTTACACGTGATATAGATGTGCTCTCAATCCAATCTTTTGGTTTTTTGCGTTTACCACTTTCGATCAAAATGGCATTTTCTATACCTCGTAAACCATCAAATGCAAGTCTACCTATGGACCGAAGACCGTCAATTGTCATCAATATACTACTTGTATCTTTGCTAGCCTCCTCACTCTTTTGCTCAGCTTTCTCTTTGTCTTCTCTGACCATTTGAAAGTCTTTATTTAATTCATCAAAATCTTCTTGGATTTCGTCGCGTTCATTCTTTACTAGCCTCAAGGCCTTTTCCAATGCTTCGATCTCTTCTGCAAAACCTTTCTTACCCCCCTTGACGCGCTTGTTAAGCTTTTCAATGTCTAGCTTAGCATCTTCTAATTCCTTCGAAATTTTCTTGTTTTTCTCTTGCTCTTTGGTCAACCGGCTTTCCAATGTTTTAACCATTGCATTTGTTGCCCCCAGGTCTTTTTGAAGTTTATTCACATCAACTGAAACATGCAGTGGTCCACGTGGCCCATGAGGTGGACGTACTCCAGGAGGGGGTCGCCCAACTTTCTTCATCGACGCTAATTCATTTTGTAACTTCACAATATCTGAGTTCGAGGGAAGCCCTCGGGGACCTTTCAATGCTCCTCGAGGCAACATTTTGGCAAATTTTCAACGTTTCTTGCTCAAGTCATTCAAGTCTGTCAGATGAATGTATCATGTATTATATATCGCGGGATATCTCACGAGTATGGCCGATACTACACCCGGGTTTTACACAGCTTTTCAATTTTCACATGCCGCCGTTGCGAGTCCGAACAAGAAATAGACCATTCTTCGTAACGGCTTCAACTGAGGAACAAATTATATCCAAACACTTTGTGTAGAAGATGTCCGATAGATTGATTGAGCATAGTCTAATTTGTTCTCAGTTTAATTAATGAATGTGTCTAAATATAGAATTGTTCGTTACATCGGGAAAGGTCGGTCTTCGCCTTTATTCACATCATTTTGTCGAAGGCATATCGTACAGTTACGTTGGTTTGATAGGATACCCTTTCTTTCCGGGCGAACTATTAATTCAATAAAAATGAAATGGAAAATTAAAAAATCTAGAATATTTGAACACAGCCGTGCTCGAAACTCACACTTTTGCCACCAGGCGAATACGCCAATAAATGACCTCAACATTATTCCCATGCTATCTGAATTTTGGCTCAGATCTGTGCCTGAAAGTAAAAATAATATGTAGGTAGGTATAGGGATAGGGAGCTTCACAATTACGTTAAATGAAGCACACACGAACGTCCATGAACTACCAATACAGCCGTCATAAAAACGTGTCATCAGATCAGCCAGGCTGACACACGCCTGGAATTCCGTCAAGCGAATGCCATCCATTCTACCGATCATGACAGCTACCATTACCATTAGATACCATTCATAATTTTGGCACGCGATCTGTGCTAAATTCAGACCATTAACATGTCGAAATGCGTTCCGTGTTTATTATGATAGGATATATTTGTGATTCTAAGGAAAGGGATTGATTCGAACTTCCGAAGGATTCGGGAATAAGGATCGGTTTCATCACGTCACTTGTGACCAATTTGGAAACCCAGCCCACACACAAGATTGCCCATCGATAGAGGCTATTCTTAGTGGCGTACTGACAATCATATGTGTGATTGAGCAGTAGTCCCGTTATGTGTCTATGTTAGTGAATCGTATGGTGTGTTCATGTTATTCCCATTATGACAACCATTGTGACAAGCGTTTCGCGTGTACAAGTTTACGTGTACGAGCGTGATCTATCACACATATGTGTTCCCACACATGTGTGACTTTGCACCGAGTGCCAGAGAGAGAAGTATATAAACCTTAAGACAGTTAGTCATATTAATCAAGTTTGTCCTGAGTCCTTGTAAGCAAGTAATATTCTATTAGGTTATGGGCCCAAACCTTTCTGCGTGAAAGAAGCTAGGAAACCGATTCAAGGCCGAGGATTTGAAGGGGAGTAGTAGACCCCAGCCTTTGTTTGTTTGTTATTTGTTTGTTTGTTTCGTTCCTTGTCGTGCTCCACGCACTAATTACCCATCCGGTGTTTTTGTTTTGTTTCTTTGTTGTGTACCGTCCCCTTGGGACTACAGGAGTTTGTCATTTGTTTTTCTGTGGGAAAGAAACTCGGAAACCGATCCGAGGCAGAGGACTGCAAGGGGAGTAGTAGACCCCGACCTTTCCGAATTTGAAAATGTCAAACGAGGATTTTGTCGAAGTGATCAAGCAGGGCTTTGAACAAGATAAAATCAAGGACAAATGGAAGGGGGAATTTTCTGGACGTCAGAAATTCTCCGAAAGGGTTGAGAGGCGGATCGCCAAAGGATCTAGCCTCGGAAACCGGATCGCCGGGCTATGCATACCCAGGGTAATGCAGGCCGTGGCAGTGCTATTCTTCGAAATCTTGGATCCGGCCGCAAGTATGCCGCGGATCGAGATTATGAATCCGGATAAATGGCCAATTACTATTGAAGAACTTACTGAATCATCCAATGGCGACGAAGAAGTTCAAGAAGAATTGCGGACCCCTGCTGAAAGGGGCGAAGAAGAAGTAGATCCCCTACACGAGAGCGCAAGAGTACTACAGTTTTATGGAGTTGAAATGGGAGCAACCAGAGTTGCCCCAAAGCCCGATAAGTGGTCGAAATTCCAGACAGCCTTCAACTACCACCCGAACATTGAAGCACTAACGAAACAGGCGAGAGAAAAGCAATTCGAAAGCGATAAGAAGTTTCGAAATTGGTGTGTCAGTAAGAACTTGGCACCACTGTCCGAAATTGCTGACCGAACGGGAATCAAGATCGATGATTTGATCTCGCAACGATATCTTGCCGATGCAAACAGGAAGATCCACAGAGAAATCCTGTCCTGTTGCGAAGAGGGACATGTGAGCCAGGCCCAGCACGAGTATTGCACGGCCAATGAAATCGGCGAAGGGAATGCCCAATATGTTCGGGGGCTACCATTATTCCTATTCATGATAAAAGGAAACGAGAGAGACTCTCTGTATATGACAGCCATTCACTCCTGCATTGTTCACCGGATGCCGAAGAAGCCCGGTCACAAAGATATGCTCAAAAATGCCCAAGACATCAGCCGTAAAGTGAACTTAATGATGCAGCTTGAGACTGGGACTACTCCAGAGAAAAGGGCGAACGAGATGAAGATCTATCTTTTGCTGCAGGATTTTGATCGCCATGGGGAGACGAAGTGGATTTCTCGCCGGTTAAGAGAAAACCCGGCGTGGGAATTCAACAAGGTTTATGATTGGATAGCCAGTATTGACCCAAAGAAGGACTTGTCCCTTGGGGTAAAAGAATCAAGGCATATTCGCGAGGCGAACTTCGTCAAGGGCAATCCAAAGCCGTTCGCCTACAAATCCAAGCCGACTGGGTTTTCCGGTGCAAAAGGGAACTCAAAACCGACGGTGACTTGTTTTCATTGCAACAAACAAGGTCACTATCGGCGTGCATGCCCAGACTTGAAGGAGAAGCCGAAGTCGATCCCGGAGAAGTATAAAAAGCCGAAGCCTCACCCGAGCAGTTCAAGAAGTGGTGAAAGCAATTTACTCGAGATCCGAGAAGTCAATTATTTGGCTGAAAAATTACGCCACAGCGAGGCGGTCAGTAATAATCCTAACCCGTCATGTTGCTTGTTAGCTTCATGCGGCCATGCAGGTGCCCTGCATGGTCAGTTCGGTTGTTTTATCTGGTCGCTGGTCCTAACCATGCTGTTGGTTCATTGCGGGAGATATATGGAAGTTGTACGTAATGCGGCGCTTGATTCTGACCATTCGTTTGGAGTGTTGGTCACACTTGGGGTGATATTGTTATATATTGTCATATCCAAGACGAATGATCCGGCACCCAAGGGAGAGAATCCCGGTGCGCGGATAAATATGAATCGACGAGGGTCCAGGTACAGGCGAGCAACTCCCTACCTTAATCGTTGTGATTCATCTTTTGGTTCAGGTGTCCCACTTGGGACATTCCAGACGACTGCAGGCGAACTAATCCCCAGTCATGATCCGGCGCAGGGTAACTCCTCCGGATCCAAACCTCGAACCACTTTCGCAAACAACCAACGTAACGAAGTTAATATGCTGTCCACCAGGAAACCCTCCAATAAGGGTCAAGAAGAAGACGAGGATCTGACGTTCACCCATTGTATTTGGGATAGTGGTGCAAGCATGCACACTCTCCGAACGGAAGATATGTACATCACGGAGACTACGTTGACGAAAAACCGTCGTAGCCTGACCGTGTATGGCATTTTCGGGGAACGTATGTCAGGACCTCAAAAATGGGGGAAGAGACGGATTGGCGAATTCGTCCTCCCGGAAGTGGCAATATCAGACGAATATTCCCGTGGTATCATCTCACATTGGGAATTCTGCAAAGACAATCCCGGGAACTCCATCGTCACGGACGACAAGGGAGTCTATGTGATTAAATCTGCCCTTCTGGCCGACCTACCGAAGATGAAGGTGGGTGTCGCCAAGGGACGATTATACCACGAAATAATCCCAGAAAGCGAATGACTGGTTGGAGAGGCGAACACCCTTGGAATTGCCACCTCCAAGAGAAACAGTGTGATTCGCCTCCACAAACAAATGGGGCATTGTCCGGAAGCAGTACTTCGAAAACTCGCTGAGCGCGTCAAGCAGACGTTTACAGCTCAGGAATACACTGAGTTCCGGGAATATCCCTGCACGTGTGGAACTGTGGTCAAAGCAGGCCCACACCCGGCAAAGAAACTTGATGCCATTCGAACACGCCGGTCAACTAAACCGGGTGGGAAGATTAGTATCGACTTGCTGGAGTATGAATTTGGCAAAGGGACGGCGGCTGCATATGGCCTTGTAATCGTGGACAATGCAACACGATTTATATGGCTTTATGAATTGTCACATAAAAATCAAATCCTAGAAGCTCTTAAGCGGGTATACGAAAAGTTCAGAACCCAGCTCAACGCACGGATTAAAATGATCAAGAGTGACAACGAAACTTCAATTAGCAAAAACCCAGTTTTCGAAAAATGGGCAGCTGATCGAGGCATCCATATGGCTTGGACGCAACGGGGGACTTCTCAACAAAATGGTATAGCGGAATGTGCAATCCGGGACTTGCGCAAAACCGCCAAACAAATGTTGGCTGCAAGTCAACTCCCTCCAGAATATTTCCACGTTCACGCAATTGCGCACGCTGTACTTTTGGGTAATATTCGACCCAAATCTGCGCTTGGCGGTAATACTCCGTATGAGGAACTTAAGCACAAAGTGTTTCCATACACACACCTTGCAGTCTTTGGAACCCTGATGGCCAGGAAGAAACCCGGGCAACGAAAACAGGGGGAACTTAAAGGATCATCCGAACTGTTTGTAAACCTTGGAAATCATAAGGAGCACCCCGAAGCATATAGGGGGTATTCAATAACTTCTGGAAAAGTCGTTGACAACATCCATCGACCACGATTGATGGAGGTGATCCCGAGGAATAAAGACTGGCTTAGTGAACTTCGTGCTGGCGGAAATATCGAAGCACTATTTCTACCTGCGGAAACCCCAAGTGATGCGAATCAGGGGGTGCAAGAATCCCGCAAGCAGAACGATGCAGACTCTCAGCTGAGTGTCTCCATCGAGGGGGTGGAAGTTGCGGAAATCACATTGCCTGGAGCGGAAACCGACAGTATCGAAATTGAGGAACTTGACGAATCCAGCGACGAAGAAACTGGCAACATTGACATCACGGAACTCGGGGAACTTACTGACGCAGAGACCAATGAGCTCGTCGAAGTAGGGGACATTAGTGACGGTTACTCAACCGCTAATGATGTTGCTAATAACCTGTCCAGTGGAGAAGATGAAAATGAAGTCGACAACCGGAGTCCAAAACGTGCTAAAACGTGGGCCAGCGCAATAGCAACAGTGGACCAAGTCAACCAAGTAGCGTTACGCAGATCATCCCGACGAAATTTTGGGAAACGAGAGAAGCGCCTCATAGAGGAATTCATGCTCGCCGAGGAAGTAATGCTCACCGAGGGAGAATTTAAGTCCGAAGACTTAAGCCCCATTGTAATGGAAGTAAACCACCTGGGGATTACCACCCAACACGAGACTATCTTGCAGCCGATTGACTCGTACCCTCCTGTAAAGGAAATTGCTAACCCGAAGAATGAAAGAGAAGCTGCTGCGTCTCCATATCATCGAGAATGGGCGAAAGCAAGGGGAGTGGAAATGGCGAATCTTTTCGGCCATAAAACCTTCGAAATTGTAGACTCGAAGCCCACCACGCGACTTCTCGGAACGAAGTTCGTGTATGTGGCAAAGGGCAACCAAGATGGAAAGATAGTCAAATTCAAAGCTAGATTGGTCGCACGGGGATTTGAGATGATCTACAATCGGGATTACCGAGAAACCTATGCGCCCGTCGCCAAAGAGACCACCATCAAATGGTTGCTGGCATGGGGCCACAAAAATGGGTTCACGTTTTACCAAGTTGATTATCACGGGGCATTCCTGCATTCAGTAATCCCGGAAGAATTCCAAGTCCATATCAAAACCCCAAGGGGAACCGAAATAGGCGAGGGAAAGGTTTTACGATGTGTGAAAGGTCTGTATGGCCTAAAGAACGCGGGGCATCTTTGGATCAAAGACCTCACGAAATCTTTGCTGTCGATGGGATTCGAAGAATCGACGGCCGACCAAAGTCTATTCCTGTTGAAGGAAGACCAAGAGATCGTTTGTGCTATCGCCGTCTGGGTCGATGACCTAATGGTGGCTTGTAGAGACACCAAGTTCATTGACAAATTCGTCAAGGAAGTCGAAGACCAAGGCTTCGTGCTATCATCAATCGGTGACTTAGAATTCTTTCTGGGAATGAAGATCGAATTCCACGACGATAGAACGGTTACGGTCTCGCAAAGAGCGTACATCGAAGACATGCTCACGAGATTTGGGTTCCAAGGACACGGAAAGCACAATCCATTGCCGCCCGAGAAAACCCTATCGCATCGAGATATGCCGGAACCAGAATCGAAGGATTGGAAAACTGAGAACGTTGAATGCACGTTCGAAGTTAGACAAGCAGTGGGAGCGCTGTACCACTTAGCACGTTGGTCACTCCCAGAAATTCTATTTGCCGTGAACCACATATCACAGTTCCAGACGCATTCTAAGGCACAGTGTTGGCCGAGGATATGCGATGTGATGGCTTACATCTCAGCCAACAAGACGGCCACTCAAACATTTGGGAAGAAAGAAACTCCCATGATAATGTTCGTGGACGCCAACTTTGGCGGTTGTGCTCGGCACAAGGGGACAAGTGGGAAACCCCCAAGCTTGGAAGATATCGAGAAGATGGATGACGCTAAAGCAAAAGCGGAATGCATTAAATGGATGAAAATTGAGATCCAAAAGACGACACACCATATCGAAGACGTGAAAAGTCAATATGGTTATGTCTGTTTCTTTTATGGTGGACCGGGATCTTACAGATCCAAGAAAATAACCACCATTACCCAATCGTCGACTGAAGCCGAGATTCTCGGATTGAATGAAGCAATTAGGGAATGTCTATATCTCCGGAAGTTATGCGATGACTTCGGCGTAACCCCTAACAATGGGAAGCGAATGAGGACCGACCCAGATAATGTTGCAGAGAGAGATCCGATGATAGTTTTTGAAGACAACAACGGAGCTAAGGCCACAGCCGAGAAGAGGCAAACTACCCAAAGGAATAAGCAATTGGCTATTCGGGAGTTTTGGTGCGCCGAGAAGGTCAAAGAACGATGGGTAAAGGTAGAGAGTGTAAAATCGTCATTGAATGTTGCGGACATCATGACGAAACCGCTCCACGAGCCAACCTTCAGAAAATTGAGAGGGTGGTTGAGGGGAATCGATTGGCCTGAGGCCGGATCGGGACCTCAAGTTAACTTCGACTGAAGAACAAACACAAACTGGTCAGGCACTACCAGTATAAAGTATCAGGGCACGATCAATTGCAATCACGAGGGCTCGAGTATTTGGTATAATCCGTTTTGGAACCCAGGGGACACTCAGCTGTATCTCCCCTGGTATGCTGTCTCGGTGTTATATGTGGCAATGCTGTGTGCATATGTCATCGACCGGGAACCAACTCCCTTTTTAAGAGTGGGTAAATCTGACACACACGCAAACTGTAGGGGAAGTAGGCATATTCGATGGACTCATACGGAAACACTGGACTATTACGACGGAAACCCTCAAGAGGGGCAACAATACACGTGTTGAACATGCGTTTCCACCCTGGGAAGTATGGTTGCAACGAAGTTAGTGTGTTGAAAAATTGCTTCCCGATTTAGGAAGCAGCTCGAGGTTCGATGCATATTGATCTACCAGCATTGAGCGTGCTGGCATAACCTTCAACTGGTTCAGAACGCAAACCAGTATAAAGATGTGCGTAGAACAAGAGGCAAATGGGATTTGCTGAGTTCCAAGATACAGACCGAGGTCTAATTAACCTACGGGGCTTATCAAATATGCTAACCGCAAAGCAGACACGCACGGATAAACGAAGTGCAACCATCTATGATAATAAAGATGTTTACGGGAATGAAGGAACCGTGAGACCCAACTGGTCCGAAACGTAAGACCAGTATAAAGATTGACGTGGAGAAAGGAGGAATAATTACCCTGGCTTACTCGAAATAATTAACTGACGATCTCGAAGGAGATAGTTGTGCATCAACTTTGATGAAGATGGAAGGCGTGGCGAAATGAATCTCGCACGCAGTGGAATCGGGAAACCGATTACGGGTCGACCACGACAGAGAGACCGAAATTCGGTAGTGTGTTGCGAACGCTGCAACATTGTTTAATGAAAAGATTTGCGTGAGTTCGAGGGGATCGTGAAGAACGACATCTGGTCGGAAACCCTGGCGTATTGCTCTCAGACGCACGATGACAAATCAAAAGGTGAGAAACCCATCGAGTGGGTAAGAAAATGTTATTGCCGCGAGTCGACACATGACTTGGCAGATTGTGTTCGATCGCAACAGCGAACCACGCTGTATAAAATAAAAGTTCGACGATTTATGTTGGTGCTACTACCACTAATGTTTGTCCGAGAATAGGTCAAGGGGGCAATTTAACCCAGATTGTTTGACCCCCGGGAATTGAATTGGGACCTGGAAGAATCGACAAATTCGAGTTGCAACGAATGCGTCAGCTCTCGACCAGGGCATTTAAAAAGGAAGAAAAATTTTCAGAACTAGAACTGTGCATCCGTTGAGGGGGTGTGATAGGATATATTTGTGATTCTAAGGAAAGGGATTGATTCGAACTTCCGAAGGATTCGGGAATAAGGATCGGTTTCATCACGTCACTTGTGACCAATTTGGAAACCCAGCCCACACACAAGATTGCCCATCGATAGAGGCTATTCTTAGTGGCGTACTGACAATCATATGTGTGATTGAGCAGTAGTTCCGTTATGTGTCTATGTTAGTGAATCGTATGGTGTGTTCATGTTATTCCCATTATGACAACCATTGTGACAAGCGTTTCGCGTGTACAAGTTTACGTGTACGAGCGTGATCTATCACACATATGTGTTCCCACACATGTGTGACTTTGCACCGAGTGCCAGAGAGAGAAGTATATAAACCTTAAGACAGTTAGTCATATTAATCAAGTTTGTCCTGAGTCCTTGTAAGCAAGTAATATTCTATTATTATACTATACTCAAACACTGCATAGCCTGTGACTTTTAAGCGATCTATGCTGAATTTGATAACAAATCGTTGTATGATATTCGAAAATTATGAACGAATTCACTTAGTACTGTACTACTGAAATAACAAAACAACTTTTGTTAGGGATATTCCGGTCCTATTTAGATAACAAAGTCTATAGTCATCCAAAACTTTTGTGATAATTGCTTCATTGTCGACGACATTCATACATCACCAAGAAACAAGTAACGAACCAAACAAAGAACTGAGAAGGTTTCAGAAGTTCATTAAATTAATAGCCATGCAAGCAAACTATAAAGATGCTATGACTATTTTATTTGTTTTATGACTTATTTATTAATTTTCATTTGCATCAGTCAGTCTTATATTCTGCAGGCTGGAGGTGTAACGAATGTTTGTTTCAAATCAACGTAATTTTTTATTCCCCATTGTAACCTCTTCGTAACAGAACGAAACGCCATTCGATATACCGTCATATAGTTGATATTGCCTTTCACTAGATTTTTTTCTGACGACGACGAGTATTTTACCCCGTCACTGCATTCACGCTTGCACACATTGGAAGACGCGTTGGAGGTACTTCTCAACGCAGTCAACACCAACACATTCTCGGTCAACCCTGACATTCTGGAAATATAATCCATCGCTCCGGTATCAGTTTTAACAATTTTAATCAAATCGCATTAGGAAGGTCGGGATGTCAAACACAGAAGCATCGGACGGTGGAAAATCTGCTGTGTCCGTATCGTCGCTTCAACAAGATGCTGGGTCGGTCAAATGGTCACAGCCTTTGATGGGTGGTGATGTTCCATCAGGAAGATCAGGGCATACTTTGACGGTCCTTGGAGATCGGGCGTACATGTTTGGTGGCTGCGACGAGAATTTACCTCCTGGGCCGACAAATGCGCTGTACCGTTTGAAGCTGTGTTCACCAGACTCGAGGCAGCCCATGGAATGGAACCAACCTCGAATATCTGGTGATCCTCCGATGGCTCGGTGGCTACACAGTGCTACTGCAATAGACAAATTTCGAATTTTGTATTTTGGTGGCTTCCACAGCGATACCAATAGGTTTAATGACGTCAATATACTGGACACGAAAGCAATGATGTGGTCGCAGCCACTTGGATCTATGGGAGATTTCACTCCACGCGGAAACCATATCCCCACAAGTAATAATAGTATTGCAGTCCCATGCCCGCGTGGTGGACACTCAGCCAATTTAATCAATGGTGAAATTCTCATATTTGGTGGTTATGGAGGTTCTGGGTACGGTCGGCGTGATTTCAATGACATATTCCGCTTTAATGTGTCGAGGTTTGAATGGATGAAAACCCCTGCATTAAAAGGTAAAGTTCCAGAGGGGCGTTCAGGGCATTCCGCAAATGTTGTAAAAGGTAAGCTATTTGTATTCGGTGGGTGGAACTCACAAATGCAGTTCAATGACTTGAATATCCTTTCTTTAGATGAGGACCAATGGACGTGGTCAGAAGCAAACGTGGATTTAGGAATATCCAGGTGGTGCCATACTGCTGTTAGTGTTGCGGCAATACCCAACTGGCGATTATTTATTTTCGGAGGCTCCACAGGAATGGTCAACGAGCGTAATACACGTTCCACTTACAGCAACGAAATTATTGTTTTGGATTGTGGGACGATGACCATTCAAACACCAGAGGTGATGGGAGATCGGCCGCCTCCTCGTGCAGATACTGAAGCGGTATACGATTCAAAAAACTCAAGGCTGTTAATATTTGGAGGGTGGTCAAACGAATGGTATGAAGACATTCACGCCATCGACGTCAGCAACATTGTAGGCCCACCTTACGCAATTATGGGGCTCAGCCCGCAAAACGGCCCGATTACAGGTGGTTCTAGGCTCAGGATAATTGGAATTGATTTTATTAACACACCAAACATAACTGTT
>JACKZZ010002673.1_pt1 | contig 15395 bp, 16 predicted proteins | sample 8027871 | NCBI WGS metagenome assembly JACKZZ01 (sample SAMN15724774, study PRJNA655200) | protist metagenome | isolation source: fluorescence activated cell sorting (FACS) single amplified genomes of... | place: USA: West Boothbay Harbor, Gulf of Maine | collected 2000-07-19
GCTTCCTGTTCAGCTACTTGTATTATAGTAGGATCTTTAACTATTATTCCACAATATTTTAATATATTTATTATTATATTATTTTTTTCTGAAATATCTAACTCAAAATTAACCGTTGAAGATCCTGAAGTACCGGAAGGACTAAATAGGTATTGGCCAAGAGCTCCAATAGTAAAACCCCAGCTTGGAGAAGATGGTTTAAACAAAGAATTTACAGAAAGTGTACTTGGTTGAGGACTAACTTTTATTAACAACTGGTTTGTTGCTTGAGGAAAAATAGGAGTTGTAGTTTGAGTTGTTAAACATATTGGGTAACTCTCTGTTGGTGAAGTTAGTTTTGATCTAGTTATTTTTGAATAATCTTTTTTACTAGCTAGTTGAACTATTGAAGTGTTATTGCTTCTGTTACCTGTATACGTAGCTTCTATTTCGCCTATAGTATATAAAACACCAGTGCCACTATAAACCCAACCATCATTAGTTGCGTTGTATGTAAAAGAAGCCTCACGCTCAAAAGGGTAAAGCTTGTAAGATATGTTTTTAAAAATATCAAAAAACTCTGTGTCGTTTTGTGAGTTGTTTTGATTTAATCTATTTATTTGATTTCCATCTGGAAAATAAGAATTAAATATTTCGTCTTGCACTTGTTCAGCTAGACTATTAAATTCAGCAGGCGTTATATAACCTCTTTGCTCTTTGTTTAATATATACAAGACTGTTTGATATACCGTATTTACGCTTACTGCCATTTTTATATTTTTATTATAATATAGTGGAGACTACTTTCGTAGTCCCCATCATATTAGTATCACTTGTTTTTATAGTTTTTTATCTATAGATTTATAGATTTCAACACCTTCATCTGTTTTAAGGAAAGCAGCAAAGGCTGAATAAGGGTTCTCATCAAATGGAACGTTCATTAGTTTTCTACCATTAGAACCCCAATGAAATGTTCTTTGGTCTTGAGATAAGTTAATAATTCCAGCTTCAGTAGCTCTAATAGATAGATTTCTTAACTGAACATTATCATCATTAGCTAAACTAATAAATAACTGTGGATTACTTCTAGCAAAAAGAAGTAAGTCTCTTTTTATCTCTTTAGAACTCATGCTGTTTACCTTAGACCCTAACTCCACTCTTAGTATAGCTTCTGCGTGATCTATATCTATATTTCTAGCTGCATTTAAAGCGTCAATTTGAAGATCTAGAATATCTAAATCATCAGAAGCTTCTTCAACAGCGCTAAATTCTTCATACGTTTTTCCTCTTAAAGGGTGGTATAAAGAAAGTAGTTTTTGTAGGTTTTGTTTTTCTTTTGAAACCTTTAAAGTTCCATCTCTGAATGTAATATGACCAAGTGTTGCCTCTCCCTTTTGTTCTTCTACGAAAGGTGAAGACTGATTAGTTGCATATCTAATTTCTTTTTGATTACCTGTATTAGAATCGAAATAAAGCAAGGAATGCTTAGACGTGTGCCTACTTGGTATAGTGTGTGTTAATGGAGTTTTATTACCTCTTAAATAATAAACCCTATCTTTTATCTCCCAGCTCGGTTTAGCTGGTTTTACTTCTTTTTTCACTGGTGCTTTTTGCACTACAGTTTCTTGAGGTGCAACCTCAATAGCTTCTGCTTTAGCTTTTTTAGCCATAATATAATAAAATTAAATAGTTAATGATAAAAATCCTGAGGCTGCAAAAGCAGCCCCAAGAATTTTAATTTAAATTATGCTCCTTTGAAAAGAACAAAGTTGTTAGCAGCTTGAGTTACTAAACATCTTTCAGATAGGAAGTTTACTTCCATAGCATCAAGAGTTGAAGTAAACGCACCACCAGCAGAACCAGTCAACCAAGACTTCATACGACGATCATCAGCTTGTGAAGCTCTGTATCGTACATGTAAAAATGGGCGACGAATATTAGTTCCTAATACTTGATCGTATACAGTTGACGTTCCAGCAGGTACTAATACACCTTCGATAGACTGAATTCCATCAATCGCGCCACGAGTAGAAGCGTCGTTTAAGTATTTCCAATCAGTTTTGTAGAAATCATAAGAACCTCTACGGAAACCACTAAAACCTAAGTTTAATGCCATTTCTTCTGAGTTTTCAAATAATCCATAAGCAGTACCACCAGATTGTCCAGCAGAAATAGCAGATAGCATATCGTCAAAATCCAAAGCAGTTTGTCTTTGTAAAAATAACATGTTTTCTTCAATAGCTCCTTGAGTGTCTAAGTTTTTCAAAATAGCATCAAAAGCATCAAGACCAGCAGCAGCTGTAAATCCAGTGTTTACATTACCACGATCTTCGATAGCGGCAAACAAACCTTCAGTACCAGCTAGCTTAGCAGTTGTAACAGCAGCTATTCCTTCATTCTTTTCACCTTCAACCATAGACATTTCTAAGTAATCTTCAAAACGTAAACGAGTTTCAGATTCAGCTTTTAAATACCATAAATATCCAGAAGTACCATCTTCGGTCGCAACTTCAACCCATCCAATTTGAGCCATGTCAGAACCATTAACTACGTACTGGCTTCTAATAATGATTGGAGTGTTTGAGTACTGTGTGAACTGTGGCTCTACAGAAACTCTAGCGTTAGCACCGGTCATATCTACTCCTTTTTGATAAGCAGAACCGTATACAAATACTTTTAAAGTAGCGGAACCAGTTGTAAGACCATTGTCTGCATTTTCTAAAGATTTGTTATTAAAAGGCTGTACAGTAATAGCTTTAGGACCAGCGCCAGGAGCAGAAGCAGAAACAAGACATTTAGCTTCACCACCAGTTGAGGGATCTAAAACAACTACAGTATCATTTACAGAAATAACATTATCTACTCCAGCTGGAATAGTAATAACGTTGGTATTTCCAACAGCAGCCGCAGCGCTACACCCATCATACGCAATATGTAATCTATTTTGTTCAGACCAAATAACTTGATCAGATGTCATTGGCATTTCAGCGCCGACCATTCGTAAGAATCCAGATAACGTTCTGTTTCCATAACGCTCTACTTCTTGTTCGTAAATTTCAGGTAAGTACTGCTGAGCAAATGTATCAGTGTTTCCAGCGCCACCGTCGTTAAATTTTAGGTAGTTAGTATCTAGCAACTGTTGAGTTTGGCTAGGGATAATACTACCAAATTGAGGAGTTAAACTCATAATTAATAATTTTTAATTAGTTAAATTTTTTTGTTTTAATTTTCAGTTTTGTAGAATCAGCACCAGAAATAGCTTTAACTTTAAAACCGTTTAAAAACACTTCCCCTTGAGTTGACCTAGCTTTAGTGTCACTCACGTTTTTAGAACTGCTTACAACGTCCTTAACAGCGTCTGCTTTTCCCTGCTCATAGAAATGAGCTGCTATTTTATCTACATTTTCAGCGGCATACATAGCTTTGTGATAACCTTTATAGTCACTAACAGAACCGTTTTTATCTAGGAACTTCCCGATTAGGTTGTTAATGTCTGATTGTTTATCAGCTACACCGTCAGTGTTTTGTAGTTTATACCTATACTTCTTTTCACCTACACTAATATCGAAACCTTCGAAATCTTCAGTAAAAAGTTTTTTAGTATTTTCTTGAAACACTTTACGGTTTTCTTCAGCTTGTTCTTGCTGCTTATTATATCGATTGAAAAAGTCCATAGCTTTTTGAGCTTCAGGGTTTACGTTTGATTTCAACTTGATATCAGCGTAATATTTTTCCTTAGTGCTTTCCAAAAAGTTTTTGGCTTTTGCAACTTCTTCTTTAAATGCAAGTTTCTTCTTGCGTATATCTCTATCTTCGTCTAAATCTTCGTCATATTCAAAATCTTCTAATAACAAATCAATATCTGAACTATCAAGATATGGTTTTTCTTTTTTATAATACTCTTTTAACAATGTAGTATCGTCTACGCTAGAGTAATCAGCGCTTAGTCTTACGTAGTCTTCTACGCTACCACCAGTTTCTTCCATAAAAGAAACTAACTTTTCTATATTTTCAGGTAATTGTTTACCTAATACCTGCTCGTCTCTTACAGCTTCTTTTAATTCTTTTTCTACTTCAGTAACTTCTTCAATAATTTCTATTGGAGATTCTACTGCTTCTTCGGTGGTCCGTACTTCTTCAACCACTTCTTTGCTGTTGCCACTGTCTTTGGGCTCTTCGACAATAGCATTGCTATCATCTGTCTTTTGTGTTTGAACGGCATCTTCTTTTGGTATTTCAACTTTAATAACATCAGGTATAACCTCTCCTTGCGCTTCGGGCTTTGTTAAGTCTACTTTAGTTATTTCTTCTTTTTTGTTTAGTTTTTTAGGTGTTACTTTCTTTTTCTTAAGTTTAAACTCACCTTCTTGTTTTACTTCTGTTGACATAATATAATATAATTTAAAAAATTGATTTGCCTACATAAAGGCACCAAGACCTTGGTCCGGTTGATTTTCAAAGTCTATAGGTAAGCCATCGTTTTTTCTTTGGCTTATCATTTCACTTTGTTGGGTCGCTTGTATTTTTGTTCTTTTATCTTTGCGATCTTCTATAAACTGTTCTTTGTTTCTTTCTACTTGAATATCCATTTGCTTAAGCTGCATATCGTATTGGAACTGTCTCTCCATTTCAGCTTGTTTTATTTGAGCTGCAACTTGCATTTTTTGCATTTCCATCTCTTGCTTAGCTTTTTCAATATCAACTTTAGTTGATGCTACGGCCTCTTGTTTTTGAACTTCAGCCATAGCCGTTCTCTCAGCTGTTTGAGCTTGTGCGTCCGCTTGAGCGGCTATATTAGCTTGTTGAGCAGCTTGATCACGCTCCATCTTAACTTTACGCTTAATCTTTAGCATTTGATTAGCTAACTTAAGATTTTTAATTTGACGTATATCAATAGCGTCTTCTAAATCAATACCTCCAGACTGTAATGCAACTTGTATGTTTTGTTCTAACTGAGCTCTTTCCTCTTCATCAGGTTCTAGTCCTAAGAATATACCGAAGTCATGAAGATTTAAATCTACAACTTCATCTAATGTTTTTATGTTGTATGTAGATATAGAGTTTTGTAACGATGCTCTAGTTAATGGAAAACGTAAAGCGTCAGCTACTTTTAATGAAACATTTTCTGCTAGTTTAAGGGTCAAATATAAACTAGACTGAACAATATGTCTAGTTGCTACATTTGAAGCGTTAGCGGCTAGCTTCTGTAAACCTACAAGCGTGGATTTATCAGGCGTACTACCATCTCTAGCTTCATTTAGCCCCGTAACGTCACGTATCATTTGTAAATAGTATTGATACGTAGTTATTAAACTTTGTATTTTACCACCACCACTAGAACTATTAAGTTCTTGAATAGGTACTTTACCGTGGTTTAATTCACCATCTTGCGTTAGCGATCTACCAACAATACTACCAGTTTGAAAATACATATTTAAAGCCTCGGCTGGATTGTAGTTTGTTCCATTACCTAAATCAACCTCTGCTAAACCGTCCATATCAAGATATACACCGTCCGGCACCATTCTTGATAATACTTGCTGCAATTTTAAATGCGTGATTTGTATCATATCAGCAAATCCAACACACTTACTGACAACAGACTCTATTCTACCTTTATATATTCTAGGTGCACAAATAGCATAATTCATAGCAACCTTGGTTGTGTCAGCGTATGGTCTTGACATGTTTTCAGCCAACTCCCATTTAAGCATTGTATCTGTTCCTAAAACAACAGCTCCATTGTAAAGAACCTCTATAGTTCTAGATACTCTCTCAAAGTTATCATTTTCTGGTGGATTAAATGTATCTGGCTTTTCAATAGCCTTCATTAATCCTTGATCAGTTTGTTTTATTTTAAATACTTGATTGTGGTATGTCTTATAATCAAAATACATAACCTGTACAGTGTTTTCATCATAATCACCCCAACCAGTTATATATGATCTATTTCCAGGCATATTTTGGATACGCTCTAATTCTTTTTCAGATATATTTGGAAACTCTTTTTTAAGCTCAGGTATAGTTATAGCTTTTACCTCACCAACGTAGTATATGTCTTCAAAGTTTGGATCTTCAGAATACGAGTAAACCATATAAGCCGGATCAACGTAATCAACTTTAATACCTTCTGCAGTGTTAAAACTAGTTTTAGCAGCAGCAATGCCTAATACGGTTAAATCCATATTAAGTCTACGTCTAACTAAATCATATTTGTTTTGAGCAAAAACAGTGGATATACTTTCTTCTTCAGCTATCTCAATTGATTGCTTATAACTTAATTGCATTTTAAGTTCCAACTCTTCTTTGGATTCTGGTATAGTAGTTGGATCTGGCGATTGATATAAGTCAATACCTAATGTTTGCTTAACGCTTTCTATATAATCTTTAGCAACCATATCCTCGTAAAGCTTAGAAGCATATTCTGTTCTTTTCTTTACAGACTGAGGATCTTGAGCATAAGCCTTAATATCATAAGACTTTTGAGATATACCGTTAACAACAATATCTACGAACTTAGATAAAATTGGTACTGGTTTCCAGTCTAAATTAAGATAAGACAAATCGCCATTAATAGACAACTCATCTTTGTATTTTTGTATAGACTGCTCACCTCTAGCATACAGTCTTAGATTATGAAAGTTATTCCAATTAGTTAAATATCTATTTCCATTAGTTCTACCTTGTCTAAACCACTCGAACTCTATGGCTTGAGCAACTTGCTTACCATATTCTAAAGTGCCTTTTTCTTCGTTGCTTACAACTTGACTAGGAAAAGAACTGTCATTATTAGTATAAACGTTCATTTAACTTATTATTTTTGATGTATATCCCCTGTTGTCATATCTTTTAATACCTATGTCAACGGGTTCTGTTTTTCTTTTATTTACCGGTGTGTATCTATGTTTATTGCAAGCCATTAATGCTAAGCCTGAGCTAATAGATGCATCGTGAGATGTTCTATTATTAATATTAAACTTAGCCCAGTCTTCAAGCGTTCTTTGAAAATACATATCACCGTAGCCAGTTTCCTTTAATCCAACAAAGTTTTCTATATAAGATTCTATAGCTGCAGCATGCGCTTGTTTAATGTCTTCACTAGAGTTTGGTATTCCACCTATCTCTTTTTCTGTTACAGATAGTTTGTTTCTAGTTCTATCTGGTCTGTTCATTGCAAAACCTCTATAACCTCTTTTTTTAAAGTAATATAAAAGTCTTGGCTTATTGTTTTCTGCTAGTATCGGCATGCCATAAAAAGCACAGGCCATTAACACGTCTTCAAAAAATATTTCAGCTGTTTGAGGTCTTGCTATATATTCTAAGAAAAAATGATTAGGTGGCGCGTCTTCCATTGAAAACTTAGTTAAACCATGAAGAGATCCATTAGAACCTCTTTTATCTACTGTACCTGAAATATCATAAGGATCACATCCAAACGCGCCTAAGTGTTCGTTTCCAGGATAGAACCTACCATTTTTACTGTATTTTTTATTTTGCAAATGCAAGGGTGGAATCCAAGATACTAGAAACCTACCGCTTTTGTTTGGTGTGAATATGACTCTACTGTCCTGCTGACCGTTCTCCCACTGAAAACTACCTTTTGTAACATTTGTAGAATTACGCATATCTTCATTAAAATCTATTTGCTCGTATATCTTAGTTAGATTAAACAAAGATTGTTTTGTCTCATCTCTAAAAGCATGCTTTTCTGTACGAGGAAACTGTCTGTAGAATTCGTTAAGACCGTCTTGATCTTGCTTTAATCCTTCTACCTCGTTCTCCCAGTATTCTATTACACCTATTTTTATCTTTTCACCTTGAGGTCCTTCAACCGGTTTACTTGGTGTGTCGAATACAGGTAACCCATAAGAGTCAATGTATCCTTCGTAGTTCCACTCCATAGGTATGAACAAAGAATATAATCCGCTGCGAGTCTGTCCATTGGCGTTTCTTTGGGTAACATCTGAGTCATCATAAAGTTTTTTAAAGTTTTTGCCTCCTTTATCGTGCGAGTTTGATGTACTTCCCATCATGCACCTACCAATAATTCTACTACCTAATCTCAAACAAGTTTTTGTAACTCGCCAGTTGTTTAATATATTATTAGGTCTTTCCCACTTACCACTTTCATCGTGGACTAGTAACTTTAGTTTCTCCCCGTCGTACGAGTTGTCCCCCGTGTTCTTCCAGTCGATCGTTGTGTCGAGCCCGTCAAGCTCTTGAAGCTTTTCGTTTGTTTCAAGCTTACGCCTGGTATACTTGGTGGCTGGTACTCTATAGGCAAGCTCTGTTTTTGGCCTGTCCATACCGTCTTGGATCGGTTTGAAAAAGAACGGGTAGTTGACTGATATCGGTACGACTTTATCTGTGAACATTTTCTTAGCATCGGGACCAGACTTTGACAAGATACCGTACCGTGCATCTGACGTAATTGTTGCCACATTAACGGTTTCTGCTGAAGACATAAACGAAAATCCTGAACGTCTGTTCTTAAGATAGCACATCCCATAAGACCGTGAGTCGGCTTTACAAGCCTCCCAGAATATAAAGAATAATCTGTTTGATTCCCTAAAGTCTGGCTGCCCAATGTCAATTTTGCTCCACTGCAAGTACATATAATGAGAGCCAGTAATGTAAGTAGCCACACTCTTATTATAGAACCAAAACCCTTGTTCTCTTTTATTAAATTCACTATCGATGTAATCATACCATTTTTCCTTAAAGTCCACTGGGTATTCCTCCCAATCGAACACAGACTTTATTTTTTTAAGTTCTTTAGGGTATTCTGTATATTGCCACTTATTACGTTCAAATTTTTTTACGTTATTAGCTTTAGGTAAAGCTATTTTAAGGTTTTGTATTTCATATATTTCACCTATTTCACCAGTCTTGCTAATAACAATAACATCGTAATCTTCATTATATCCATACTCCCACTTTTTAGCTTTATTTATTTTAGCTACAGTATGTGGTTTTATATGATCATCTAATACTTTATATAATGTTTGTTCGTACATTATTTAGACCTCCCTTCTGCAAAACCTCTAAAAGTTTTTTCTTTCTTAACTTCTTTAGGTTTATCTTCTAGTAGCTCTTGCTCGTTCTCTATTCTAGTTAATATTTCAAAAGCATCGAATATAGCAAGTTTTTTTGTAGCTGCGGCGTTTTTAAGTCTATCCGCAGAGATATCATCATCTGAATCTACAATTGGTTCTTTAGCTACTTTAATTAGCTCTTCAACCGCCTTGCGCCCAGCTTGGATTATATTCTTCTTCGTTTCCTTGGTATTCATACTTAATTACAATATCATTAGATTTCATACAATAAAGTCTTTTACCTTCAACTAAAAACTCCCATTCGCCGTTTGGTTTATAACCTACAACATCGCCTGGGTTTATTTTTAGATCTTCTAAAGACTTATTACCATATTTTAATATACCAACAAGGCCACGCTCTTTATCAGGTGTTAGAGGATCATTGCTTTTGATAGGCGTTATAAAACATCTATCGCCAACAGTGTTCCAACCATCTTGGTTTTTATATAAATATATTTGTTCTAAAGAACATAAATGAGATTCGTCTTTTAAAAACGATCTACTTTTCTTTTTATTGCCTTTCATATCGTAGAAAGTTCTAAATACATTTTGATGTATAATAACTTTATCACCCACGCTTATGCCGCTATTGAAAGCTAAAGGTACTTGAGTAACTTCAGCTAATCTATTTACAAACTTCCAGTTTTCAATTTTAGTATTAACAACTAAGTCTTTATCACCAACTTTTATTGTGTTTGTGTACTTATCACCAACTGGCTTTACTATAAAGTCGTAAAGGCTATTCATTAGTATTCTAAATCATACTCAACAGATATAGCCATGTTAGAATTGAACTTCTTCCATGGCAATACCTCGTTGTTTTTCTTTATATGGATATTATAAGAACCGTCAGAGCTTTCAAACAATATGTATGCTATCTCATGACCGCCATATACTTGCTGGCCAACAGAATAATGCATAGCTTCATTTTTATAATCAGAACCAATACTGATTTTTCTTATAACAGAGTCCATTACTCAACTACTTCTAGAGTATCCTCTTCTTCTTTAATTTCAGTGTACTCACCTGTTTTTAAATCAACAGATATTTTTCCGTACTCTTTTTCTAACTCTTGCTTTTCTTTTTCTAAGCTTTCGTTAACATCAGCTACCTTGTGTAGTAAAGCGTGTTTCTGTGTTTCTAGAGCACCGATATTGTTTAATATCGCCGTTAATTCTTCTTGGTGTTTTACAATTGTTTCTAATTGTTCTTCTTTAATTTTTGCCATTTAATTTTATTTAAGTTAATTGTTTTATAATTATATAGTTACTCATGTTTTAGTAAATCTACTATTCAGGTAGATCTTCGTATGCGTCTGCATAATCAGCAGGCAAATACGATTCCATACCACTTACTTGTTCAGCGCTACATTCGTCTTTGTAAAAGTCGTTTGCTAATAACCAAAGAAAGTGATCTTTAAGACATTGTAGCTTTTCTTCTGTAGTTTCAGAATCTGCAGCTTCTGCTAATTGATCATCTACTTGATTTACAATAACATCTTTGTGACTGTCTAGTGTGTTTTCTGATGTAATTACGTTTTTGTACATTTTTTAATTATTTTATGATTTTAATAATTCAACTTCTTCTTTTAACTCTTGTATTGCTTTAACTAATATCGGAACAAGTTTACCGTAACTCAATTCTAATTTATCTTCGTTTTCAGAGTAAACCAATCTTAAAGTGTCGTTGTCTAATTCTCTTACTTCTTGTGCTATAAATCCGAAGTCCTTTTTTCCTTTGTTAGCTGAATAAAATTCTTCGCCATCTCCATCTGTTTCTGGTCTGTTATCCCATACAAACTCTCTTGGTTGCAGAGCATCAATAAAAGCCAATCCGTATTCTAAGTCTTTTATTTCTGACTTGTCTCTTTCGTCTGAAAGTGATGTTATAGAAGTAACTGCACAACGTAAAGTTGATATACTTGAATTTCCTAAAGTTACTTGGTTACTTCCTGTACTTTGAGAACCGTAACCTATAGATGTTGAATTAGCTATAGCGGTTGAATTTCCTCTGGCTTCATAACCCAGCATAGTGTTAAAATTACCAGTTGTAATTGTAGCACTTGAACCACCACCTGCGTTTCCAGATTTTGACCCTAAAAATGTATTGTAAATACCTGTTGTGATTGCGCCTCCAGACGTGTTACCTATACAAGTATTTTGACCCGATGAACCACCTGAAGGATTTGCATTTAAACCAGCTTGATAACCAACAAAAGTATTACCTTCTCCGGTTGCTAAAGCTGTACCAGCTTTATAACCTATTCCAACGTTATTACTTTTTGTTCCAATTTCTCGCAATGCTTCCGAGCCCATAGCTACATTATAATTACTTGCTCCTGAGGGTGATTGAAGTGCTAAATATCCAAATGAAGCATTATCTGAACCAGAATGACCAAAGCCTCCACCAAAAGCTCCATCACCCATCGCAGTGTTGCGGGAACCAGTTGCTGAATAAGCAGTTTGATAACCCACGTATGTGTTATCTCCACCTGTTGTTGTATTATAACCAGCAAAAAAACCTATATTTGTATTTGTAGCACCAGAAGTTTGTGAATAACCAGCTTGATAGCCTATTGAAATATGACCATTTGCAGTAGAACTTCTTGCAGCATTATCTCCTATCGCTATGTTTTTAGTAGCAGTTGTTAAAAATTGACTTGCTTCGTGTCCTATTGCTATATTATCAGCTCCGTTAGTGTCTATTCTATAAAGAGCGTGATACCCTATTGCGGTGTTTCTGTTTACTGCGCTTTTACCAAGTCCAAAACTCATAGCACCAGAGCCAACGGCAACAGTTCTGTATCCGCTTCTACCAAATCCAGCATTATCTCCAATAAGAACCGTATTCAGTTGTAAGTTAGTTCCAGCAGAAGCACCAGCATTGTAACCAATAGCAGTAGAACGTTCTGAAGTTGTACTATTGTTCAACGCTTGTTTACCTATTGCAGTATTATAATCTCCGCTTGTTAGACTGTTTAAAGCTTCTTCACCTAAACCTATATTACCAACTGCTCCAGATATTCCACTTGGTATGTTAATGAAGAAAGCGTTGTCGTTTGTTAAGTCTATACTTACATCACTTAAACCATTTAAATCAGATGCACCACCACCGCCAGCAGCTTGTAATTCTAATTTACCAGCACTTGCATTATAAGTTAATACATCGCCATCACTTGCACCACTTTGGATTCCTGGTATCTGTAAAGTCGTATGACTTGAATTACCTAATACAATAAAATTACTTTGCCCGATTGGACTTGTTGCAGCATCTTTACCTATTAAAATACTATTTGAAAACGCTGTTGGCTGACTACCAGAACCAGCATTAAAACCAATAGCAACGTTATCATCACCAGTTCCACTAAAAAAAGATGCACCTTGCATAGCATCTGTGCCTATTGCTACATTATTATTCCCATTATGATAACCTAACGTATTGTAACCAAGTGTAGTGTTAGATGCACCGGTAGTTGTAGAATACCCAGCTTTATAACCTACATTAGTATTTTTAGTTCCAGATGTTTGAGAGTAACCAGCGTTGTAGCCTATTGAAGTGTGTCCATCGCCTGAGTTATTTCTAGCAGCGAATCCTCCAATCATTATAGAGGTACTTCCTGAATTTGAATACCCAGCATTACTTCCTATATGAACAGATAAATTTGCAGATCCAGAAGCAGATCTACCAGCTTGGTCTCCAATACTTACAGTATTTGATCTATTTCCAGCTAACCAACCAATAGCCGTAGCCCCTGAGGTTCCAGAATTAGCTCCAGCTTCTGTACCAACTATAGTGTTTGCAAAACCAGTGCTTGTTGTTATAGATTGTCCTGCTCTACTACCTATACACACGTTGCTGTTACTTGTTGTAATAGCGACTCCAGCTCTATATCCAATTAAAATATTGTCTTGACCTGTTGTTAAGTTAGTTCCTGTGTCTCCTCCACTCAAAACAACGTTCTGTGCTCCCGTTACTGAGGTTGGTACAAAACCTGCGTAAATAGCATTTTTACCAGATGGTATTGCATATGGTGTTAAACCACCAGCACTTGGAGTTTGTAATTCTAATTTTCCAGCGCTTGAATTAAAGGTTAGTACGTCACCATTACTCGCTCCGCTTTGTATTCCTGGAATCTGTAAAGTTGTATGATTTGTATTACCTAATACAATAAAATTACTTTGACCAACTGGACTTGTGTTAGTATTATATCCAATTAAAATTGAATTACTTGTTGTAGAAGTATTTTGATATCCAGCTAAAGCGCCTAGAAAAACATTATCTTGACCAACAGTCACTGCTTCACCCGCTTGCTGACCTAGAAAAGTGTTTAAAGTACCCGTTGTTAATCTACCCGCGAAATATCCTACGGCGGTATTAAAACTTGTAGTACTTGCTGCAGAAAGAGTATTATTTCCTACAGCTGTATTATAACTACCAGTTGTATTACCGCTTAAAGCTTCATAACCAAGCGCAGTGTTTTTAAATCCAGTGGTAGCAGAAGAACTAGCGTTTATTCCTAAAACTGTATTACCTTGAGGATTTCCAGATAAACCCGAAGGTACAAATCCAGAGTACAACGAAGCTGTATCAATTAAGAAAGGATAGCCACCTAAATTACCAGGTGCTATACGTACATTATCTGTTCCATTATACCCTACAACAAACTGTACATTTGCTGAATCTGTTTGCTCTTGAAATTGTGAAAATTTTAAATTTGCCATTTTTTGTTTTTATTCTATTATAAGGAAAGCTCCAGTTTCAGAAATAAGGAAATCCCCACTCTCCGCTAGTATTTCGAAAAAAGGGGTTGGATCTCCGCTGTTACCAAAAGGTCCGCTAGGTATGCCTATGCCAATGCCTATTCCTAATGCCATATTATTTTGCCGCTATAAGTTCCGCTACTGTTGTACCTGTCGCTAATACATAGTCTACTGTTACAGGTAAAAATCCGCCAGCTTGTAACCCTTTAAAAGTAACAGCTTGAGCAGAGGTTGGTAAACTGCCATTAGCAGCTCTAACACCTGCAGGTATTACTTTCATATGAGTACCGACTGTCGTGTTGTCTCCAATGTATATAACTGAACCATTTAAAAAATACTGATTACTTATAGTATCATTAGGCGTTATCTCTTGAATATTGTTAGTTGCGAAATCAGGTTGATTACCGAATTGTCCCATTATTTATTATTTTTTTGTTGTTATTGATTTTGCTTTTTCCCATGAACGACCTACAAAATATGCGCCGTACACTGTTACAAGAAGAGTTTGAAATATTGGTATATACTCTTCTGCTATTTTAAACTCCCCGATGTTTCCATCAAAAAACGCGCATACAGTAAATATAACTGTTAAGTATATAAGTACCATTGGGCGTATATTTTTAGATAAGAAGGAATCAGACTGCATATCTGATTGCCATCTTGCTGTTACTTGCTCTTGAGCCTCTTTATCAGCTTTCTCAAGAATTTCTGTAATAAGACGCTGAGCTTCTAGTTTTTCCTCTTTAGTGGTTGTAAGATTATCTAAAACCTCGCCAACTTCTTTTATGACGGAACCCGTAAGCCATTGCCAAATTTTTTTCACTTACCTAATTGATCTCTTTTTGAAATAGTTTTATCCTTAAGCTTTAAATGCTTGTATTCTGGACTTCTTTTGTCCATTTTTATTTTTTTACCAGTTTTAGGATGCGTGTATGTATATGTTCTAGCGTCTTCTTCTGGTTCGTTTTGTTTAATTGGATTAACCATGTTTGTTGGAATATCTCTACCTGTTTTAGGCATATCACCTCTTCCAGGCTTCATTTTAAATGGTCCGTTCATTCTCTTGTTATTACTTGTTTATATTATTTGTTACTTTACCTTTCTATAAGCCTCAGCTTCCCAAGGCAAGTTTTTAGCACCTTCCTGCATTTGTGCTCTTGAATATTTTTTACCTTTCCAATATACGTTTTGATCATCGTAATCAAGGTCTCCACGTTTCATTTGGTCTATATGAACTTTTTCATGTGCAATAACTTTTTTACACTGCGAAGGATCTAAATCTTTGTTTAGAATTATAGTGCCATTTTTATTAGCTTTACCCATAACGCCATCTTCCATATTTACATTGTAAATTGGAGTATTATCCATTGAGTAAGGTGGAGTTATTTTAAATGCCATTAATCAGTCTTGTATTTACCGCTTAAATCAATTGGTTCGAAACTGTAAGATTTGAAAGCATTTGAAATTTCTTCGTCTTTTTTCTTTTTATTTTTTTTAGCTAAATCAGCTTGAATACCTGCTGATATTTTATCTTGAAGATTTTGAAAAGCGCCAGCTGTAG
>JACKZZ010017871.1_pt1 | contig 15388 bp, 6 predicted proteins | sample 8027871 | NCBI WGS metagenome assembly JACKZZ01 (sample SAMN15724774, study PRJNA655200) | protist metagenome | isolation source: fluorescence activated cell sorting (FACS) single amplified genomes of... | place: USA: West Boothbay Harbor, Gulf of Maine | collected 2000-07-19
ATTTTACACAGAAGGACCTACTGCAGCATGGGTATGCCTTCATCAACACTTAGCGTTAGCTGAAGAATCATGTGCAAATGTGTTACATGTAATGGTTGCAGAAAAAGTAGCTGATGCTCTTGCTTCGATGTTTTGGGAAATGAAACATTTTATTACAGAAAATAATGATGCAACAAAATCAGCAACAGACATCGATAAAGTGAAAACAACGAATCCTGATGAAAAATTAACATTGGATGATTTGATTAATGCTGATTCAAGTGTAAAAGAAACAGAAGTTGAGTTTTTGTGTGCTGTATCTAATGATTGTGGAATTCATCTAGAGGAAGTTTTATCCGTTGTTGGTAAGTTCAAAACTATTGCAGGTGTTCATCAGCATGTTGACGCTTCTTTTGATTCTGTGTCAACAGCACTAATGTCATGTGCAACAACAGCTTTACAACGGTTGGTACATTTAGTCATGGCAGATGTGAACATACAATATACACAAATATTTACAAAGCCTTGGTTGCATAGAAATAATACTCATAGTAGTGATGTAAATTCAAATGAAGATGATGATATAGATGATGGGGGCATTCAAATTAATGTCATTCTACAGACTCTTGGTGATTATTTGGATGATTTCAAAGTCTTTCTTGTTCAGTTTTGGTTCGAAAGATTTTCTAGTACCATGTTTACTCATGCTATCAACACCTATATAGATATGATAGTAACTAGACTTTATCAAATAAATGCAAGTAATACTGCTTCTGGTTTTATAGGAAGTGTCATGAGTGGTGGTATGACCAGTGATACAAAATTAAGACATAGCAATGATGGAAGTGGTATTATACCTTTGTCAGAAATATGCAAAGTTGATGCCATGTCAATTGATAAGATTAATAAAGATACTGATACTTTGAAACGTTATATTTCACAGTTCAATAAACGAGTTGGAAACAATGGAAATATTAGTAGTACCAAGTATTTGGAACTACTGAAGTTATTTACATCAATTCTTGAATATCCTATTGATAAAACAGATCCAAGTCAAACAGAGATAGGAAAGATTATCAAAGGATTTTGTGATGTACATATATTTGCAATTCCACAGATGAAAAAGTTTCTACAACTTGCATTACCTTGTCAACCAGCAATTAAAAAAAATGTAAGAGACGCAATAATTGCACTTGCAGTCGAACCCCAAGAAAGTGCTAGTATAGATGAATGGAATAAATTAGATAAACGAGCACGTATGCAAAGACAACAACAATTTGAGAACAGTGTAGGTATTGTGATGTCTATTAATAACTTTATTGCTGTTAGTACAAATGTGACTAACGAGGTTAATAGTGTAGAAAATAGTAGTAGTTCATGGGCACCGTTAGCATCACTTAGAAGTATTATCACAAATACTAAAACTGATAGTGAAGGTAAAAGCAAAAGACCAAGTATTGGTGCTGGAAAGTCATTAAGCAGTAGCAGTAACAGTAACAGTAACAGTAACAGTAACAATGATACTAGTTTTAATGTAGCAACTATAGGTGGTGTCTCTGAGGAAGTCTTGCGTTTAATTAACGAGCATGAAGCAGCTCAATTAATGGAAATGCAAGCATTAGAACGTGCTGAAGCTACTGCGGAAGCTAAGTTGGAAAATGGTTTCATGCTATGTACTGGATACATGGATAAACGCATTTATACAAATGTAAATGTAAAACCCGGTATTTGGCAAAGAAGATATGTTAAGTTATCTTCAAGGCGTGTTGATGACGATAAGAACAAGCAATTTGTTTTACATTCTATTATGTGGTACAAACATCAAGGAGGTGTCGTTCTTGGTTCTCTAGATTGTGCATCAGTCAATTTTGTTTCAATCATTGCTACATCACGACCTTTGGAATACTTTCCAGATAGCGATTCTACTCATTTAGCTGGTTCCAAACAAAACTCAGGTTTAGATGCTAAGTGTTGGCATGACGGATTAATTGTAGCCGACAATGCGGATACAACTGATACTGCTACAACTCAAATAAATGATGGTTTTGTTTTACGTGTAATGACCCAATCACAGTGTTTTGAAATGCGTTTTCAAGAGGTGGATTTACTTTTAAAATGGTTAAATTCTATAAATGCAGCATCAGGTCTTAGTTATGATATAATAACACGATTGTATAATAGAGTTGCCAGAGATACATTACCAGCAACACTAGAAATGTGGAAAAAACAAAATGTTCTTGAAAAAAAGGAGGTAACTGCATTAAGTGCTATAAAACAAGCTAAATTAGAACAAAAACAAAAGAAGGAAGAAAGAGATAGAGTGATAGCGTCACCACCAAATTCTGCTATTTCAGCAATTGCTTCAACAAAATTAATGCACAAAGAAGCTAGTGGCTCAAAAGAAACGGTTAATCCATTAATAAGCCCTAAGAAATATAGTACAAGTAATAATACAGTTGTGGTTAATGCAGAAGAAAAACGAGTTTTTGTACCAGAAGATCCTCCACGTAGTCTTCAAACATCTGTATCTGTAGATTCCAGTTTAAATACAATGGTGCCTAAAATGAAGTTGACTTTGCAATTACCTAGTTCAATCAATAATCCTCTGCAACTAACAGACCCAATAATTTCTGATCCATTGACTACTCCTACTCCTCGTGCTACACGAAGTATGGATAATTTGAATATGGCAGCTAATGATGGAGTTGCTTTACAGACTCCATCTGTATTAAAAACACCAGAAACTATGAAATCAAAAGATAAGAAAGCTACATCTATTAGTATATCAAGTGCATCACCAAAAAGTACTCGTAGTGCGGATATGCCGAGACCACGAAGATCATCAATGAAATCTTCTAATCAATATTTACGTGACTTGGATGGTTCCAGTTCATTTACAGATGAAAAAGTAGAACAACCCGATTCTGGGAAAAGTAATTCAACTGAAAGTAGTGGAGATACATGCGAAAGTGAAAGTGATGCAGGTAGCGTATCGAGTGATAGTACAAGGAGTAGTAATAGAAGCAGAAAGAAAAGTGTTTCCTTCAGTAGTAATGAATTGAGGGAATATGATAAACAAGCCCCTCCTGATGAGATGGCATCATCGGGTTCCGAGATTCCTCATTACACATTGGATAACATCCAGCGTTATCCTGGTCATATTAAAAAGAAAAAGAAGAAAAAGAAAAGTGTAAAACGCGAAGAAGTTTCTGTAGCATCATATGACGAAGGATGCTGTCAGTGTATGTAGAAATATTGTAGATAAGCAAAGACAAAGACAAATGTAATTTTATTTAGATGAATATGAAATATACATATGACTAACTTATACTTATACTCATACTTATACATTTACATATACATGTCACATGACTTTTCTTTTTCAACATTCTATATCATTTGTTCCTACTTACAAACCTTTCTAAGCAATGAAAAAAGTTTACCACGTTTTTTCTCTGTTTTTCTCAACTCAGTCCATTCACAGGTGCCATTTGATTTAATTAGTAGATACTTTGAGCAACGACGTAATAGCAAGTTGTCCCATTCTTTTTTGTAAGCAATAATTACACGAATCCTTTCGTCTAAAGAAATCTTACTATCATCAATATCTTCTGGGTCTACTTTTGAAAACTTGTCATCTCCACCATGTCCATCATCATCATCGAACAGTAAACAGATTTGATAACCAACAAGCATAGCAGCATCTTTTGAACTTAATTCTTTCAATGATCGTGCTTCAACAGAAGAAACATTTTGTGATGAATATAATTTAAAAGCATTGATATTACATAAATCTTGAAAACGTAATGTGTTGCATTTCAGAGGAGTACCGCAACCTGAATGAGATGTTGGATATTTTGATTCACTTTCTGCATCGCACATTGAATCCAAATCGTTTTGACTTTTCACGCGACCTCTGACTGCAAATAACTTAGAATCTTCATGTGCTACAAACGGCCTTTGGAAGAAATTAACTAAGGCATTGCCTTCAGCAGCATCATTGGCATCGTCGGGGTCAGTCTCATAGCCGTCGAGGCTTGTCCTGCTTTCAAAATCAAAGACTGTGCAAATAGGGACTGAAGTTGCAGTATACCCGTTACTATGGGTATTAGGAGTTGTATCTTGAGATGAAATATCTGTAGCATCTTCTTTCATATCTTGTCTCATTGAACTTTTATCTACAGATTGTAGATTCTTGTTAGCAGTAGCGCCAGTTTTCATCATATGTACATTTGCAACAGGAGGTGTAATATTAACTTCCCTTCGAGTGAATCCAAGCCAATGACAGATTTCATTATCACACTTGCAATGCCACAACATTTAAATGACAGCGGGCTGATTTAATCAGTATAAAGAATTTATTTAAGCTTCCTACGTCAATAGCTGGTTTTGACTGCACAACAAGTACTGGATATCTACAACAAGTACTGGTGTAGTGATCCACATGGAGATATTAAGAGAGAAAAAAGAATGGGATCCTTTAACCCACACCCTTTCCCACTTTTCACAAGGGAAGATACGACCTTAGGAAAAACAACTATGCAAAACAACACCAACAGATAAAACCAGTTCCAACTGACACCTTCTGCCGTTGATGTGAACAGAAGTATTTTGCAACAGCTGCCATTGGATGAGTTAGCCCAGATTTCTATTCGAGCAGAAATGGATCTTAGAACTGAGAAAGAGAAATTGTTTGAACGCATCATTGAGCACAATGTGAAGAACCACCATCCAATAACTGAAGAGAGATACCAGTTCGTAGAGTGGTTGTACAGGATCAGGAAACATCATGGAAATCATTATGGATTCCTCCAGCCTGACTTCATCTGTATCATCTTTGGCAAATTGATGGTGAGTAAACTTCAGAGATCTGATATCGATATAAAAAAAGAAGTTCATGCATATAAAGAAGTAGTGTAAAGTATAAACAATGATTAATTACAACAAAGAAATAAGAACATATCTACGTCTTTTTACTTTTTACTTTTCTTTTTCGAGCTTGTGGGTGTACTTTCTTTGCTCTCTGTAGCATTACTGTGCCAGGATGTACCATCTCTTTTTGTTTGTTTTTCTATTTTGTTGTCACGTTCAATGTGTGCAGCATTAGAATCATTTAAAAGTTTTTGTTCTACATCTTCCAAAGAATCTGCTGCTTTTCTCTTTTTGTTTTTGTTTTTGATTTCATCATTTTTGACAGGAGATACTGCTAAAGATTCGCCACTGATACTAGCTACTGCAGCTTGAACTTGACTAACTAATGGTGCTAATGTTGGTAAACGTATTGATGTAGCTGCAACTGTTTCCTGTAATTCCTTGAGGGTATTCGCAACATCAATACTAGGTATTGTTGTCACTATTTTTGCGCTACCTTTCTTTCCTTTGGATGGTGTTGGTGTTGATGTTGATGCTTGAGTTTGACTGGCATCATCTGCTATTTTTTGTAGATCATTTAACTTACCTGTACATATAGATAGCATAGAAATCTCACGAACACATTGTAAAACTGGTTTTAAACGTTTAATACTACCAACAGCAGCTTCTGTATCACTTTCTACCACAGATAGACTAGCGTTTAATGAAACAAACGCTTCTGGTATAACAGTTGCAAACTCTTGACATGATTTTTTATCCAATGAACTATAACGTTTGATAATTGTTAGTAACAATCTACATGATTCACTCTTTAAAAACGGTGAAACTGCTTTTTTAATAGCAGCAGCACATACAGCAGCAAAATGACATGTTGCAAAGTCTGGAAATCTGGTAACAACTTCATCAAAAAGAGAAGCATGAATTTTACTCTTCTTTTTGTAAAAGTATTCTTTGAGTAATTTATTAAAACATTCTCCAATACTTTTCTTTGCATTCTCACAATCACCACTAATACAACCACGTGTAATGCAAAGCAAAGCACGTTGAGAAATTTGGCGAAGTGGAGGTGATGCACTTTCCATATCAGCTGAGATTTGATTGCATAGACCTTCAACCATTTCTGTAATACCTTCATCAGTCTCTTTATCACCAAAATGACTTAATGTTATCTTTTTGCGACAAATACGAGTTTCTATAACACTTCTTAATCTATTTTCAAATGCACGACCTTCAGCAAGATTTTGTGTAAGACCAATTTGAACTTTGCGAACACATAACAATAAAGGTGACAATAATGGTATAATCAATTCAGGCAATTCAACACGACCAAGAATTGCATCTAAAATATCAATTGCTCTACTACGTACTATCAATTGCTTTCTTTTGGCTTCTAAAAGACCAGCTTTTCTGGTATTTCTACGCATTTCAAGCATATGAGATAAAGCAGCATCAGCTTCTTCACTGTGTTCGGTCACAGGTAGCATACCTTTGAGTTGATTTAGTTCATCTTCGTCATCACTCTGTTCAGATGCTAAAAGATTAAGTGCATTCTCGGATTCCAAAATAATATCTTCTTCTTCCTCGACTGCCTCTTGTTTTTGTTTCTTACCACTCTTTTTTGGTTCTACAATATCCATATCATCCACTTCAGCATCACTATTTTCACTATCATGATCGTGATCATGGTCGTGATCATGGTCGTGATCATGGTCGTGATCATGATGATCCTCCTCCTCGCCGTCGTTCTCATCTTCATCATTGTCATCAGCGACAACAGCACTAACAACATTCTCCAAAAGCCCCAAACCTACTGGGAGATCTTTACCAACCAATGTCCAAACTTTCTTAACTGATTGAGATACACCTTTCAAGGATAACTGCTCTGTTCTAACTGCACCAGCATCTTGTGCAAGTAACTCAAAACAAGAATCTAACAAGTTTCCTAATTGTTCCTCAACATCCTCAGTCTCTTCTTTTTCACCAACACTTGCAACTAATGAAGGAGCAACAGTGCTAATATCGATTACAGTTTGAGCAAGATCTGAGTTAGCTGCAAGAAGTTGAAAACATGCTTGACCCAAAAGTCCACAAATTGCTGTTGCTAATGATGATAATGGAGTAACACCAGAAATGTCTTGAATTGTAGTACATGCTTGATGGAAGGCATCTTCTGGATTCGCAGTTTCAGTTTCCATATCAATATCAGAAGAATCATTCACTTGGGAGCGTACTGAAATACCAGAAGCTGACATAAATGAAGCTGTTGCAAGTGCTTGAGACAGAATACTTGCACTTTCACTTCCTTCAGATTCTGTTTTGTTGTTATCATTACCCTCCTTTTCCTTTTCCTTTTCATTTTCATTGTTATCCAATTGACTTGCACTTAGAGAACCAACTTCTGCAAGAAGTGTTAACAATTTGCTACTTGCTGATGAAATGATAGATTCAGAGTATTTCTTATCTTCATTTCCAACAGATATTGTAGTTAATGCAGTGAGAATAGATTCCGAATTAACCATTGAACTTGTGTATCCTTCTCTTGCATCCGCAAATTGTTGCATTTCTTTGTCTTTTTTACTACGGGAATTTTTTTTTGTTTCAACTACAGGTAAAGAATCGTCATGGAAACATGATAATTTTACTAACACAGCAATAACTACAGAACATACAGTTCCTCTACATGTAAGCTTTCTATTTTTTGCCAAACTAGTAATTGCCTCAAGTGCTGATAAAGCTGTTGCTGTGGCACTTCGTTCAGAACCTTGCCATTGATCTTCATTCTCTTCATTATTTTCCTCTATTGCTACAATATTATCAGCATCACCATTGCAAGATAAAGCAATAAGTGTTACTAAAGATTGTAAATGTTCAAGAACAGCATCACTATCAAGTCCAACAAGGAGTGTTGTTACAGCTGGAATTCCAGTTAGAGAATCAAAGTTTGCAGATCCATGTTCAATTAAACAAGAAGCAAGAACAAGACGAGCCTTTTCTGTTTCATTTTGCATTTCAGATGATACAGGCAAAGCGTTCCATTCTTTTCCTTCTTCAAGAGGTAAAACAGTAGAAACAATATCACGAATAGTTCTACCAGATAATGCATGTAATAAATGTTTCTTGTTAACGCGTGCACCAACAATACTTCTTAAAATTGTTTTGTTTACAACAATAGGTAATAAATCAATTGGTACTAATGCTGCAAGTTTAACAGTAAGTCTAAATGCAAGTGAACGTTTTTCTTTGGATGATACTAGAAGATGTGAACGAATGAACTCTATGAAGGATTTCAATAATGTTTCTTGTTTGTCACTAAGTTCATCAAGTCTTAAAGTGGGTAAACAAAGTCCAATTTGTGAGTGACCTAAACCAAATATACTTATCATAATCATATCCCACACACGATGAATTTTTGGGAAACCAGCTGCTGCTGATGTAAGAATTGGTGTTAATTCGCCTTTTAATAATTCTGGGGTAAACATTCTTTTCTCTGGTAATAATGATATGATCATTTTTTTCAATTGTTTTTTTAAAGTTTCATCACTAATATTAATATGATGAGAAAAATGTTGTAAACTAATTGCAAATTGTAATTGCCAAGGAGCCCATTGATCCATTGAATCTGCAAGGAATGCAGCTTTCTCTAATGATTGAATTGCTTCTTTTGTTGACGCACATGAAGGATCCATAACAGTCAAAATAACTACTAAAGCTTCACTTGTTACTTCTCTTAACCATCCTTTCATTTTGTGTAATTCTAATAATCGCATAAATATATCAAGTGCTGCATCAGGTTCATTTGCAAGAATTCCACTACGTGCAATAGCAAGATAAGCAAATAATTTTCCAAATATTAAATCACGTTCTTCACCACCCTTCATTTTGGTACGAATTTGTGTACTACTATCAATTATAGGTAAAACAATATCCAAGGTTACAGCTCCTGAACCTAATAAAGTTGATAAGCATGTAGCGAAACCATGTCTAGCACTATCACGGGAACTAGAAAGCCCACGAACAAGTCTTTTTAATGCATAATCCAAATCAATTACCATATTTCCTTCCTCGTTCTTACCTTGTTGATGATTTACTGCATGATCAACATGTGATATGATACCATCTGCAGCTTTGATACGTCTGGCTTTTTCATCGCTGGCTAAGTCCCAAAATAGAGCCAAAAAGTTACTATTCTTGGCAGAGTAATCCATATCTACTCTTGTTATTGAACAACTTTAACAATAATCAAATTTAATTAACTGGAGCGATGCTTTTTGCAATAATAAATCTTTTTGGCGTTGAGGTCGCGGCGTGGAGTTTCGGTCTTAAAGAGAAAAAGAGGAAGAAAAGAAAAAGGAGAGGTTTCCCAAGTTTTTGCAACCAATCTTTTGGGAGAATTGATTCAACATTGGTTGCGTTGTTATCTTCCTAAAATATTTTTGCAAAATAGGAAAGATCAGAGAGTTAGAGCACAAGAAAGAAAATTCAAACTAACGCTCTTTAAATATACGAAACAAATAAGCAAATTATAATTATAATTAACCCTTTATTAAAAATATAGACCAAGGTAGAATTTTTACAATGCTTACTTCAGAATGGACAAATGTTCAGGCTCCTGTGAGGGAAATGTTTATGGCAATAACAAAAAGCATTAAAGACCAATCAAATGACATGAAAAAGATTATTTCGCGCATGGATAATTTTGTTACTCATTCAGATGCAAAAACAAATTCATATCCTCGCAATGATGGTAAATTATTAGAAAAAAGTAAAGCATCTATTGATATTGTACGGTTATTAGAAGAAAAACTTGATGACTGTCAAAATCAAATTAGTAAAATGTCAATTGTTATGCAACATCAGACTACAGCAATAACAGATCTTAATTTTCGTTTAGAGAAAGCACATAGAATTATAGCAGAAAAACCAATACAATCAATAAATGAATCTGTTAATTTTGATGATATATATGATTATATTGGACATGTAGAAAGTAGAATACGTGAAGATTGTGAAAAACAGTATTTACTAAAAGGTAAAGGTAATGATGAATTTAATGATACAACATTTATAATAAATTCTATACAACAGCTACAAACTCAGTTAGATACAATTCAAGAAAAAATAAACAATGTTGATTCACGTAATGATGCAGAAATGACACATCTTAGAGGTGATTTTTCTCATTTACAAGAGAAATTAAAAACAATTACATCACAATTTGAAAAGGATATTAATTCAATTGAAATATCATCTAAAAGTTTTATAAAAGAATCTCTTTTACAACATTGTCAAATTTATGGTGAGCGCATAGCTGCATCTGAACAAGCTATTATTAATGTTGAAAAACAAGTTTTAAAAAGTATTGAAGAAAATGAAAAAAAACGTGATTCTCATGTAAAAAGTATTTTTGATGAAATACAACGTAATTCACCTCCTCCAATTAAAATGCACGATGTTGAGAAATTATTGGATAGAGTCTTAGATATGAAAAGTTATGGTGATATGAAAGCAAATGATGTTCACAATATGATAATTGAAAATAATCAAATCATGAGAGGTGAATCTGAAAAAACTAGTACATTATTAAAAAGGGAATTATATATTCAACAAATTGAGGAACAAAAGCTATGGTATGAAAAATTTGATAGTCGTCTTGAAAAAGTTACAGAAGTACTTGACTCTGCTAAACGTGAATCAAATGAAGAGCGTGAGAAAATGAGAGACTTAGCTGCTGATGTTACACGTTCACTCAATAAGAAAGCAAACCAAAGTGATCTTCGTGCTCTTATTAATAGCAATAGTAAATCAGATTTATTTAGTAGTGATGATAATGATAGTGACAATGAAAAGAATTCTAATAAAAAGAAGAAAGTTAAACTTAAAGTTCATAAAAATACATTTGAAACGAATCTTCAAATTAAAGACTTGGAAGATAAAATTGGAGATCTTACAGCAGAATTTATGAAAATGCGTAAAAGCGTTGGACTTGATGCAAGTAATATTCGTTCAAATGTACAAGACAAGATCGATCGCATTGAAGCAGAAGATCTTATAGCAGAAGTAATAGGACATGCGATAGGCCGAAAAATACCAACATCATCACCATCATCATCATCTTTAAGCCAATCAAAGAAAGGATCAGGATCCATTGGAAAATATATATGGAAGGATGTCCTTCGTGATCGCGATCATGGTAATGACTGGAAATTAGCACTTGGTGATATGGGAATGAATATACGTAGAGAAGTAAATGAAAAATTGGATCGTAGTGAATGTGTTGCAACTGTATTAGCTGAGACACATGGAACTACACAAACGGTAGATCGTCTTTGTCAGGATATACAAAGAAAAGCGGATGCTAGTTCTTTCGCCAAAGTAGAGCATTTGGTTCAAGTTTTACATGAAAGAGTTGTTAGTGAGCTAACATGTGGAATGTGGCTTTGGACAAGTAGACAATTGGTTGGAGGTACTGAAGGAGGTACTGCTGATCAAGTAATTCCTTGGGATGCTGAAGCTGTTAATGCAGCCCCATCATCACTACTTTGGAGAAAGGGAAGCACTGAAATCACTGTCAAATTACCTGGATTATATCGTGTTGGCCTTGCAGTATTCACAACATTACCTGTTGCCCTGACTGTGTGTCTCAATGGTGAGCCAGTTTTATCTCTTGGTCCTGATACTCGACCCGATCGACTGTCTTCGTTCGCTAACGCACAGGGTTTGCGAGAAGAACGTTATTTATTGAGACGTCTTCGACATTCTGCAGGCGATGTTTCTGGTGTGAGTATGGATGAACCACTGTCACTTCCAGCCAATGCTGTTATTAGCATTAATTATCAATCTGCTACAGCTAGTCAGGCATACTTATCGCTTCGTAAACTATAATATGAATGTAACCATTTTGTAGAGTATTTGTAAAATTAATTTAAAGAAAGATGTATGGTATGTATGGTATGGTTTTCGTTTTCGTCTATTATTAATCTATTTTCTATTTTCTAGTTTATTTATATTTAACATAAAAGGAAAAGGAAAGAATAACTGATGGTTGTTATTTTATTTCACGAACATTTTCTCCATACATTTCTCTATATTAGACACGCTTCTCAAAATCATGTTGATCTTCTGATACTTTTACATTAACATCCTGTTCTGAATTGAAAATAAAAATAGATGCGAGTGATTTGCCTGTAATTGTATACAATCCTACTACAATTAAAAAAACAGCAAAAGGTAAAAATAGTAACAGTAATTTCACATTGCGAACTGCATGAGGTCTCTCATTACCATCAAATCCATCTATACTACCTATGACTGCCTCAACAATGCTATCAATAGGAAGAAAGACACTCCAAAGTAAGGAATAATCCTGTACAGGATTTCTAGGTATTTGACGAACTTGATGAGGGGTGTCAATCTCAGTCATTTCTTTTTTCTCAATATAAACTGCTGCATTCTCTTTTGATGGTATTTCTAGTGTAGGACCGTATAATTCTACATCACCACCGGAAAGAAGTGGAATATCCATTGATCCAGCATAAGCAATCTCGGCTGAGAGTCCCCAAATATCACCATCTAAAAGTTCAGCATGTGAATCAGGTTGGAATGGTACCCATTTTCTTGCAGTACATGGATCTTCAAACAAAACACCTTGCCGTGTATCAACTCCAGTAAATTGCATAAATTGGTCTAATGTACGTTTTGTTCCAAGTCCATATTGTTGCAACGATGCAATTACTTCAGTATCTGCTTTAATACCACCTTCCATATCTAATAATGTTTTTACACGTGTTACAGCTTCATCAAACATTAAACGTTTGTATTCTGGGGTTTGACCATTAGAGCTCCACTCTCTAAAAATGGATGGCTTATTTGTACCCTGTTTATGATTACTTGGGGCTCCTCGCATTTTAAAGCTTTCATCATGCATAACGAGCATTTTATCTGGAGAATAAACATCATAACCTCGTGTCCACAATTTAGCCATATGTGTGAACTCTTCACCATCAAATAAATATAATAAGTTGGGATCATATGGTACCTTTCGAACAGCATGACATTTACTGAAGGAAAATGCAGCGCTCCACAATGGTGAAAGCAGTGGGGAATTCAACCCACGAGCACGTTTAGGCAACAAGTTACGCACCATACCACTATAAAGTTGAGATGAAATAATAGAAAGGTCAGGGGTTAGTATAATAGAATAGACAAATTTCAAATATATGTAGTACAGGGTGGAGGAGTAGGATGAGGATTTTGATTGATATGTGGTATGTGTGTGCGCTCAGATATAAAGAAGGTTTTGAAATCACTGCCGTTAATAAGCATTTTGCTCCAGCATCAGCATGAGCTGGGTTAATAGCATTCATTCGTCATAGCACATTACATCACATTACATAATCAAAAATTATAGAGGGGATAGGTTAGAGACGATATTACACTTACTTTGAGGTAAATGCTGCTTGACAAAGGTGGTTTACTTCACCTTCTTTGATCATCGGGTCATTGATACTTGGTGGTCTGGTACTTATAACTGCATATTCATTGGATGTGGCTTCCCATGTGTTCAACATGCCCAAGTCCCAGTGCTGAGCGAAGTCGCTATGTGCATCTACTTGCATACAGAAATCTTCATTATTAATTAGATTATTTTGCATATATCTACTTACACCAGGTGCGCGCGCATCTTTAAAAGAAGTAATAATTTGTTTAATATTCTCTGCATGTGGACAACGACCAGAATTTAAAGGATAACCAATTGAATTACAATAATCTTTCCTACAATCCATTTTATCCTCCTCTGTATGCATATGCTGAATTATACCAACATGAACGCGTCCAGGAAATTTTGCTTTAGAATATAAATTCTTCAAAGTTTCAGCACAACGACCGTCACGATAATGAGAAATTCCAACAAATATTGTTGAATCTGATGATTTGGTTGGTATAATTTGTTTAGGAAGATTAGAAGGTTTTGCATTCAAAATCAACTTTTCCCATTGTCCTGATTGATCATCAAACAATGAAATAGGAACACAATGTACTTGAAGTAAAAGAATAGTCACAAATACAATGAACAAATTCATTTTCATCATCGCTCTCTTCTGAACGTTCTACAAGCCTATATTTACTCTTTTATAAAAATTCTTTCTGAAATTTTACTTCCTTACATATATCTTAAAAAAACTTCATGTGTTAGTCTTCAGGTTAAAGTTTTGAAGGGAAGAAGCTTTCGTTTTATTGATCTAGCCAACATGGCCAAAATTTTACATTTTAACACTGTTTACTTCCGTACTCGAATATCTCTCCTTTTCACTATCTTTATTTTGTGAATAGTAGTTATATCTCTTGAATAATCCAGGTTCTTTTAAATAAAGAAACAAGTTGATATAATTCTATAAAAGGAAAGAAAATTAGACCGCAAGAAAGTTTTATCCAGAAATTTTTATTAAAATGTTCTCTCGCGTAACGAGTAGAATTTCAGCAAGATTTCCTAATGCAATAAATGCAACACCCAAAGCTTCTAGAAGTATGGCACATGCAAAAAAACCTGCAACACCATATGATTTACCTAAACAACAAACTTACCCAGATCAAGCTTATCCATTTGGACTTACCCCTAATTATAAAACTGAAGGATGGGAAGTTATTACATGGGTAACATATGCAGCATGTACTTTACTTCTAGTTGTTGGTGTAGGATCACAAAATAATGATACATTCAAGTCTTGGTGTCGACGGGAAGCACTTGCACGTGAAACACACGAAGAGAACGGTGGGGAAGTGGAGTTTGGAAAATACTATCAAAAGATTGAATACCAGATTGAAGGAGAAGTTGGTGCAGTTCCATCCATCAAGGGAAGAGATTAAGCATACATACATTGTAACATAAGAATAATGCATTCATTTTTGATAAATTTATAAATCATTTTTCATTCATTGATAGAATACATCGTTTTCATTTGTTTTTCTTTCTTTCATTATTTATAAACATACAAATCAATACAACTCTTCAGTCTCATACATCATCATGCTCTGATCCAAAAGGAGACAAGAATGGGTTCAAGTCATCATCATAATTATCATCATCATTATCTCGACCAAAATTTGTTTTCTTTATTGTGGCCAATGACACAAGTGGTATTGATCTGCTTGTGTCATACAAACTACCACCAGTTTTAATGAACTGAATGCATCTTTTAGCCTGATCCCATGTCCTCACATTTTTCCCTAGCAAAACTGCAAGAATCAAAGTAAATGCTAATACTGCAGAACAACCAATAATGACATAAAATACAGTTTTTTCCTCTTCTTCTTCTCCTTCCCAGCTATTCTCATTGTTTTCTATATCCCTTTCGCCTTCTGGTGTATCTTTGTCCTCACCTTCTTCGTCGTTACCTTCTTCTTGGTCATCGGGTGTCTCCTCATCCTTGTTGATGTTGTTATCATCATCTTTTGGTTTCGTCTTTTTGTTGTCCTCATCTTTTGGTTTCATCTCCTTGTCATCTTTGTTGGACTTTTCGTTGCCATTTCCTTGATTTTG
>JACKZZ010014992.1_pt1 | contig 15384 bp, 9 predicted proteins | sample 8027871 | NCBI WGS metagenome assembly JACKZZ01 (sample SAMN15724774, study PRJNA655200) | protist metagenome | isolation source: fluorescence activated cell sorting (FACS) single amplified genomes of... | place: USA: West Boothbay Harbor, Gulf of Maine | collected 2000-07-19
ATTATTATTATTATTATTATTAAAAAAAAAATTTCAATAATAAATAATAAGAAGAAGAAGAAAGAAGAAGGCCAGCGGGCCAGGAAGGCTATGAAATTTTATTAATAAAAATAAAAAAATATAAATTGAAATAAATAAAATAATAATAAAATAATAAAAAATAACGTCATATCGCGTCGTCTCAATGAATACGTTAGCTTAATATACTTACTGTGAAATAGGGTGGTGCAATATGTATACCTTATATTAAATTAAAATTAATTTAAATTGCATGACGACTAGATTCATGGCTTGTTTAGCTTGTGCCTTGGCGGCTTGCTTGGCTTGCTTGTTGCTAATGCACATTAACATTACGGTGTAGATAGTAGTGCGAATAATAGTACATTGAATACTAGTCTATTCACAGGTTCTGCTCAAATAGAATAATGTATAGTGCTGTAACAATATAAAAAATATAATAATAATGCACCACCAGTATTTTCAATTTATTATTATTATTATTATTATTATTTGTAGTATTCCGTATTTACTATACTACGTTGGTAGTGCACCTCTCTACGAGTATTACTTCTTCTTTCTTCTCTTTGTATATGGCAATAATATGTGTTTTGCTGAGTATGTTTATAGATAGATAGATTCAATTGAAAGAGACAGCCATTCGTCATTACAAATTATCATTATCACTCAATACTGGAGAAGATGATTCCCAGAGTAAGATGTGACATACTGTTTCGACCACCACGCATATCAGCTTTTGCAATATCCGCTTCAGCTATGATAAATAAAAATATTAGCATAATGCCAGCAATATTTCAGCAAAAGCGTGGTTTTTCAAAACAAAACAAAAAAAACAAGAACAATCCAGGTGGTGGTATTCCTGGGGAATTCGTAATGTCAATACAACAGCTACAAAAAGTTGTTGGTACGCGCACAATATTTGAAAATGTTACGTTGGGGTTTTTACAAGGTGCTAAAATTGGCATATTAGGACTAAATGGATCAGGAAAGTCAACTTTGATGAAAATTTTAGCCGGTGTAGAAGAAGAATTTGATGGTGATTTTTGGAGAAAAGATGACTTAAAAGTTGGCTACCTGGCACAGGAACCTGAACTAAACCCTAATTTAAATGTACGTGAAAATGTTATGGAAGCATTAAAAATAGAGCAAGGATTATTGAAGCGTTTTGAAGAAATTTCGTTACAAATGGGTGAACCCGATGCTGATTTCGATAAGTTAATTGAGGAACAAGGATATGTTACTGAAGAGATTGATAAATATGATGCGTGGAATATTGATGATAAAGTTAACCAAGCGATGCAAGCGCTGCGTGTTCCAGAAGATGATTTGAGTGTTAATCATTTATCTGGTGGTGAACGAAGAAGAATTGCATTGTGTAGGTTATTGCTTGAACAGCCAGATATGTTATTATTAGACGAGCCAACAAATCATCTTGATGCAGAATCTGTTGAATGGTTGGAACAATTTTTGAAACGTTACGAAGGGACTGTAATTGCAATAACACATGACCGTTATTTTTTAGACAACGTCGCTGGTTGGATTTTAGAGATCGAGCGTGGAAAAGCATTGCCGTTTGAAGGTAATTATTCTAGTTGGTTAGTCGCAAAGGAGAAACGAATGAGTTTGGAAAATAAGAAGGATGCATCACGTAAAAAGGCTATGCAAAAGGAATTGGAGTGGATACGTAAGAGCGCGAAGGGACAGCAAAAGAAAGGTAAGGCACGATTAAAATCATTTGAAAAAGAACAGGATGCAATTTCTAAATCGGATCATGCAAATTTAATTGAAAGTGGGGCGATAGTTATTCCAAATGGTCCACGTCTTGGCAATAAAGTTATTGAAGTGTCGAATTTGACACATGCATTTGACGATGGGCAAAAACTGATATTTAAAGATGTATCATTCGAAGTGCCAAAAGGCGCTACTGTTGGCATTATTGGGGGCAATGGAATGGGGAAATCAACATTATTTTCAATGCTTTGTGCTGATCCTACTGCTGAAGGTTTGAAACCATCAGACGCTGGTATAATTAATGTGGGCGAGAGCGTTCAAATTGGTTACGTTTCCCAATCACGGGAGAGTTTGAATGAGCGGAATACGGTATATGAAGAGATCTCAAACGGCAATGAATATATAAATGTAAATGGTAATGAGATACAAATACGAGCATATGTTTCAGCGTTTAATTTAAAAGGTGCAGCGCAAGAGAAACTTGTTGGTGATCTGAGTGGTGGTGAACGTAACAGAGTTCATTTAGCAAAAACATTAAGTCAAGGTGCCAATTTAATCTTATTAGATGAACCGACAAATGATTTGGATGTTGAAACGTTACGTTCATTGGAAGAAGCATTGGGAAATTTTGAAGGTACCTCTATGATTATTTCACACGATCGATATTTTTTAGATCGTTTATGCACACATATATTGGCATTTGAAGGCGATGGCAGAGTTGATTTTTTCGAAGGTACATGGACCGAATATTTAAAAGAAGCACAAAATTCAATACACCAAAAAGATACCAGCGAAGAAGGTAAAGGCAAACGTTACCGACCTCTTAATTATTTTTAAAATTTTCTAAAAAGTGTGCTGTGTGCTGTCAAGCGGAGTGTGTACACGTATATACTCGCATAGGTATATTATAGGAAGAATATATATTACCATTAAATATATATACATATATAAATTAATGTGAGTATAAGGAGAACATTTTTTTAATACGATATTTAATATGTGTGCGTATTTTACCTCGCGGAGTGTATTTTATAAAAAATATTTGTTTATTTATTTATTATAATAATAATATGTATATAAAATTAAAATAAATAATGAATAATAAGTATGTATGTACACTACTATTATTTGGTTCCTATTTTTTATATAGAGCTCTATATATATTTTCAATTTATAATAATAATAATTTTTTATTGTAATTATTAATAATAATATATGATATATAATAATTGTATTGTGCTATTAGTACATACATAATAATAATAATAATATAATAATTTCAAGCACAGAGGTATGATCTTTGATCCTCCCGTGATACCCTATTTGTAACTCTCTCCACGTGGGGTAGCAGGCCCAGCAGGCGCATAGCAGGCGCATAGCACCGAGTGGACTCTCCGCCAGCCATTTCCACCACCCCCTTGTGGCTTGCATCAATATCTCTCGCAGTGTTATAAGCAGTGCTATACACTTATTATTAGAATGCATCATAGTACTATACAATAAATACAGAGAATGGCACACCGAACACCTACCTACCTGCCCTGCAACCGCTGCGGTGGCGATACATGAAAATTAAACAAAACAAAACAAAAACATCAAAGATATTTATAACAAAAACAAATTGCAATAACAAATTAAAATTAAAATGACTGAACAATTAACATACCGTGGTCAATTAGAAGGCCATAATGGTTGGGTAACTGCTGTTGCCACCACTGCTGAAGATCCAAACATGATCTTAACTGCGTCCCGTGACAAAACTATTGTTGTATGGAACTTACAACGCACTGATGAAGCCTATGGTACTGCACGCCGTCGTTTATGTGGTCACTCCCACTTCGTTGAAGATGTTATCATATCCAGTGATGGACAATTCGCATTATCCGGTAGTTGGGATGGTACTTTACGCCTATGGAATTTATCGAATGGCCAAACAACTCGTCGTTTCGTTGGTCACTCGAAAGACGTTTTATCTGTTGCTTTCTCCCAAGACAACCGTCAAATTGTAAGTGGATCCCGCGATAAAACCATCAAATTATGGAATACTCTTGGTGAATGTAAATACACTATCCAAGACGATGGCCACAAAGAATGGGTTTCATGTGTCCGTTTCTCCCCAAGTCAACAAAATCCACTTATCGTAAGTTGTGGTTGGGACGGTCTTGTTAAAGTATGGAACTTGAACAACTGTAAATTACGAACGAACTTAGTTGGTCATACTGGTTACTTAAATACCGTTACTGTTTCCCCTGATGGTTCATTATGTGCGTCTGGTGGTAAAGACGGTGTTGCAATGTTATGGGACCTAAACGAAGGCAAACGTTTGTATTCATTAGAAGCAAATGACATCATCCATAGTCTTGTATTCTCACCAAATCGTTATTGGTTATGTGCTGCAACTGAAAAATGTATTAAAATCTGGGATCTTGAGTCAAAAATTGTTGTTGGTGAACTAACACCTGAATTACCAGCTGTTGGCCCAAAAGCAATGCAAGCATACTGTGTATCATTGGCATGGAGTGCAGATGGTTCCACACTTTTCAGTGGTTACACTGATAGTAAAGTTCGTGTTTGGACCGTCGGTCTTGCATAAATATTGGACATACACGCATCATATTATACAGAGAGAGAATAAACCACCAGGTCAATGTTACACAATATATGAAAATATTTTTTTTTATATTTTCTGTTGATGAGGGCGAGGGTTAAAATATGGTGTTTTAATTTTTTTTAAAATGTATACAAAATATATTAAAAATATAATATATATACTTCGTAAAATATTAAAATTACTGAGAGAGTTTAATATATATATATATATATTGAGGATGATGACAACAACAGCTACGAGTATTAGAAAACGAGAGAGTGAGAGTAATGGGAAGAACGTACAACTATCACTCACACACATAAATATATATACTCGTATATATTTACAGAGTATAAAATTTTTATTAAATTATTGAGTAAGTGTATAATATATATATTGATACCTTGGTAACTTAATGCATATCATAAAGTTATTGCTGAGTTATTTATTGGGGTATGTAACTTATGATAAATGAGATAACTTCACGTGTACCTAATAAAAATATTAATAAATTAGAAAATACTTTTTTTAAAATTTTACCATTAATTTTGGAACTGGGTTCTGGGTAAAATGATTCATAACTTTTTTGCCTTCACTTGCAACATTTTCCGGTGAAAATCCAAACTTTTCAAATACTTTATTACCTGGTGCGGATTCTCCAAATGTAGTCATGCCAATTTGATAATGTGAATACTTGGTCCACCCTGTGGTGCTACCAGCTTCTACGCTGATTACAGGGCAGCCGGTGCCAATAACGCTTTGCTGGTATGATTCATCCTGCTCATCGAATAATTCCCAACATGGCATAGAAACAACACGTACGCGGACACCTTCCAATAACTTCGCTGCCTCTATGCATAATCCAACTTCAGATCCAGTCGCTACAAATGTTACTTGCGGTGCACCACCGGTACAATCTTGAAGAACATATGCTCCTTTCAATACCCCTTCAACGGAAGAGCCATTTAGAATTGGTAATCCTTGTCTACTTAAGGATAATGTTGTTGGGCGACCCTTTTGTGATAAAGCAGCAAAATATGCACCGGATGTTTCATTCCCATCGCATGGGCGCATAACAAGCATGTTTGGCATAGCACGTAAACTTGCCAATATTTCTATCGGTTGGTGGGTCGGGCCATCTTCCCCTAATCCAATGGAATCGTGAGTCATTACATATATTACTCGAAAATGGCTTAACGCGCTCAGTCGAATTCCTCCTAGTGCATATCCGACGAATGTTAAAAATGTTGAGCCAAATGGTATAAAACCACCATAAGCCGCCAATCCATTTACAACTGCAGCCATACCATGCTCCCTAACTCCAAAACGTATGTAACGTCCATGTGGTGTAGCATGTTGAAAATCTACGCAACCTGGCCAATTTGTTTTTGTAGATGGAGTCAAATCTGCTGAGCCTCCAATCCATTCAGGCATTAAATCAGCAAATGACTTGATCACATCTTGAGAGTACACACGAGATGCCTTTGTCTTATCACCAACTTTATAGCGTGGCAACGATTTTAACAAATCATCTGGTAAATCACCACTCCATCGCCGTTCCAATTCACCAGCTTCATTTGGAAATGATGTTGAATAATTTTTCCACATTTCTTGCCATTTTTGGTATGCTTGCTCGCCAGCTGCGCTAGCATCTTTGTAAAATTTATACACGTCATTCCCGATTGCAAACTTTGCTTCCGCATCAAATCCAAGCTCTGTTTTAATTCTTGCAATATCGTCGTCACCAATTGGTGCACCGTGAACTCCGTGTGTGCCTTGTTTAGTAGCATATTTACCAATCGTTGTTTTCACTTTAATAATAGTTGGTTTATCCGTGGTTGCTTTCGCTTGTTGAATCAATGCTCTTAAGCCTGAAACATCTGCATTATCACCGTCATCATACGATAATACTTGCCACCCATACGCTTCATAGCGTTTACCTACATCTTCCGTAAATGCTAGATCTGTTGAGCCATCAATTTGAATATTATTGTCATCATATAATACAATAATTTTACCAAGTTTCAAATGGCCAGCTAATGAAGAGGCTTCTGCGGAAACACCTTCTTGTAAACAACCATCCCCGCATAGAACGAAAATATTATGGTCGATTAATGAAAAATTTTCCTTATTGTATCTTGCGCGTAAATTTGCTTCGCCAATAGCCATTCCAACTGCATTTGAGATACCTTGACCCAACGGCCCGGTGCTTACTTCAACGGCGTCCAATAAATGATTTTCCGGGTGACCAGCAGTTACACTGTTCAGTTGACGAAAGTTTTTCAAATCATCCATAGACGGTCTTTCATACCCAGTTAGATGCAACATAGTATACAATAACGCACAACTATGACCATTAGATAAAATAAAACGATCACGATTTGGCCAGCTAGGAGTAGACGCAGCAAAGGTCATTTCATGGCCAAATAAAGCATGCGCAATAGGTGCACAACCCATAGGGGCTCCTGGATGCCCTGACTTCGCTTTTTGAACTACCTCAGCACCAATAATTCTTACAGTGTTTACGCATTTTTCTGCAATATCCATTTTTTGCTTTTTTGCAATGTGTGACATTTATTTAAAGGAGGTAATTTCAACTTCTGTTCGTTGTCTTTGATGATACGCTTTCTTCTTTCTCTGACATTCACATGTGTGTGTACGTGTGTCTCTGAAACCATTATTTGTAATTTGCTCGAAGTATTATAAAATAATATAATAATAATTGTTGTTATTATAATAAAGAAGAGGAGGAATTTAAATTAATAATAAAATAATAAAAAATGAATTATTAAAATGAGAACACCACACAATAATAATAATAATAAAATACCACCAGTGGTATTATAGTAATAATAATATAATTAATAAAACATGTTAATAATAATGGCAAAAAAAAAGATATGTTTTTTCGTCGCGAGCAGTAGTATACCAGGTATACCAGGTAGTAGTAGTAGTATTATTTGGTTTGCACATTTCAAGAAGAAGCACACGCCCTATCTATAATAGGCCACGCACAAGGTAACCACCCCACCAGTGACCAGTGGTATACCTCTTGTTGTAGACGCCTATTCTTTCGTTGGTGACGAGTTAAATTTAATGATCGATCTTCTGGAATCATTTCACTTTCACTTTCGATGGTTCTTCATTATTAGTTATATTTATAATTTATTTAAATTGTATTGAAATTCATGTACGTGCATTTTAAGGTATGATTTATATGAGAAGTTCAAACATCATAAATATATACTATAATACGAGCGTATATTTATATTAATATTGTATATTGTATTGATTATATTATTATACAGATTACATATATACAATATACAATACATACCAACGTGTCCCTGTTGCGCTTATTGCACTGCAGCGTTGGTAACATACATGTACACGTTATAGTATATTATGACCGCAATCGACAAATTAATGTGTAGAAGTGTGCTATTGTTAAAATGTTGAAGAAATATGCTTTGTTTCCATGTGTGACGATTCTAATATTAATTGTTATTTTAATCCTATGTGAATGTCAGGTGGGGATGGGTAAGAAGAAGAAGAGAAATGTGAAGGTGAATATAGTTTCAATACTGGATCATCGTATTCAAAAGATAATGAAGTTTTGCCAGCGATTGGTAAAGGACGATGGTAATCTTTTTGATGGGATCCAGCTTCTTCAAACGGTTTACGACCAAATAAACTTACCATATTTCGATCAATTGAAATTGAAGCATCGTTATGCCTTACAAAAACGATTAAATGAATACAAGTATCAAAATAAATCATTCTATATTTTAATGAAACAAACTGTATGTAATTTTTTATTTCTACAATACAGATACACAAAACAATATTCTAACTATATTTCCCCGTATTAAAACCGTTCTACAAGGAAAATACATTTCAATTATCAAGAAAAATTATACAACTTCATTTTCAATTATTGATAGCACTTCATTCTGCTGGGGATATCACAAACTCGAAGATATATTTATTGAAAATATATGATGGAATAATGAAATTAAAACCATCAAAACGAAAGGGGCGGAAACAAATGACAGAAATATTTCCAGCGCAATTTATTTATCTAACGGTTGAGATACTATTTCAATATCGTTTCTTTCAACGTGTGATCAATATTTATAACAACACTCTACATGTCTATAGAAAGCAGTTATGGTCTAATAATGATGTCTTAAAAAGATATCTCTTAATGTCAAAAGAAAAATTAAAATTATTGCATAACACGGAACAAATTGACAATAACATTAAAAATGATAATATTATACAGCTTAAATATAGAGAACTCGTAGAATCTTCTTCATGTAAAAAAGAAAAACATTCAAATAACAATTGTGGGTATATAACAAGCCCTATTGCACCAGAGTCCCGCAGATTAATTTTTGAAGATAAACGAACATACAGTGAATATTCAGAACAGAAATTCAATCCAATATTGCATAAAATGTTTCCTAAACTTGATTTCAATCGTAATGACATTGATATATTGAATTTTGATCAAGTTGATCTGGCATCACCAAACAATATTTTTATAAATAAGTACGTAAACAAAGGTCGTCCAGTTTTATTGCGTGGTTTTGTAAATGGATCTTCTTTTAAAATATCAAAATTTTTGAAAAAGTATGGTAAAACTCGCATATCTGTATCAAATTCTAAAGATGTTGTTGCTCGGCAGTGGATTGAAGACTGCCGAACAATAAACTGCAGGCAATTGAGTAAATACAATGCATTGTTTTTTCAGCGCCTAATGTCCATTAATAATTTTGTAAGTAATATTACAAAAGGTGCATACATATCAGGTAAGAATTTTAAGATTGGACGAATCAAAAATGGCTATGATAGGAATCAGACTACAGCTGCATGGACTCTACCATATTTTTTTGGTCCATTAAAGATGAAAAATAATGAATATGCAGATATATTGAAAAAACTCAAAAAGTTGTTTCCTCTCAAACATTTTGCTAAAAAAAAAACAAAAGCTGGCAAAGATAAAGATATTTTTTTCATTGGCTCCATTGGAAGTGGAACATATTTTCATTCACACGCAGCAGCAGCAAATGTGTTGTTTCTTGGTAGAAAAAAATGGCTGCTACTCCCTCCAATGACATATGCGGGGCCCGGAAGCGCTAGCATGCAATGGTGGGTTGAACACTTATACAACAAACTGCCCATAAAAGCCATTGAAGTTGTCCAAGAAGAAAATGACCTACTGTACATACCTCCATATTTTAAACATGCAACTATTAACATTGACAAAATGGTCGTTGGCGTTGCGTTTCAGCATATTGGTGAACATAAAATTGATTTTAAAACATATGATTTTTCTATTCATCATGGCAATAGCCAAGATGTTGTCGAGTTAAACCAACAAAATGTTGGAGGTAGTAGTAGTGAAAAAAGTAGAACTGAGTTATGAGGACGGTTGTTTTTATGGTTGGGCGGGTTGGCAAGAAACTTCATAAAAAAATACAAAAGAACGTATTACAAAAATAGCTTTTTTTAGTTACGTACTTTTTTTTTAGTTACTCATTTGCTCTATCTTTTTATCTTTGTCTAAAGATTTTTGCGATAAAACATTATTCATCTCTTTTTGCTTATCCAAATTCGATTTTACGGATTCTAATTCTTTTTTTTGCTGCTCTACCGTTGCCTTGGTTTTGTCTAATTCTGGGTCGCCAACTAGTGTGCGTCCAGCATTGTTACTTTTATGAATTCCAACTATTTTACCCACTGCATTATCAACTGCGGTAGCTACTCTTGACTCTAAATCGGATTTCTTTTCGCCTTCAGCTGCCTCTTTATCCTCGTTAGTATCTTTTTTGTTACTATTACTATCACCTGCATTATCGTTATTACTATTTCCGCCGCATCCATTGCATTCAATGTGTAATGTTGTGCCAGGAACTGCTACGCTTGTTTCTCCATTTGGCTTTTTGATTGAAACGTCATTATTAGCTTGTGATACACTGGGTTGCAAGACCGCCGGTTGTGTGGCAGCTGGTGGCACTACTGGTTGTTTTGGCATATTTGCTGCCAACTTTTTAATGAAACCATCCATAATTTCTTTCATATCTTTCACCTGCTTGTTAGCGTTAGTAGACGCTTTTTGTTCTGCCTTTTTCCTATATTCAGCATGGTCTTTTTTTAATTTTTCTTCGGCTCCTTTCATGTTCGAGGCCATTTCATTTTGCAATGTCATTTTTCTTGATAGTAAGTCTTGTTGTTTTTTCATCATTTCAGATATACCAGAATTCAAATCATTCAATCGTTTTTCACCAGCAGCCGAAATTTTTTTCCTCTGCTCACCAGCCTTTTCATTTTCCTCCAACATTCTTTTCTCTCTTTTCCCCTCCTCTTCCACTTTCGATTTCATCGCATCGCTTTTAGTTTTTGCTTCCGCTTGTTTAGCTTGTGCGTTTCCTAGGGCCTTAGAACGTTTCAATGCTTGCTCTCGCTTTGCATTTACATTCTTTTGAAACAATTTAACATCCTCCTCATTTTTATTTTTCTCTGCGTCGCGTAATTTAGCTACACTTTTCACTTCCTCCTCGTGTGCCTTCACTGAGGCTTTTTGTGCTTGTTTTTCCAACTCTTCGTCTTTATTTGCTTTATCTCTACCTTTTCTCGCTTCCTCTCTTCCTCTTTTAGCTGCTTCTTCGGCTTCTTTCGCCTTTCGTTTCCCTGCCTCTTCCTTTTCTTGGAAAGCATCACTTTTTTGCTTTTCCTCTTGCACTCTGTCACTTTCTTTTTGTTTTTCTTCAGCTTTTTTTGCAGCTTTAGCGGCCTTCTCTTTGCTGTCTTTATCGTCAAATTCTTCGAGGGAGTTTACTTGCACTCCAAATTTCTCTTTCGCATACTCGAGCAAAGTTTTTAGAACTCTTCGTATGCTAATATCATTTTCTGTGCATTCTTTCTTTTTTTCTCCACGTAAGCATCCATCGTTTTCACTTTTGTATTTATTGCATTCTACTAGTAACTTTCGTAAACTTGCTTTATCGTCAATCATTTGATTCAAAATTTCCTTTATGCTAGCCACAGTGTCCAAACTTAAAAGCAATTTGAGGCCAGAACGAGCACGCTCTTCAGAAATAACAGTGCTCTTTGTGCTTTCGTCTGCTTTCTCCTGTGCGACTGAAATGCGCTTTACTTTTTTCGATGATTCCTCTAGCATTTTATGGATCTTCTGCGCGTCTTTTGCACTAGTTTTGGAAACACCTTCAGTCAAATCCTCTACTGGTTTACTGACTCTAGTTCTTACACCCATACCATTCTCAATACAATAAAATATGCAGACTAAAACCACTAAAATTAATGTAGATAATCTCATATTCTCAAATCTCAAGCAGTATAGTTGTATATTTTCTTAATGATTCACAGAATGGCGGAAATCTTAACACATGTACGTAGCGGGGCACCGTCGATTGTGGTAAGTATGTGCGAGTACATGTAAAATTGTGCAACTTATAACATAGTGTGTTCTATTAATAATAGTGCTACATAATTAATTATTTACAATAACTTTTTTTCTTCCAACAATGAAGGGAATGATACTAGTAGACGACTGGGGAGATGGAATCGGGATAATTTAATAATACTCTTCATTGTTTTCATTGTAACAACGGGCAGGTAGGCATAGGCATGCATCTAGTACTTTTACCATGAAAATCCTATTAGCATTAATATAGCATTACGCCCCCTCTTTTTTTTTGAATCAGCCTGTAGCATCGTCCTTTTTGCTCGAACGAGGTGAAGTCAGGTGCTATTTCTATCGTAAATGAATACCTTAATATGTATGTTTCTTTTCCTTCCTCCTTTTCTTAGAGGAATGTGGCATAGAAGATAAGAGGACGATAATAATAAGTCTGTGCATTATAGCATGTCCTATACTTTCAATACTGTATGAATTATATTCTCACTTTCTTGCTACCTATTTGTATTCGTGCTTGCACTTTGTTTGTTGTATCATTAGTATTGTTATTATTTTATTATAGTTGATTCTTTTTTAGATGCATTTGCATTGTATTTAGATATGCATTACTACTGTGTTTCCATTTCCAGAATTCTTGGGGCAGGTACATCGTGACAATTAATACATACCATCGAGTTATATAGACATCAATATACAACTGCTTGGAAAAAAATCCTGGTAGTGTACGTACATATCGATAACAGATTATGAAGAGACGATGTTATCACCAGTATGCTTGCGTTGTTTACATTCTTGTTAGTAGCTTCATCTTCTCGTCCTTCCTTCCTTGTAATGGTGGAAATATACGGGGCACTGGAGTAGTTGTTGAAGATAGTAACAAAGAGCAACCGGAGGAAACGTATTGGCATGTATCCAAGATACATGGCAAGATACTAAAACGAATACAGCAAGTTAAATACACTTTCCCACCAGCGCTAGACAAACAAATGGAAGCACATAATATGGTACATTTTAAAGGTGCCGTAATATCAGCATCTTTAATACAAAATATTACTAACTTGCAGATTGACACATTAACACGGCATATCGAAAGTGTAATTGTAGATAAACTGACCAAACCAAATGAAGACGAAAATAAAGCAGTAACGAAAAGCGTAAATGCAGCCATTGGGGCGCAAATTGGTGATATAGAAAACATATTAAAGTCATTAGTTACGCTTACTTCGCCTGCAGCAGACGTCAACGATATAGATAACATGAAGAAACTTGCTAGTTTGTTACTTCGGCTTGAGGAAAAGTTACGTAATACAGACGTTACCACAGCTGAAGCAAAAAAATGTTTAGCCAAACTGACAAAACTTAGGTCCGAAGCAGGCAAACTGATAGAATTTGAAAAATCAAATACCAAAACTATTTCCTTTCGTATAAGCGACGTATCAAAAATATCAGATAGCACCTATCCAGCTATTGGTTCTAGCATAAAAGAGTCTCTTGAAACATATTTTAATCTTCCTGCTGCAAATATTAAAGTATCTGATGCCACTGCCAGCCCTGGGAATATTTTCACATATATTGTTACATTGAAAGTTAGCAATATTATGATGCAAATGATTAATTCAAAAGTAAAAGCATTAATGACACCACCAGCAACACCAAGAAGCAAGCTCATGAGTGACGTAAAGAGCAAGGTTGTTGAAAAATTCGCAGAATTAAAAGATGACGTCTCACATATGGCACTTAGTGCTTCCATAGCCGGTATTGATTACGATACAGAAATAAACAAATTTCATTTAAGAGCTAAGGCATTAACAAATGAAATTGAATTAGCTTACATTAGCGATTTGAAGTTAAGGAAGAATAAGCCGGATGATGGATCACGCATTCATCGTATTGCGTATAAACCATTATCACGCGACGATTTGTTAGACCATGTTATGTCAGGCGTGCCAATTAATGATGTGGACAGCCTTCTTACATATGCAGCTATTGCTTGCAGAGGTTTGAGCAAATTAACAGGCGTTGCATTAGAAAATGCTAAACAAAAATGCTCTGGTGTTAAAAACCGTTTGGCCCAATACTTAAAAAAAGAGAAAAGCCGCAGCAGTATCAATATTTCACCGAACGACAGCCAACTGCAAATGAAAGTTGAAAAAGAGAATGAAGCGGAAATAAAAGAGGTGGATAGACAGGAGAAGCAAATTAGGAATGCATTTGAAAAAGAGCAAGATGAAAATATGAGGGGAAACAAAGAAATTAGTTTTGATTCATTGAAGGAGCAAGAACAAGAGAAAATTTCACAAAATTTAGAGATAGAAGAAGAAAACCTCGCTGAAAATCATCACGAGCTTCTTAAAGAAACACAAAAGATACAAAAATCTATCCGTGATGATTTAGCAAATGGTAATAAAGACGCCGCGGAGAAGAAACGCAAAACATTAAAAGCGCTAATAGCTAAACTTGCAGTCGCTGAAAAAAAGTTAGTAGACACTCAAAACAAAAACAGAGCGGCACAGCAACAATTGGAGCAACAACGAAAAAACCTCCAACAGGCAAAAATTCGAATGAAAGAATTAGAGTTGAAAGAAAAAGAGGCGAAGAAAATGATGCAAAAACTAGATGAACAACGCCAAGAAAAAATAAAAGAACGCTTGAACCAAAGACAAATTTTGCATCAAAATATTTTGTCGTTGAAACGTGATACAGGTGCACTTGAAAGTCAAATTCAAAATGGGGCAGGTTTGCCAGCATTATCTGATGTTAGTAACAATTTAGACATGGCAGACCAACAGGCATATGCCAAACAGAAAATCGAAGAGTTGGTAAAAGGATTTAGCAATGTAGTGATAGCGAAAATGAACTCCCAACCTGTGCCAACACCGGTTGCACCAAATTCATTACCAGTGCCATCACCAAGCCTCGAAAATCATAATGCCACTAGTCAGATAAACATAGTGATAGGATGTGGAAAAGACTGTCAGAAAAATAAAGACGATAAGTCGCCCCCAGAAAATGATGTTAAAAATGATATTAAAAACACACCAGACACTAAAAATGTTAACAACTTAGTAAAAAGTGCTATGAAAGATATTTTACATGGTCAAAATGAAGACGAAGTAGATAGGTTAGAAAGACGACGTATAGAACTTGAACATGATGAAAAAATACAAGAAGATTCTTCGAAAGATGTCAAAAACGCACTCTTGGCTAAAAAAGAAGCAGAGGATAAAGTCGCTCTACTGAAAACCCAATTATCTCAGCAACGAAAGGACAATGAGGACAACAAAGCAGATTTAGAATCCGAGGTACAAACTAGAGAAGCGCAAAAGAAAATATTGGATGATAAAGAACAACATGTTAAAGAGTTAAGGGATGCAGCTGTGTGAGGAATAATGTTTGTTTAGACTATCTTACTTCTTATTTTTTTAATACTTATAATAATAAAATAATAAAATCTTGTATAAATATAATGCAATAATATAGTGCTATAATTAAATAATTGATAATAAAACAAATTAATATGGCACTATATTATATGAAATTATACTATATTTCCATTTATGACGACAGCAATACTAATAATACTGATGGTGAAGAATAATAA
>JACKZZ010001975.1_pt1 | contig 15380 bp, 15 predicted proteins | sample 8027871 | NCBI WGS metagenome assembly JACKZZ01 (sample SAMN15724774, study PRJNA655200) | protist metagenome | isolation source: fluorescence activated cell sorting (FACS) single amplified genomes of... | place: USA: West Boothbay Harbor, Gulf of Maine | collected 2000-07-19
CTACATTATTAAAAATATGAATCCAACTAAACAGGAATTTGATTGGTATAATAAATTTTATTGTGGTGTTTCTGGTTCACTAATTTCTCCAGAAAGAGTATCTTCAGCAAGTGATTTTGTTCTAATAAGGCATATTAATGGTGGCTTTGTTTCTGGTAATTATTATCGTTGCTGTTGGCCTTGTTCTTGTGATATTATGAATCCTAATTTAAATATTTATGCCGAAGATATTTTACTTGAATTAAAAGATGGTGAGTATAATTATACTGTTCTTACAATGAATGACCCATGTTTAAATTCAATTAAAATAAATAATAAAGAAGTTTTACCTGATCCAAAAAATACATCAAATGAATGGAAACAAGTTTCTTCATTTAGTTGTAGTAACAAGAAAACGGATAATGCTTACAAAACAAAAAATGGAAGATTAGTTTTTGCAGTATTATTTGATCCAAAAAAATCTACAAGAGATGAATATAAAAGTAATATAAAATTTGACAATGATTTAAATGATAAATGTCAAAAAAGAATTGATCCAAATAATAATCTATCTAATTGGGGAATGGGAGATATATTTATTTCTCTGACAAATTCTCAATTATAAAGGAAATTTTATTTGGCTATTCTTTTTGCGAAGCAAATAAATATATTTCAATACTATGTAAATCAATTTTTTTATAAACACATAACAATTTTTTTATAAACATTATCTTCTATTTTAACAAGTGTTAGCAATTTGGAAATTATACTATCTCTATCATCATCATCATACTTCCCTATCAACTCAGCTTCAGTAAATTGCTGATAATTTTTCGAAATTGAATCAAAAAACCTAACTGCATTCTTTCTTCTATCCCACCTAGTAAATGGCTCCCAGATCATACCTTCATTTGGATTCTGAAGATCAAAGTATTGAGCTATTTTGTTGCCATAAATTCCTGTAAATGTTTCTGCTGCCACGCCTGAATCCACAAACATGGCAGTGACATCACAGTTATATGTTATAGGCCACCTTCCGATATCCTGATTGAAGGCAGTAGCATCACAGAACATAGAACTCATATTTGTAACCAGGGATGTATTCCACCTTCCGATATCCTGATTGAAGGCAGTAGCATCAAAGAACATAGAACTCATATCTGTAACCTGGGACACATTCCATCCTCCGATATCCTGATTGAAGGCAGTAGCATCACAGAACATACAACTCATATCTGTAACCTGAGATGTATCCCATCCTCCGATATCCTGATTGAAGGCAGTAGCACGAAAGAACATAGAACTCATATTTGTAACCTGAGATGTATGCCATCCTCCGATATCCTGATTGAAGTCAGTAGCATCAAAGAACATAGAACTCATATTTGTAACCTGGGACACATTCCACCCTCCGATATCATCGTTGAAGTCAGTAGCAGAAGCAAAAAGATTAGACATATTAGTCACCTCACTTGTATCCCAAGTAGATATGTGACCAAAAACTTCTGTGGTTTTATCGGGATCAAGAATCCAGTTCTCTACAGCAGTTAGTATAGTCCCATTATTTAGACGTAGATTACTTTTTTTTTCCAGTATTTGAGCCATCATCAATTCTTTGCACAAATCAATTTATGAGATAAGGACAGCCAAGTGCCAATAAAGACCAAAACAACTTATAAATCATTCCAGTAAATAAGCCTATTTTTATAGATCAATTAGATCAAATATTTTTCAATTTTTTAAAATAGTAATATCACGAACCAGGATCAAACTCGGAGATTTTTCAATTTAGTTTCAGTAAATTGCTGAGATTCTTTCGAAAATGTTCATTGTATTTCTCTTATAAATTTTGCTGGATTTCCGGCATATAGGCAATTAGCAGGAATATCATTAATAACATTTGAATTACATCCAATTATACTGTTAGAGCCAATAGTAACTCCACCTATAATCATTGAGTTTGCACCAATCCAAACATTATCTCCAATTATAATGTTTTTATATATACACTTTTGTCTTATTTTGTGGTTTTTAACAGGTTGATGAGTAGCACAAAACAATAAACAGTTAAATCCAAATTGACAATTTTTCCCGATAGTAATATTACCTTGTTCAGCATATAAACGACAACTGTCATTAAAAAAAGTTCCATTACCAATACTAAAGTTTTTACTATGGCCAATCAACGTAAGATTTGTATGTGGTAATGCGCGAATATATTTTAATCTTAAAATACGAAAGTATTTGATTCTTATTATAATATAATTAATAATGGTATTTATAGAGATACCATTTTTATATACAGGTATATAATAAGATACATATAGAGCTATAAGTAAAATAATTTTTATGTAGAATTTCATATATATATATATATATATTATTTTTGAAATGAATCATAGATCATAAATTTTAGGTTTTTTCTCCTTGTAAAATCTTTATCAATATATTTTATATAATTCGTAAATGAAGAAGTTAGGTATTTTCTCTAAAGTTTTCTTGACGTGTTTCGTATAAAAATAAATATTGATTTAAAAAATACTTAAGGAATATTATCTGTAGTATTATAGAAGCCCCAATGGTGTAGTGGATAGCATCAGAGATTACGAAACTCTGGACCCTGGTTCGATTCCAGGTTGGGGTGCTGAAAAGCCCTAATAGTGTAGTGGATAGCATTCGAGATTTCGACTCTCGGGACCCTGGTTCGATTCCAGGTTAGGGTGTTATCAATTGTTTTAAAAATATTAAAATTAAATTTTTAATTTTAATATTTAACTTAATTTATTTTACACTTCTAAAATTTGAGAAAATTAAAAAGTTTGCAAAATAGAAAGTTGCTGGTCCAAAATATTTAATATAGTTTATATAGCTTTCATTTGGTGATATTTTTGATAATATTTCTAAAGTAGGGGAATCATCTTTATTTTTTACCATTTTCTGAATACAACCAGTTTGTGCTGATGATAAGAATAATAATACACCCATTATTGTATAATATGAGCATTTACTTTGATTAGTAGCATTAGATTTATAAACAGCTAAAGTCATCAATACTATAGTAATAATATCAGAAGCATGATCAAAAAAATCTCCAAATTTACTTGTCATGTTATATGTTCTTGCAAAAATACCATCTAAGCAATCAAAATAATAAGAAGCTAATATCAATAATCCAGCTTGATGATATTTTCCTTTTCTAAAAGCTTTATACATTAAAATAGAAGATAATAATGATAAAGCAGTAATCATGTTAGGTGTAAAATTAAGTTTTCTAAAAAATCCTTTTGTTTTCTGACATAATTCAACAAAGATATATTCATAAGGTGAATCATATTTTAGGTCTACTTTTTTTCCGTCCATTAATAAAGTGGAATAAAATATTTATAATAAAAATTTTTTTTAAAATTGAATTTAAAAATGTATTTAAATTTATCTATTAGGTAATGAATTTAGTTTGGTTTAAAAATACAGATTTGCGATTACGAGATCATGAAGCTTTAAAAAAGGCGTTCAAAAAGAAAATGAAAGTTATATTGGTTTTTTGCCTAGATCCATCTTTTTTTGAAAATATAAAGACAAGTTCAGGTATGGAACAGATAAAATTTAATTTGTATAAGCAGAAATTTTTATACGAAAGTTTAATAGATTTGGATAATAATATTAAAAATTATCAGGGTCATTTGAATATATATTTTGAATCTGCAGAAAAAATAATACCAGTCTTAGTTGAAAAGTATGATATAAGTGCAATCTATCATTTAGAAGATACAACATCAGAAGAATTAAAACAATTAGAATTAATTAAACAAAACATTCCGAATGAAACAAAAATTAAATCTTATTGGGGTAATACTCTTTATCATATTGAAGATTTACCATATCAGGTTGATAAGATTCCAGAAGTTTTTACCTTTTTTAGGAAATCTTTAACATCTACCAAACTTAGAGAAGAGGAAAATCTTAATCTAAAAAAATTAAATAAAACACAAAATGATCTTGAAAATATTAATATAATTATAGAAAAAAATAATAAACTAGATATTGAACTAATGTATCCAGGAGGTGAAACTAAAGCATGGGAACGATTAAATTACTATTTTTATCAAAAAAATCTATTATCAATTTACAAAAAGACTAGAAATGGTTTAATAGGTAAAGATTATTCTTCAAAATTTTCTCCTTACTTAGCATTTGGGAATATATCTGCTAAATCAATTCAATTAGAGATATTTAAATATGAAAATAGTATTGAAAAAAATGATTCTACTTATTGGATGTTCTTTGAACTTCTTTGGAGAGACTTTTTTAGATTTTCATCGTTGAAATATGGTGATAAAATATTTTATCTTTCTGGAACTAAAGATAAAAAACTTAATTGGAAAAAGAAAAATGAAGAATCAGTTGAATTATTTAACAAATGGAAAAATGGTAAAACAGGCTATCCATATATTGATGCTAATATGATAGAATTAAAAAATACTGGATTTATGAGTAACAGAGGAAGACAAATGGTTGCTTCATTTTTAGTTAAAGATTTACAATTAGATTGGAGATGGGGTGCGGAATATTTTGAATCAATGTTAATAGACCATGATGTGGCTTCTAATTATGGTAATTGGAACTACTCAGCTGGTATTGGAGCTGATCCAAGACAAGATAGGTATTTTAATGTTTTTAAACAAGCATTTACCTATGATAAAAACTGTTATTATGTAAAAAAATGGATTCCAGAATTAAAAAATTGTAAGAAAGAAGATATTTTAGATCTCAAAAATATAAATTATATTCACCCCATTGTATCTTTACAGAAATTCAAGTAATATTCATATTTTAAAACTCCCTCTGAATTAAAATATTGCATCAAGAAATTATCAGAATTAATAGTTAGTTTACCAAAAAATGTTTCTTTATTATTAAGCATATCAATAATTTGACAATTTTTTACATCATCCCTTACTTCTGATGAACTACCTATTATAACCTGAGTAAAATCTAATTCATCTATTTTTCTATTTATATGTTGAATGTTATGTTCATGTCCGCTAATATATAAAGTAACATTATATTTCTGGAATAAATTTATAAGTGCATCATATAATTTATCCATTTTATCAATATAATATCCATTAGTTAATATTGGATAATGTCCTATTAATATTTTTCTTTTATTTATATTTTTTTTAAATTCATTTTCTAACCAGTTTAATTGATTTTTTATTAAATCATTAGAAAATAAGTTATGATTTTGGTGTAAAATTTCTTCAGATACCCACTCTAAAGCAAATTGATTTGTATCCAAAAAATATAAGTCAACATTATCAAATTCTTTTTTAAAATACCATCCATCCATTTTCCAATTAGGACTAAATATTTGTGCTTTTGGATTTAATAAATAGTCATGATTTCCTAAAACACTGTAAACTGGGTTCTTGATTTCCTTAAAAATTTCATTATATTTATCCCATTGAGGATCTTTTAAACTAGAGACACCTGAAGGATAAAAATTATCACCTAATAAAGTAATAATATCATTGGGCATAATTTGTTGTGAAATTTGTGTCACAGCAGATTGTAAATTATAATTAAGATATCCTATATCTCCTAAAATAAACAAAGTTTTTAACTTCATTATTTATTTTAAGATAACTTTATTTTAAACTTAAACTAATTATTGTATAATTCTAATATAGTTGATACTAATTGACTTCTCAAAATATCTTTCTCTTTAAAATTAACAAGCGACATCTCATCTTTCATCATCTGATGATAATTATTATCATATTTTGATAATAACTTTTGAATTAAATCTTGAAATCCATTAACACTTTTCAAATCTGATTGATTTAAATCTCCAGTAATAACTAGCTTTGAATTTTCTCCTATTCTAGTTAATAACATTAACATTTGTGCTGGTGTGCTATTTTGCATTTCATCTGCAATAACAAAAGAATCTTTAAAAGTTCTACCTCTCATTAAACCTAAAGGTGCAATTTCTATTTTATTTTCTGATAAGAGATATTTTAATTCATTACTACTGTATTGTTCTTTAAATACATCAAACATTGGTATTGTCCATGGATTCATTTTTTGATTAATATTTCCCGGAAGAAACCCAATATCTTCTTCCACTGAAATAACTGGTCGAGTAATAACAATTTTTTTAATTTGATTTGAATTAAACTGATTAATAGCATTTTTACAAGCTAACAGTGTTTTTCCAGTTCCAGCAGGTCCATTACCAATTACTAATTTAATAGATTGGTTTTTTAGAAAGTCATCATATTTTTTCTGTTGATTTGTTCTTGGTTTTATTTCTGTAACTTTAGAGGCAAATATACCTTTTTTAGAGCTACAGTCTCTTTTAAAAATTTTATGACTAATTAAAGATTTACTAAAGTTAAATAACATTATTAATAGTTTAAACAGCATTATGGTTAAATAACTTTCTTAAGATAGTAATAATTTTTTTGCATAGTAAATATTTTATCTATTATTTAAAAAGTAAATTTTAAATTTTTAATATATGATAAAATTGATTATCTTACTTTTGTCTTTAACTCCAACTTGTTCATTTATAACTAATCAAAAGGTATTAAAAAAAAGTTGTAGTATAATTAATATGAGTTCTAATATCCTTCTTAATAACGAAGAATTACCTGCCTTTAGTAAATTTGAAAGTAATCTAGTATAATTAAATAATGATTTCAGTAATTTGGAAAAAGAAATTGAAGTAGAAACAGATGAAAATAAATTATACAATTTAGCAATTCATCAAATGGAAAAAATGGAATATCCTTTATCATTTGGTTGGGGATTAATAAGTCATCTTCATTCAGTTAAAAATAACGATGAACTAAGATCAGTTTATGATAAGATGCAATCAGAAGTAATTAAAGTTTCAACAAAAATGTCACAATCAAAAATTTTATATGATGCTTTGGTAAAAATACAAAAATCTGGAAATTTAGATAATATTCAAAAGAGAATAATTGACGCATCAGTTAAATCTATGTTTTTGAGTGGTATTGGATTAGAAGATCAAAATAAGGAGAAGTTTAATGATATCAAATTAAAACTAGCTGAATTGTCAACACGTTTTTCAAATAATGTTTTAGATTCAATTAAGGAATATGAATTGTATATTGAAGATGATGATAATATGAAAAAACTACCAATAAGTGCATTAGAGTTATATTCTCAACAGGCTAAAGAAAAATATCCAGATTCAACACCTCAAAATGGTCCATGGAAAATAACATTAGATATTCCATCTTATTTACCGATAATGCAACATTATCCAAATAGTGATTTTAGAGAAAAGATGTATAAGGTTTATGTAGAAAGAGCATCTTCAGGTAAATATAATAATGTTCCAATTATTGAACAAATACTAAAGTTAAAGAAAGAATTAGCAAATCTTCTTGGATTTGATAATTATGCAGAATTGTCTTTATCTAAGAAGATGGCTTCTAGTGTAGAACAAATCGAAGATCTATTAACTATGTTAGGAGATAAAGCCAAACCTTTTGCAAAAAAAGATTATCAAAAGGTTCTTTCTTTTGCAACTCAAAAAGATAGTTGTATAAATAATTTATATTTGTGGGATATGCCTTATTGGAGCGAAAGATATAAAGAAAGCACACTAGAATTCAAAGAGGAAGATTTAAAACCATATTTTCCTCTAGAATCAGTTTTAAAAGGTTTATTTAAAATTACTAGTAATTTATTCAATATTAATATAAATGAAATTGACACTAATAAAGAAAATATTGATGTTTGGGATGAGGCAGTAAAATATTTTAAAATTACTGACAAAGAAACAGATGAAGAAATTGCTACTTTTTTCTTGGATCCATTTTCAAGACCAGGCGAAAAAAGAGGAGGTGCATGGATGAATAGCTGTGTAGATAGAAATGATTTTCTAAATAAGAAACCAACCGCTTATCTAATTTGCAATGGATCTCCACCAATAAAAAATGCTGATGGAACAGTAAAACCATCTTTAATGACATTCCGAGAGGTTGAAACACTATTCCATGAATTTGGCCATGGGTTACAACATATGTTAACTAAAGTTGAAGAGGGTGGTGCGTCTGGTATTAATAATATTGAATGGGATGCAGTCGAACTACCATCACAATTTATGGAAAATTGGTGTTATCACAAACCAACCATTATGAGTTTTGCAAAGCATTATCAAACGGGAGAACAACTACCTGATGAGTTATTTGAAAAGATTCTACAACAGAGAACATTTATGACAGGTGGTGGAATGATTAGACAAATTTATTTTAGTATGCTAGACTTGTATTTATACTCCAAATTAAAGGAAAATGAAAATATTATAGATGTTCAGAAGAGACTAGCTAGTAACTATTTAATACATCCTATTTTAGATCAAGACAGATTCTTGTGTTCTTTCAGTCATATTTTTGCTGGAGGTTATTCTGCAGGATATTATAGTTATAAATGGGCCGAAATTATGTCTGCTGATGCTTTTGGTGCTTTTGAAGAAGTAGATTTAAACAATGTTACTGAAGTTGCCAACGTAGGGAAAAGATTTAGAGAAACTGTTCTAGCAAAAGGAGGTGGTCAAGATCCAGCTGAAGTATTTAGAGAATTCAGGGGACGAGATCCAAATCCAGATGCATTATTACGTCATAATGGTTTAAATTAATTTAAGACGGAAAACATTTTGACTCCTAATTTCCTTTCAGGTATTGGCATAGACAATAGATTTTCTTGAGGATATCCAAACCATATGATTCCCATAAATTTTTCTGCAATACCGCATTCAATTGTTCTCAAAATATCTACTTCTTTAATACCTAATACTCCGGTTACCCATTTGCTTCCGATACCATCAGAAGCTAATGATAACATAAAATTTTGAACAGCACATGAACATGCAGAATGATCCTCAAAATATAGTTTTTCATACATGGAATGTTCACTTTTCATTGTAACAATCATCCAATATGGCACAGATTTAAATAATTCTTTTTTAGATTCATTTAGCTCAATAATTTCATTTTTGACTCTATCACTACAAAGATAAAATCTCCATGGCTCAGATAAAAAATGATTTGGGGCAAGAGTTGCCATTTTTATTGCTTTAATAATAATATCATTACTAACTTTTAGGTCTTTATATTTCATAACAGAACGCCTTACTAATAAGGGGTTATTAAAAAGTGGTTTTACCAATAAAGTAATTATTGGGATTATCACTATACTGATAGAAATAATTATGGCATATATACTGAAATCTAACATTAAGTATAGAAATTATTCAATTTTAATTAACCTATTTTTTATCTAATTAATAATATAATGATATTCTTATTTATTTTTTTATTAATAACAATAATTTCACTTAAATTCTCATGGTCATCTATAATGTTTTCTAGAAATGGTTACTATCTGGAAAAAGAATTAATTAGTAAAAATGATTGCCAAAAATTAATTAAAATAATTAACAATGAACTTACAAATCCAAAAAAAGAAGAAGGAAATATAAGAAATAAAAAAAATAGAAAAGACTTACTTTTACCGGTTAATTCAGATATTAAAAATATAATTGAAAAAATCAAGAGACAGTTCAAAAATTTAATTGAAAATCATTTGGAAAATCCAATTCTTGTCGAATGTTCCTCTTTTTTATCTTATCCTAGTTCATTAGCACAAGGGTGGCATAAAGATGTTCAACATTATAAAAATACAGAACAAGGTAATTTAATTACATTTGCTGTTTCTTTAGCTGATATCGATGATTCTATGGGACCATTAGAAGTAATTCCTAAAAGCCATAAAATTAATCTTAACAATTTAGGTAAGTATGGCTCTATAAAAAGTTATATTTCCTTAAAAGAGATAACTCCTAAAAAAATGTCCTGTCCTAAAGGAAGTGTTATTATTTGGGATGCAAAAACTATTCATAGAGGAGGTGAAAATAAAAGCTCAAAAGTAAGACCAATGTTTTACTTTTCACTTTTAGAAGGAAATAAAAGAAGACCAGAAGGACCAACTTTTTCTTTAAAATCAGATAGTATCTCCGCAACAACTTAATATTTCGATTTCTTCTTCGTCATTTAGATTTCTTACCTCAGAATAAGTAGGAACAGATTCTGATAAAACTCCGCAATCAACTGGAAGGTCAACTCCCGTAATTGACCCAGATAAACCAGATAGTAAAAATATTACAGCATGTGCAACATCTTCTTTTTTAGCTAACTTACCAGTGGTATTTGAATTTGCAATAGTATCATTTACTTTGTTATATTTTAATAAAGGTCTAGTTAAAGCAGTATCAGTAAAAGTTGGAGAAACAGCATTTACTCTTATTGGATATTTTAATCCTAATTTTTTATTTGGTCTTGCCATCTCAATTGCAGATTGTCTAACCAATCCCATAGTTCCGTGTTTAGATATTTGGTATGCAGTATTAGAAAATAGTGAACCTGTTGAACCATATATAGATTTAATACAAACAACAGCAGCATCTTGAACATTATTTTTAATTGCTTGTTGAGAGAAATGCTTAACACCCAAGTAGTAACCTCTCATATTTAAGGCCATTAACTTGTCATAATCTTCATCTTTTAGATTGAAAACATGTTTTTTGTGAATATTAGCTGGTCCAAAAATACCAGCATTGATGTCTACACAATTTACTGGAACTAATTCTTTGGGTAAATAGGTTGATCTAAATTCTGGACTAAAAGTAAACATGTTACCTTTATCGGTTCTAGCGTCAGCTTTTATAATAGTAAAACTATTTGAACCATATTTTTCTTTTAATTGACGATTAACTTTTTTAGCTCTTTCTTTATTATTAAAAAAAGTTCCTGTAACATGTTTTGCTCCGTTATCTAGCATCTTTTTTAATGTTTCTAAACCTAAACCACTTGTAGCTCCAGTAACTACACAAACTTTATTTTCTAATAATTTTAATTTTGGTATATTATTTGATTTAACTTTTTCTAAATTTTGATAAAAATTTTTATCACCTAAATTATTGTATACTATTTCTGGAAATCCTTTATGATTACTTTCAAGCCAATGAGGAAAAGAATCAGATACTTGGTAGAGTTCATCTTGATTAAGCACTTTTTTTAAATTTACATCAAAGATAGCATAATTTTTATAATTTAATGCTAGATTTGCCCACTCATAAAGACCACCTTCATATAAAACTATTTTTGGTTGGTAATTTGGGAATTTTTTTACTAATTTTTCAGCATACTTTTTAGCTGCATTACAAGTGTAATTAGCACAATATAAAATTATTAAATCAAAGGTTTTTTCTTCTATTTCCATAAACTTTTTTCCTGGATAATACATTTCTAAAAATCTTTCAGAAAATGGATTTTTGGTAACAAAGAAAGGATTTTCTAATGTGTTTACAATTGCTATATTCTTTTTATTGAAAAATTTAAAAAGAGTTGCAGGTGTAATCATTTTATATTCTTTTAGTGTATTTTTAACTTCTGTAAAATTTTCTAAATTATTTTTAAAATTACCATTAGCAGAATAAAACATATATATATATAAAATTATAAATTATTTTCATACCATCTTTCTTTAGCATCTAAATATTCTGTTCCTGTTTCTGGAGCATACTTTTTTTCAATAATAAAATCTGAATATCTTTTTATAATTTTAATCAAATTACTAAAAAATGAATCTTGTTTTTCAACACCCCATATTTCATTATATAAACCACTTTTTTTATTCAATTTATAATTTTTTACTATTTTACGAACCTCCATTAACACTTCTTCTGATTGAGTTCTTTCTGGATAATTTAGCTGTTTATATGAATATGCTTTTATCATTAAATCTTCTGTAATCGGAATATCTTTTGAAATAGGTATTTCTCCATATAATAAATATCTCCCTTGAGTATACTTACTTTGACATTCGCATAAATATGCTTCTATAACTGCTATATTTATATCTGAAAATTTACTAATATTATTAAATACTTCATTTTCTAAATCAGCTAATGAAGGATTTAAATCATCTGGTAATAATACATAAGCGTTTTTTATTATATCCATAAATAAATCTTTATTATTTATTAATATAATTTTATCAACTTTTCTAATATTCATTTTTATACAATACACTAAGGGTTCAATATCTTCAAAATTAATCTAGTAAACTCTTTTTGCTAATGGAACTGATTCTACTTCATCATCTAATACTGTTCTAATGACATCTCTAGTTGATAATTTAACATCACCGTTGTTTAAATCACCTATAGTATGTACTAACCAATTTTCATCATCACGTTCAGGATAATCTTCATGAGAATGTGCTCCTCTACTTTCTTTTCTAAAATTAGCTGATTCCATAGTAACTATAGAATTATCTAATAAATTTTTCAATTCTAACATTTCTACATACTCAGTGTTAAAAATATCTGTCTTGTCATCAATATAAACATCATCAAAATCTTTATAGATTTTCTTCATTTTTTCAACACCTTCTGCTAATAACTTATCATTTCTGAAAACACCAGCATGTTTTTGCATAACTTTTTGCATTTCTAATCTAACATCAGAAACATTTTTATTTCCAATCTTATGTTTATAATTTAAGTTCTTTTCTATATCATTATTTAACTCTTCATTATCGCATTCTTCTAATGGTTCTCCTGGTTTATTAATTTCAGAAATATTCTCAGCACAAGCTTTACCAAATACCACAATATCTAATAAAGAATTTGCTCCTAATCTATTTGCACCATGCACTGAACTAGATGAAGATTCTCCGGCAGCCCATAAACCTTTTACAATATTATTTTGGTCTTCTTTTGTTGGTTTAATAACTTGTCCTTTCCAATTTGTTGGTATTCCACCCATATTATAATGTACAGTTGGAATAACTGGAACTGCTTCTTTGGTAACATCAACCCCAGCAAAAATACTTGCTGTTTCAGAAATTCCTGGTAATCTTTCTTCTAATAATTCAGCTGGTAAATGTGACAAGTCTAATAAAATATGATCTTTATTTTCACCAACACCACGACCTTCATTAATTTCAATAGTCATTGATCTTGATACAACATCTCTACTAGCTAAATCTTTAGCGCTTGGTGCATATCTTTCCATAAAACGTTCTCCTTCTGAATTAACTAGAAAGCCTCCTTCACCACGACATCCTTCCGTTAACAATACTCCAGCTCCATATACTCCTGTTGGATGAAATTGGATAAATTCTGAATCTTGTAATGGTATTCCTTTTCTTAAAGCCATTGCATTACCATCTCCTGTGCAAGTATGTGCACTAGTAGCTGAAAAATAACATCTACCATAACCTCCAGTAGCTAAAACTGTATTTTTTGCATTAATTTTATGTATTTTGCCATCTTCCATATTAGTCACTAGTGCTCCTACACAAGTATCATTTGCTTTATTCATTAATAGTTCTAGTGCAAAATATTCAATGAAGAAATTAGCTTTAAACTTTAGTGAATTTCCATATAATGTATGTAACATAGCATGTCCTGTTCTATCTGCTGCACAGGCAGTTCTATAAGCTTGACCACCTTTTCCATAGTCTAAACTCTGTCCTCCAAAAGCTCTTTGATAAATTTTATCATCATCTGTTCTAGAAAAAGGTAATCCATAATTTTCTAATTCTAAAACTACTTTTGGAGCTTCACGACACATATATTGTATAGCATCTTGGTCTCCTAGCCAGTCACTTCCTTTTACTGTATCATAAAAATGCCATCTCCAATTATCCTCATCACCTAAAGCCGCATTGATACCACCTTGAGCCGCTACAGTATGAGATCTTGTTGGAAATAATTTAGAAACACAAGCTACATTATACCCCTTTTCTGATAATCCCATAGTAGCTCTTAATCCAGCACCTCCAGCACCAATAACTAGTGCATCAAAATTGTGCTCTATATACTTAGTTGTTGTATTTAAATTACGCTTTAAAACTCTAAACATTATATACTAAAATAAATTTTTTTTTAAAATGAATTTGAAAAAGTTTTTTAAAAAAGGTTTATTTATAAATTTTTTAATTAGAAACTATTGTTGATGAATCATCAATATATTTATCTTTTTTAGTATTTAATTAATTTTTCAGATAAAAAGGTAAATGGAATAGTTAGGCCAAATAATATCAGTGAACTTTTAGAAACTGATTTATTATTTAAAAATAAATTAGGATATTTATCCCAAACCAAATGTCTAACACCACCTAAAGTATGGTATACCGTTGGTGCTAATAAAGTATAGCTAATAGCTTTCTTATATGGTAGCGAAAGTTTTTCATATTCTTTGACTATAATATCTTCTTTTTTAAAATGAGATAAAGTTCCAAATCCTACAAATAAACCTGTTAATGCTAAACCAGTTAATCTGATACTAATTGATGAAACAGCAGTTATAGGAAACTTATAAATTTGAACATGAGGACTTATATTTTTCATTTAAATTATTAGTAATTTTCTATTTAAATTAAAATATAAAATATACAGTATTTTAATGAATAGAAATCAACAAGGAGGTGGTAGTTGGACTAGTTGTTGCCCAATATGTGGTCTTCATTTTAGAATAGATTTTAATAAGTCTGATATTGAGGATTTAATAGAATATTACTCTAAATCTGGTTCTAAAAATAAAAGGTTATGGCAAAAAAATAAAGATAAAATAATTGATAATTTCGATAAATTTACATTTAATAAATATAATAATATTACTCTTCTATTACCAAATTCAATAGCTAAGCATAATATTAAATATAAAGATAGTAACGAATTTTCTAGTAAATCAAAAGAATATGGTGAAGTTTATTTTAAAGAACCAATATATGATGATTATGGCACTAAAGGTTTGCCAGTGCATACATAATGTTGGAATTTAGCCAAAAATAAGTTAAAACATGAATATATATCAAAAAATGATACTTTTTTACATTATGGTAATTATGTATTTAAGTCTATAAAATATGGTCCCCCACTAAAATATATCAGACAAGATTGGAATGCTAATTTATGGGAGATTGATTCTGATGCTTTTTTATTAAATGAAAAAGATTGGTATAGTTTATACTTACCATCTGGTAAAACTATGGAAGCTCAAAAAAACTCTAAAAGAATAACAACAATTTTAGAAAAAATCATAAAAGGAATTAAGGAACCAAAAGATTCATTAGAAAATAAAAGTAAAAAACTAAATACAGATAGACCATCACCAGCTGAATCTGCTACATTATTTGAAGTTGGAAAAAAGAAAAAAGGAAATGATGGAAATATGTATGAAGTTGTTGAGGATAAGAACAAAATTAAAAAATGGAAAATATTTAAAAAAGATAGACCGTCTCCATCTGAATCTGCAAAAAAATTTAAAGTTGGCACCAAAAAGAAAGGTAAC
>JACKZZ010014905.1_pt1 | contig 15380 bp, 7 predicted proteins | sample 8027871 | NCBI WGS metagenome assembly JACKZZ01 (sample SAMN15724774, study PRJNA655200) | protist metagenome | isolation source: fluorescence activated cell sorting (FACS) single amplified genomes of... | place: USA: West Boothbay Harbor, Gulf of Maine | collected 2000-07-19
ACAATATGGTGCATTATTGATATCACTATCATTATCACTATCAGAGGGAGTAGTACCAGCAGCAGCAGTATTCTTCTTATCTTCTTTACTAGCCTCATCAAGTTCAGTTTTAGAAACTTCAATACTTTTTGCAATAATCATTTGTAAAACAATATCAATCATACGATGCAACATTTCCATTACTTCCTTTGTAAATCTAAGATCAGTCTTAAAGTCTTGGGAAATTTGACGAACTACTCGTTCGACTGCAAGTTCGGCTGTATCTCCATTATACCATTTTCTAAATGATATTTTATTTCCAGGACCACTCCAAGGTAATAATTTTGGTGGGCCAAGTGCATAACGAAGATCTGCAAGAGTACGACGATTGATATTCTTATTGGGTAAATTATTTGATGCAGATTCAAATTGACTCATAATACCAATATCAATATCTTTAAATGATTCTTGAATAGCGCTCTCATCATAAGAAAATGAGGTATGTGGTGAACTAATATATGACATATTCAAAGCATCTTCAAAAAAATGAGGATGTGTGATATGTAATTTATCCCAGAAAGTATCACGATCTTCATAAGGTTCACAATCATTAACATCTTTATCATTATTAACTACATTATTACGCTTCTTATTATCTATAATGTTTCTAGATGAAATGATCATTGCACGTGTACGAATTTGATCATATACTCTCCATGTATAACGTTCAATCAAATCTTCACGAGTAATATCAGCTGCAAGACAAGTATTAATATCAAGTTTACGACCCTCGTGATCAACAACACCATGACGCTGCATATAATCACGCCGATAAGAATCATCACCATCTGTATTATCATAATAAGCAGGTGTTTTATCTACTGTAGTATCATCAACGTTAGTAGTAGTATCACTATTATTACTGCGTAAATTATTAGCACCTGAAAGAAATAGTTTCGTATGTGGTAATTTTTCTAATGGAAAACAAGCAGACCCATTCTCTAACAAATGATACAAAGAAAGACCAGATGCATCAGCTTTAGAAATTTCTATAGAAATAATTTCATCAAGACGTGTCTGAATATATTGTGGTAAATCCAATTTAGGCATCTGCATGAATATTACGGCTCTACCACACATCTTCAATAATTCTTCATTATTGCTAACAGCATCACAAACATCTTGAACTTCAATACTATGGGGTCGCTCATTATCTTTTGCTCGAATTCCAGATAATTCAAGAATTTCAGCAGATTGGTATTCTAACACTGCAGCATGATACACGGGAGCACCAGCACTAATGCGCAAAGAGTAACCACGCTCATTTATAACATTTTTTAAACAATTCTTTACAGCTGGGATATCAAACTGTAATCCAACCTTAGAGCTTTTTGATATCGATTTCCTGAATTTCCTTCCACTTCCTATAGTACTACTGCATTTAGTTTGGTTTCCTATAGTACTACTGCATTTAGTTTGGTTTCCTATAGTACTACTGCATTTAGTTTGGTTTCCTATAGTACTACTGCATTTGTTTTGTTCCTGATTATCAAAGAAATACGATTTAATAAATGATACAATACTCATTATTTTATTTTCCTGATTATCAAAGAATTAAATGCAAATATATATAGTGAATGCAAGTATTAAAACTATGAAAAACAAATCATGAAGAAGCACGGCAAAAAATTCTCCCTTTTCCGGATATTCGCAGGGTTTAATCGAATTCTACGACGCAGTATAGCTACTTCTCTTGGCCACCAACTAGTACTGATATCTTATACGATACTAATATTGCACTTGAAGTGAACTAGAACCTCTATGCCGTGTGTTCCTCCCTGTTCCTCAGATGCATAACCGACGGGTGGTGTAGATAGCGCGGACGGTGCTACGCGTGTGGAAGAGAGGATCTACTGGCCTAGATTGGGGACAGAGCGGGTTGATATTGCAAAATAAGTACACCTGTGTAATTTTCCCCCCAGGTATTGAATCTCTGATGTTTTCTAGAGTTGGAGCGAGATGTATTCGTCTCAGAATTCATAGGGTCAGGCGTAGCTTTCATGCAGGATACGAAACAATGCCGTTGTTTGATATTGAAACTGATAGTGCATTGTTAGAGAAGAGTATTCGACAAGGTTGCTCTACAGTGATGGTACATAGTCGTCCACATGATGAAGGGCATCGACAGATCTATGAGCTATTGGGAGATCTCGCGGGGTTAGAAGAGATTGACTTGGAGAACTTTAGCATTGGTCACTGCATTAATACAACATCTGATGTGAACTCTTCGATGAAAGAGCTGATCGATATGTGTAAACTTTTACCTACGAAGAAGCTTGATTTCGTATGTATGACACTACCACATGATGTCGTGAGTGACGCCGAACTACGAGACCAATTTCTGAAGGACGTAGAATCAGTTAGGAAAGAAATGATGTTGGATACAAGTTGTATGGGTTTGCATATCCCTTCTAGCCTTCTTGCAGACATTTCTCAGGATAGGTTAGAATCACTGCAATCTTTTGTTGAGAATTCTGAAGACTCTTTCGGAAGGTATGCCTTGGCAACGAACTACTTCACACATTCCGCAGTTTCTTCATTGCGTGATAGTATTACAAATATGTCTCAAAAGTCTATTGTTATGGCATGTGATGTCCTTCGTTTACACAAGCAGAGACCTGGACTACTGAACTTGCCTGCTAAATTCAGCATACATCACAATACAATGAAGATGGCTAGCATGTCCGGTAATGGCCCCGAAAAAACTCAGAATACATCTGATAGTTCTCTTCAGCAAGAACTGACTAACTCAATCGATAACTTCAAAATGGCAATGGACAGATGCGTGCATGTGGAAAGGAAATATATGCAAAATATTGCCCCCACAGCCACAGAGATAGCCATCACAGATGTTTGCTGGGCTCACGTCTTATCTCAAACACAAGAGTCTTTCCGTGGACCTGAGGAATGGGAGTATGCTCTCAAGCATAGTATCGAACCTAAATTAGAAGATGCACTCAATGCTTTACGCAAACAAAGCAAAGAAGCATCAGAGTTTACAACACTTTACTCTGCGTTATCCAAACACCTCTTTAGTGTATTTTTGCATCTCCATCAAGTGCGACGTCTACAGATGTGCACTGAAGTCGTTGAAAAACTTCGCCAAGAAATTCCAATAGATTCTACAGCTTATTCTCTTCTTGAGACTGCTGGTATGAGTAAAGCATCCAAGAATGGAATCACTATCCAAGCAGCAGAAGAAGTATGCACAAAGTTGAGTCAAGTCGCAGTGGTTCTCTCTGCATGTGTGTCTGAGCCAGATGTAGTGCTCGTGAGTGGAACTGAGATAGTACTAGATCAATTAGATCATCTTAAGCAAAATAGTAAAGATGTGACTGCTAGTCAGGCCAATTCTGCATTCACGAAAGCATTACTTCCAGTGATTTCTAACTTCAATTAGTCAATTCTATTATTGGCAAGTTATAAGAATAGAAGTAAGGGTGATTTGTATTCTCTCTATTGTAAATATGTTATAAGTGTGAAAGAATATGCAATAATTGCATCAAATATACATGCCGTGTACACATCAGTCTTACATCATGTGTTTGAAGTCACAAGCAGCGCCAAACCGGCATCCTCGCTCACTGAAAAAGTACGCACATCGCCCGTCTTGCTTTTTCAATCCTAAAGTTTTTTTCTTTTTATCGCTAGCTTTAATTGTAGTGTGACCACCATCGCCACTATCATGATACGGAGCCCGTTTGAAGATATGTTCACCTTCAGGACGTGTAAGTTGAGTAAGATCATCATTCATACCAAACGCTCTCAGAGTCACCGCAACACGATCTTTGAATTCTGCTGGAAGTGAACAGTTGCGTAATATTCTTAGAATATTGTCACATGGCTTGTGTCTAGCACTTATATGTGTTAAAACAATTTGCCTGTTCTGAAAGTATTCTACATGTTCAGCTATGTCTTGCAGGTGTATATGCTGATGTGTGAGTGCTTTCTCTTGGGGCCCATCAAGATATGTACATTCTGTTATGAGAATCTCTGCTGTAAATATAAAACGAGTTTCAGGAAGGAGGAGCCCACTAAAAGTTGTGTCGCCCGTGTATACCAGATCCAAGTGCTCTTTTGTGACAGCAGGGATGCTCACTTCCACACCCTGCTTCTTCAAAATTCCAATTTCTGGACCAGGCAAATGCTTATATATATCCATGAGTCTTGATGGCTCCTCTACTGAAGTGCTATAAATAGCATAACCTTGTGATTGTACTCGATGGGTTGTAGCAAATGCGAGGACACGATACTGATTTTTCGATCCCACTAGCGCGGACTCACCAGGGCGCATCACCCGGATATCCATTGGAATGTCTTTTCCATCCATTCTACCAAATGCTTCTTTTGCTATTTGTAAATCTTCCTCAATCCCTTCTGGTACATAGTAAGTTGCAGGACCATTTGTCAAGGCTCGAGCACGAGCATGGGAAATGGCAGCGCCCACATGATCGACATGCCCGTGTGAAATAAAAACCCAATTTGCATGTATACTCTCTTGCATCAATACTCCACAATCAAACAAAATTCCGTCTTTGCTCTTTGTTCGATTGCTTTTAACTAAGATTGTACTGCAGAATCCAGCCATAGCTTGCACCCCTGCAATGTACAAACCACCCTCCGTAATTATCGACATATTCCTACAATCAACTGTATTTTTTTTTACTTACCTAGCCTATAGGTGGGTTTGTAGCAAGTTTAATAGGTTCAGAAAAGCTTCCAAGAGCTTTTCTGAACCTATTAAACGGAAGCAACTCGGTCGGTTCATCTTCGAACTCTGTCCATTTTCTTACCATCAAATCTACAGAGTCTGCTAGTAAAATTAATCATTGCCGAATGAGTGCACTTTCGTCGAGTACAGATGAAAAGATTGCATATGGTGGACAGTGTCACTGTGGCGCTATCAAATTCGTAGCACGATCAGACAAGCATCTTGTTGCATGGGATTGCAATTGCTCTATATGCATCATAAAAAAGAATACTCATTTTGTGGTTCCGTGTGCACAGTTTGTATTGCTTCGCGAGGTTCCTCCGGAGGATCGTTTAAATGCTGATGAAGCTCACGCTGCAGCCAAAGGTAGCGCGTATCCTGGACACTGGGGACTACCACCAAAGATTGAAACACGTGATCTTAGAGAACTTCCAGGTGGCTATGGCATGGGTAGCACAACTTTGGCTAACTGGATTCAAGATAAATTAGATATTGATAGCGGGCCTTCACTTGTAGAAGAAGCTGACCATGGATCACTGTCATTGTATACATATAATACTCACACTGCAAAGCATACTTTCTGCCGGCATTGTGGTGTTCAGTGTTTTTACCACCCTCGCAGTAATCCTGATGGGGTTGCCATCACCCTTAATTGTCTTGTTCCATTTCATGAAGACAGTGAAATACGACCATTCGACGGTCAGAACTGGGAAGATTTTTTAACCAAGTCGGGTATACAAGCTTTCAGCAAAGAATAGGGAACTTGTCGCTTCTCTGTGTCATCCTTTATGTAATCAATTAGTGCAAAAAATACAAATAAAGCAATAAATCTATGATATTTCTCTTTTCGTTTCATTACTCTCGTCTTCATCACGTCTCTCCTGTAATCCGTACTCATCAAAGCCACCATTGTGTGAGCGCATTGATTGTGCAAGAGCTTCATGCCATGTTGGCTGATCCTTTGCTTTTTGCGCCTTACTTTCCTCTAGAGCAGCACTAATCTCGTCTGCTTTATCACTTAATGAACGCAAACAACTGATGTAATCAGTGTGACACTCACCGTCCCCACAAGGCACTGGATTAGCCAGTTCAGGACATGATATTTTTTCTGCTTTTTTCTCATTTCCATCTACATGGCCCCAACCGAACCGTTTTCCAGACTCTTCTTCCTCTTTGGCATGGTAAATAGCGTTGGAACCAACACAATCACTCACGTACGGTAGTCCGTAAACAGTTGGTGCTTTCGAGCCGCAACGTTTAAAATCTTCAACAGTTCGTTTGTAGTTCATCAAAACAGACATAACACGGTATGCTTTAGGAATATCGCCATCAAAAATTACTTCTCGTGTGTCATAGTCGATGTAATCGAGGCGTTGACCCATCAGTACAACATTCCAGGGCGCCATATCCTCGTAGAGAGGTAACTTCAAGAAGTCATGAAATAACCTTTCCCGTTGTACTTCGTGTAATCCAAGCCGTAAAGTAGAAATCAGTGTTATGCCATAGATGGAAGTATAAGGGATTGGCCAAGAATCTTTGTCACGATGCAAGAACACGGTAACAACAGCATTCTGATTCGGGTGAGCACCTGATGGTAATACTACGCCGACTGCCGATTCTCTGCCTTTATGAGACTCGTCAAGATCTGCAAGAGAAGCATTATAGTATTTTGTCACCAACTTCCCACCAATCATTTCTGTTTCTCCGCGCTTTTGTATCGTTTTCATTCCAGAATGTGAGCTGGAATGATGAGGAAGTAACTGGATTGAATCTTGGAGTTGAACAGATTTCATGTAACTGAATGGATCTCGACCTGAATGTGAGGGCAACTCCATTTGATCTCCGTGGTGGTGGTGATGATGATGGGCATTGATGTGCTTGTTATCCTCACTACCTACACTAGGTACATATTGTGAAAACAAAATGTCCTTAGTAGCTTTGGTCAATGTCTTATTAACCATCACTTCCATTGTGTATGTCCGCGAGTGTCCGTCCTTCTTGTAGTCGTAGTGGTGGTGAACGCGCCTAGTCATATTCACAATATCACAACGGACAAAAGGAGCACGAAGCTGTTTTTGGTCATTGTCCTTGCTATCGATGTCAAGGTACAATGGAGTCATGCTGATGCTTACGTGCCCTGCATGAGCTTTTGAGTGTCCAAGTAACCATGAACTCTCGAAATCAGTGAATAAAGATGAAGTTCCGTCAGATGAAAGCGGGTGTGAGTTGATATCGCTTCGCTTAAGTAGCATCTTACTAATGGAACGATCCAATTTACTACCTTGTAACGGCTCAAAAATGAAGTCACTAGATCGGTAAGGTCCCCATACACGCCCAGACACTGGTCTGTCGTCAAAATGTAAACGAATTTTATCTGAGCGGCGCACCATTGTGCTCCATGGAAACATCGCTGACATAGCAAGAGATACTTGGTTACCAGATGGAACATATAAGAATGTGGTTAGGGCTGAAGATAGGATAGTACCAATATTTTCTCCCCATTCATGTAAATTGCTTACACTGAATGCATCTACCAGCCCATGTGCTGCCATCTGAAATCGGAAAAGCTCGGGACACTCTACTATATTCAACAATATTGACGCATCAGCTTGTGTTTTCTGACAAACTGCATTGTTCAGGAGACCGAGCTCTTCGACCATACGCACGTGATGATCAGTTTTATCACTATCGCGCTCCAAAGAAAGTATAGTTGCATTGGGAAATTGCGAAGCAATATATGCACTGAGATATCCATGTCCAGATCCGTGTTCAACAAAAGAAAATTTACCACCAGCAAGTTCATAGTCGTGTGCTGTAAGTTCTTTTCTGAGTAACTGGTATAACAATCTGGCACGCTTGCGGTCAGCTATCAATGAGGAAGTATCACTCAGAGTTGCACCAAGTACTGCATCATCAGGGCGATTACCGTGATTGCTTGAGCTGATGGTTTCATGTTTTTTGGTAGAATAGTACCGCAAGTGCAATAAAGCGTGTATACCGTCGTGCCTACTATCCAAAGGACTACTGTGATGTCCAGCGAAGCCAATAAAAATAGTCCAAGGAGATATATCTGCAAGACTGGTATGAGCATTATCGCTTTGAGCAATAGACCACAGGGGGAGTTCAGTATAGAGGGCAAGGATCTTGCGCCGTGTTGCTCGATCCATCCCCAAATGCCCAAGGGTATATACACTGACGCCACGATCGGAAGATCGCATAGCAAGACCCGATGTTTGGGCTACTGGTTTTCCATAATTTACTTTTATGCGATACAGCACTGTTTGTCCTCCATCGTTACCATCGTTGTACCAGTGAAGTGGTCTCACTACAGCTTGAGCTTCCCCTGTATTTTGGAGTATTCTTACTGCAGATGCCATAAGAGCACCACTGTGCTCATAACGTTTAGTCCAGTCTGATGCACATCCTGATAGAAGAAGAATTTCAAAAATTTCCCGCAGACGTGCCTGACTAGGTAATTCTATGTAAGTTACATCAGCCATTTGTAGTATAGCTGCTAATAACTCTTCGAACTTAGCAGCCATTGTAGAGCACTTAGCATCCATGGCATGTACGTCTTGAGCATCTTCAGTGGCGAGGACGAGCAGTCTGGTAAACACATCAAGTTGCACTAGACTTACATTAGCTCTCTCTGGGGCTAAAATTAATGCTGCCATCTGTTCTGATGTCAAGAGTGAATGACATACAACATTATTTCGAATATCTAAAAGTCTCAAGAGACTATGATGAGGCTCAATTGCATGAGCATCAGTCAGGATAGAAACTAAAAGTCCTTTATTTTCATCGTCATCTGAACGCTTCATAGCAGCAGCAATCTTTGCCGATAACATCGATATTTTCCGACCGAAAATATAGACAAGGTTACTATCAGCTAGAAGTCTCGTCATCCTCTTTGGCAGTCCCGAGTCGATATCACCAAGAGAGGTGCTATCATCTTTATCCCATGGTACACGTAAAGCACTTAACCACTTACGGTATACTAGCTCTTCGCGAATTTGCAGCAAGTGTTGCTGTATGCGAGCATCACTATCAACAGGTGAAACATCAGATAAGTCATCTTTAGATGTGACCCGCTTGGATGCTGCGTCCAGCGCATGCCATGCTCCCCGCATGCTGTCTTCTTGCGCAGAATTTGTGCTGCTCTTCTCTTTTGACTTGACCAATGCTTCTATTTCAGTTATTTTATCCCAACGGCCTAAACTAGGTAGAAAACCCTCATCATTAAGCAAGTTCAATGCATTTTCTAGCTCATGGGGTAGCTCCCAAGTAGAAGACAGGACACTTTCGTAGTGAGCAGCATATTGAACTCGAGGCATAAGATTGTTATGCTCCTCTGTAACATCAGAATTGCTACTGCTATTACTCGACCCTTTATTGATGAAAGAATCTCCCATATTTTCACGTAAAATCCTCCTGCTACTACTTGAGCCTCTCAAGTAGTGTTTTTTTTCATGACTTTCATTTACGCGGGACAGAGACTCTCGGCGCAATTGAGCTTCGTCTTCGCTTGGTGATGAATGAAAAATATGTTCCGAACTTGGGCGTACTTGTGATCCTTCCACCACAAGATCACTTTCCGATGACACTTTATGGCCAAGAGTTCCCCCTTGATCATAGTACTCCATGAGACTGGCAGCTAAATGGTGTAGAGAAGGGCCTTGAATACCAGCTCTCCCGGAAAGTAAAAGATGATGTATAGGGACATGGCCACTGGGAGCACTAAGCTTAACAGGTACAAATGGCTTCGACTTTGACGTGCTCCCTTTGTTTATTTCGGTAGATTCGTCCCAGTCACTTGCTTTGTGCACGCGCTGCATAACTAAGTGCGTATAGCGAATTTTTTTACTGAACCCTTTCGTGTTTGAATAACTCGAAGATGTATCGACGCGCATACTGCACAACCCTAGTGAATTCACAGCTGCCTTTACTAGAGCAGCTGAATTTTCCCAATATGTGAAGTATGAATCACTTGGTAATTCCTTAGGAAGTATGGAAACGCTGCAACGGCATAGGAGACGCCCGAGAAATTCTTCAAACTCGAAAGGGAGTTGTTTACCAACTAGGAAAGCAAGTTGATCAATACTTTGTACACATGAGTATGTTCCATCTAGCATTGCAGATGATGGTGCATTAGCATATACACGCTCCGATAAATGTAAGTTCGACGGGTGTGATTGTTCCAAGCATACATCTCCGGTGCCACGATCACTCGCTCCACTGGAGTCTTTACTGTCAGCACTGTATGAACCTTTTTCTTTGTCATTCTCATGATTTACTTCGTTTGATCGAGAAAATGCGGAAATTTCCTTAGTTATGTCATCATCATCACGTAATTTCTCGCCTCCATTCTTTTCAGTAGCAGAGGATGATGGCCCTGAGCCGATAGGAATCAGTACTGTAGTCAGTTTAGGAAATATTCTTGCAACAAGTGGAGCAAGAGCTTGTTGTAGAGGCAGTTGAGTTGAAGTCAACTCAAAAAAAGCTGTAGGTTGCGTGAGTGAAACCAAGTCTAAGATGGCTTCGAAGAGATCAGATTCACCTCGAGCTGGCATATAACCCCCATGGAATGCAGGCGTTGGTGAAGAAAGTGAAGACTTCGATGGCTCCTTTAACGTGTATGGTAAGTTCCGATCCACGCATATAACGCCCGAACGTAATGCTTTATGGAATAGCTCAACTCCATCTAGTGGTCGCTCTGTCTCCCTGTCCATGTCATTGGTACCACTCGAATGACCGTCAGTGTGTACGCCTATTTGAACATCTGGTGCAATCGATGCCAATGTAGAAGCGTACATATACCGTATCATCGGAAATGCTGCACCATCTAATGTTGCTGAAGCTACTCTCAATACCTGTGGTGCTTCCTCGTTTATATTATGACCTTCCTCGGGTGACGTCAAGTTTTCCGAGGCCAGCTTTTCATGATGAGTAACTAAAGGTTCATATGCATGAGCTCTTTCTGTATCATCTCCCTCGGAAGATTCCTGGTGTACATTCCCTCTAGAAGACTCGGTATCAGTATTACTACCAAGATTACTGCTACTGTCTTTGTGTGGATGATCCTCAGGATGAGAATGATGGAATTTATTGTGATACATTGGATCATCATGAGGTCCCTTCTCTACAACAGCACTTGCAGCACTATCACCACGATCATGAGTTTTATGAGATGCATCGTGCGAGTTGTCTATCGCATGTACTTCCCCGCTAGAATTTGTCCTATCATGATCATCATCTTCTTTGCCATGTCGAGCATTAATGCCTGGGTTGTCGTGATGTGTCAAGCGGTCCCCGTGCTCGTGGACAAAGTGGATATCCGATCCACTTTCACTACTTAAAGCTTTCTCTTTCGCTATTGTTCTCTGTCTATTACGTTCTATTGCACCTATTTTGCTTTCCACTGGATCATATTGATTCTCTGACTTAGTACGGTATTCTAGTACCTTCTTCCTTTCACTATTATTATTACCTCTGTTTCCTTTAATAGAAAGTCCTGTTGTATCATGATTAGGGAATGTAATTATTACAACTGTTCCCATGAAAACCAGAAGTCCAAGAACCATGAGAATGAATCCTCCTTTCTTACTCTTCATCATTGATGAAAGTCGACGGAGCATTTCATCTGGGGCTTTCTTTGTGTTAGGTGTCATTGTTACCATACCCACACCCAAAGAACTTAAAATGCTTTTTAAAAATTGAATGTATGTATTTTGAATGCAAATATGATTCTTAAGGATGGTATTGATGCTTCAAAGGAAGCCATGGATTGGACGTATGTCAGTGAGTGATCTGTGAAGGTCCTCACGCCACTTCCACACAATCAAACACCGTTTAGAAAGTATATTCTGCTTCTCTACTCGCTTGTTTTTGGTATATTGTAAAAATATCTCTAAAAAATATGTCTGAATATACAGATACAACCAATCCTTCAGGTGCAGATGTCATCATCCATTTGGATCTCAACAAGACGATTCTCGCAGTGGATGAGGTCAAGAATTATGGTGCAGATGAGGTAGTATATCTAGAGCAGTGGAAGTCTGATCCAGATTTCCTTAATTGGGCGCATGAAACACATGGTGGTGATGTTGAGAAAGATGCATGGATTGTTGACCTTAAAGTATCGAAGAATGAACCTCAACTCATTGGATATGCTCATGAGTACTGTAGTTTGGATACAGGAAGGCAACAAATGATGGCAAGTGTACTAGCGAAGATTGATAGTGGGAATTGTGTAAAGTCATTTTGGCGGCTACTAGAATGGATCAAAGTTGGTGATAAAAAGGTACTAATTTGTTTCCGTACCTTTGGCAGTGATATGCCGTCGATGTTTGATCGATGTGTTGAGCATGGTTATGCTGACTCTTTAGCATTTGATGCAAATGGAAAGCCTCTTATCTGGACCATGCTACATCACATTGCTTCCCATGATTCCAGTGCACCTGGTATGGCAGAAGGCTTTGGTTCTCTTGGTACGGCCGATCTGATTGATGGTATGCTACAACCAGGCAATCCAGTTCCCGGCCCAAAGGAAAAGGGCAGTGAAGCATTTGCTGGACGTACTATTCCGCTTGAAAAGGCGGCGAATGCACAGTATGAAGCTGGGGGGGCCCTCATACCTGCTCTTTACACAGCTCCTCCTCCCATTGAAAACGGTTGTTTACAATCTATTGATGCCATAGATAGTAGCCATTTGCATAATGTTGCAGTAATTAATGCAAAATTCAAAGATATTGTATTTGAGGAGGGTTCAAAGCTGAAGATTATGGGTGTGCAAGACAACTATAAGCCCTGGAGCCGCAAGAACTGGAGGAATGGCAAGGTCGTCTTGTTAGATACTAGTAGTAGTGTTAGGCAGTTATGTTTCGATGACTATTCATTTACTAAAGCGGAAGAAGCTATGGGCACATATATCTATTCTTTATATGATGCAAGTGGCAAACCCATAGATGGAACAAAATCAGAACTTCAAGCAAAATTCAGTGCCGAGCCCGCTTTTCGAGGCAAAGATGGTAATATACCTACCATCTTCACAGCTGTACTCAATAAAAAAGGCAAATCTGATACAGCTGTAGAGAATAATGAATACTTTGTAGAACGTGTACAAGCAGCTCTGAGCTAAGCGAACTCAGAAACTTACCTAACTATATTGTTACCACACTTCGACATTCCTTTTGTCGTCACTCTTGCATTGATTTTAGTACCTGTAAATAATCAAATATTCAAAACAAGATCCGATTTTCATCTACATCCAAGCAATTCAACCTATTATTATCAACACCAATCGTCAATGGGCGAAATTTTCATTCTTGCTCGAAAGCGCCGGTACACTTTGGGGTCTCCCTCTGCTTCAAGAACCAGTCACTAGTTTTACGAGATATGAGATTCATACTTTTAATTGCACTCCTTGTGAGTGTGCTTGCGCTTGGACATGATGGCAGGAGATGGCAAAGGTATGGTATCTGTACCTGCTACATCACTCACAGTTGAGCAAAGAGCAATCTTGGGACGTGGAGAGCGCAAGGTCTTCGAAGGAGGTTCCAAGACTACTTTCAGAGACACTCGTGCAAGTTGGAGTGGACATGTGGCGGTTACCGTTTATGAGACCTTATGCTGGATGGGAAGCGATGGTGTTGGCAAGCGTATGAAATTCGAAGTATATGAACCTGGAAGTGCTGGAAATTACATTGGTTATATCAATAATTTGAATCACTGCATGCGCATTCTTGGTAAACATGGGTATGATTTATTAGATCCTGCTAAACTAACGGAAATGATATTGTTTATTGTCAAGTTTCGTATGCGAGTTGCAGATAACTCTGTTACATGCGACGGAGAACCTAATGAACCAGATGCACCAGCTTATCGTATTGAATTTGAAACTGTTCGTGTTTATGATGACGAGAAAATCACTCCAGTTGACAAAGGCGGAGAAGAAGATGAATATGCCAATAAAGATAAATTATTTGAAGCTGAAAAGAAACGTGGTAAAAAGATTGTACGTTTGGTTCGTCGTGTCAATGGTATGCTCATGCAACTTACTGTATTTGAGGTTACAACAACCCCTGAGATGTTACTCGCCATCCAAGACTCTAAAATTGCATCGGCATCTATGCAAGAAGAAGAAAAAGAAACAACTCCATCATCTATGTTCGGTGATAGTGCATATGATACCGAAAAGGGTGCTGCAGAAACACGTGTTTCCACTACACTCAAGAGACATACACCACCAACACTCAAGATTATTGGTTACGATCCACGCTCGAAACGCAAAACTACTATGATTGCACCTCCTGCAGCCATCCTCGAAGTTGCTGGAGGAATTTATTCACCGTATTTAGAATATGGTAGACGTCGTGAATTAGCTAAAATTGCATGCGAATCACTTTCTCTTAATTTTCCTAAAGGAAAACCATTTGAACTTGTTATGCAATGGTCAGGAGCTGCCAAAGAATCAGCAGGAGCAGCGCTGGCAAAAGCTCCTACTAAAGGTCAGACTATTCGTTCTACTGCGGAAGCTGTCCTTAAAAGGCCTGGAAAATTATTCCGTACTGCCATGGTTATTGGTCGCTTGGAATGTGTTGTTACACTTTATCAACAGAATGCCCCTGGAGCTGATGTTAGTAGTGCTAAAGGTTATGTTGAAAAGCAGCTTATTGTTAATGTGTATGCTCGTGCTGCGTCTGAAGCAACTGAAATTATTATTACAGATCAAGAACAAACTGAACGCATTGGCCGTACTGTTGCTTCATTCCCTGAAGGTGAAATGAGAGCTGCTGGTGTGCGCCGTCTCATGCGTTTCTTGCACGCTGCATTAATAGATGATATGGATGCTGATGATGTATCAAAGAAAGTAGTACATGTTGTTCTTCGTCCACCAAATAAAGATTTTCTTACGGAATATATTCAAACTAAACCAACACCTCCTGGTGAGGATATTCGTCCAACAGGTATTCCATCAGTATTTTTACCATTGGATACATGTGGAGAATTTCTTTATAGATGCTCTATGCAGCTTGCTAATAAGGCTAAAAAAGATACATTATCTGATTATATTGTCACAGTTTATAGTAAATCTGAAATGGAAGGTCCCGAACGTGGTCTTGTTATTAAGATATATGAACGTGATACATCTGTAACATGTATACTTCATTTAGGTCCATCTGAGATGACTCGATTGCTGGACCTGGCTGATGAACCGGATCTTTTGCGTGACCTTATTGTTGCAAATAATATGTATAGACAAGAAAAATTAGATTCAGTTGAAGAAAGATTTGTTGCAGTAAGTCCTAAGGGTGAATTATTGAATACATCACGAAAATTATGCACACAAATGACGAAGATTATTCTTAATGATCTAGCTGTAACTATCTCACCAGACCAGCAACTAACACCCTACTTGAAGAGTAGAGGTGTAAGTAGCTTATAAATTAACAAATAATTGAAATAAATTTGTATTTTATTGAAGTAAAAAATGTATTTTCAAACAATCTCGAAAATTTTAGCTAAAAAAGTCCAAAAAGAAAATTAAGGTTGGGTTGCCATCAACTTTCTAGCCCCCACACCCCCTTTCCATTTCAAAAACCCTCCGTAAATATGTCGCATATCTGAATAT
>JACKZZ010014259.1_pt1 | contig 15357 bp, 13 predicted proteins | sample 8027871 | NCBI WGS metagenome assembly JACKZZ01 (sample SAMN15724774, study PRJNA655200) | protist metagenome | isolation source: fluorescence activated cell sorting (FACS) single amplified genomes of... | place: USA: West Boothbay Harbor, Gulf of Maine | collected 2000-07-19
AAATTTCTACTACGACGGATTCCGGTTCCAGTCTAACGCGAATGCTCTGAGGCAGGACCTGATCGATCGTCTCAAGACAGGGAGCTCGGGGATCCACTCCGGGATTCAAAGCGGAATAAGCGGGATCAGTGAGGGACTGCAGCAGTCTATGCTCGGGATCCACGCGGGTCTGGTCGGGTTCCAGTCTGGAGTGAGGAGAAGCGCGGAGCGTTTCGCCACGTGCGCGTCGCAGTATCAGAGGGATTTCTTCGACAAGACGCGCGCCCAAGGCGAAGAGCTTTTTGCGCACGCAAAGGAGAGCGTATCCCAGCAAATGCAGCGGGGTCAGGAGCAAACGCAGGTGCTAAGCACCGTGCTGTACGACGGGTTGCAGCACGCGTCGAAGGGCATCTTCGACTTCCTGATGATGAGCGGGACCCCGCTTATGTGCGGCTCCAGACACATTCTCAGGCTGTTCATACTCCATATCTGGCGCGTGTCCGTTTCGGCTACCGCAGGCGAACGGCGGTTGCAGTGGCCCGCCAACGGCTGCTCCAGCGCCGAGGAAAAGCGGCGTGTGTGCATGCAGTGGCCCCCGGTGCTGAACGATGGGGTCCTGAGAGAACTTTTCTGCGAGCGGGCTGTGCTCGGGCGAGGTGCCGCAGGTGCGACGAGCGGTGGAGGCCGTCGTTCAGGCTCATCATTCACGAGTCTAGTGGTGCCATCGGCGTCGTCCAAGAGCAGCTTTTATGAGGACTCCAGTAGGTGGAGAGAATCTCCTCACGAGAGGCCACATAGTACCGAGAGGCCTGTGGACGTGAAGGACTTCGTAGCGTGGATGCGGACGTCCGGACCTTGGCGAAGTGCCAAGTCCACGCCATTAGGTTCCATCGATGAACGGGGTGTGGACGCCAATTCCGGCCCGTCCCAGACGGGCCACCCCGTTTCTCAGAGCTGGCCAATCCCGGAGGAGCTGGCCTCCTCTTCGACACAGCGAGGGCATGGGGATGTGGCATTGGTGGAGGCGGATTCCCTCAGCAATTCCCCGTCGTCGCTGCACGGTCGTCGTAACCAGGTTCTCGGCGATTTGTATGTGCAGACTCGACCTCCGAGGCCCGCGAGGGCTCCGCCACTGGATTCCAGCTCGTCGCAGCAGAACAACCAGGCACGCCTGAATGCGCTTACAACAACGCTAGTCACACCTGAGTACCTCGCGCAACGTCTCGCGGTCGAACACAGCCGTGTGCGGTCGCCCCAGCCACCGTCGCCTTACTGCGCGATTGGAAGTTGCGCCACCCCACAGCCGTGGAGCAGCGCCTGCAGCACGCCCCACGATGATTTCGAGCGGGCGTATTCGGGGTCGTCAGTTTGGGACGGCTACAGTGGCATCGGCAGTGGCGCCGCAGGAAGCGGCAGTGAAAGGATGCCCCTGCTAGGACCCAACAGCCTGGGCGGGAGCCTCGAAGGAACGTTCGATTATAGCCATCGGGGGAATCCAGTTGTTCCTCACAGCAGGGAGCGCTCGGGCGGTAGTGACAGCTGGAAGACCATCACCAGTCCAAACCTCAGCGATCCTCCTGAGACGAAGGGCCATGCGTCGTGGTCAGGCTCTGGACCTGCCAGTCCGAATCCGGCCGACAACGCTGCGTCAGTGACTATGTCATCTCAGGCGAGCAGTGGCAGCAGTTGGGTCGACAGTCTCCAGGTTTTAGAGTCGTTTTCAAGCGAACTTCTCGCATGCTCCGCTCAGAAGAGCGCTAAAGATCCGCGGGCGTCTGGTGTCGCCAGGACCCGGCCGTCTGTTTTCCCGCTGGACACTCCGCCTGAACACGACCACGGGGTCGCCGCGGTGTGTCAGAACTTCCTCATCGGGAGCTACTCCAGCCTCGTTGGACCGGATACTCATCAAGGAGAGCCGGATAATATTACGCATCGAGGAGATCGAGGAGACGAGCGAGGAGACGAGTTCGGGTCGGGAATGCTGGGAATGCTCAGCGAGAGAAGCGAGAGAAGGTTTCCTCAGGCGTTGCCTACAGAGTCGATCCAAAGCGACCTGCCGCTGGGGAGGACCCAATCCAGTGACGACTATTTGTCCACTAGCGACGCCCCGGATTTGGGAGATGGATCCGCGAGCAGCGGCCTGTTCATGGGCTCTCGGGAGCCGCTCCTGGGTGCTGCGTCCACCCATGCGGTCGGGGGGTCCTCTGGCGCGATGACGTCATCGTTGGATTTCATCAACGCGGCGTCGTGGGTATGATAGAATTGATACAAACCGGAGTTTGGGAAAATTCGAATGATACATTACGATGAATTTATCAAATCCATATCTTCGCTTGAAATTCTATAATGCAGCCTTCTGTGCATCGCGGTGCGGAAAGTCATGAGCGCGTAACAGATGCCCAGGGGATGGTTATAGTGTCGTATCCCTTCACGAGATTCGCCCAAACATTTGTGATCACGTCCAAGCTTCTGCAGCAGGTGTCCAAGAAGACAGCGCAAGACGCCTGCTTGGTTTTCAGAACGTCTGAGATGTCAATGGAGAACGACGTATAGTTTTTCCAACTGTCAAAAAGGATTTCTTATTTCTTCCGTATTTCTTCCGTATTCGAATAGTGAGTATTTCTGCGCACTCTAGGTCCACATTACTCTGATGTTTCCGCTGGAAGACGATTCGGACCTGCCGCGCCAGAGCGAGCTGTTGATTGAACATCTCTCCTTTGATGTGGAAGCAAGAACCGCGCAAAGCTCCTTCAACATCCCGGAGTTGATCGCGAATGATCAGCTGCGAATTACAAAAGTACATGCAGCGCCGGAGACTAGCGCTGAGGAGTAATAGCTTCGAAGCAGGGGATAGATGCGTTCAAATCTTCAGGAGGTTAGAGTCGCCCATATGAACAACCAGTGTGAATATCGTTACATGCTTGTCGGTCTCGAACAAGCCTGCAACGTATGTTTAGTCTTTACTGTGTTTACTGTGGGTGATACCACCACAGTCTGTTTGAATACATGATTATCCTAACTGCGTACCAACTGCTTATCAACGTTCTTACGCGATGTGTGGCTAGAGCAATGCTTGAGTATCTTCTCAAAATCGCCTAGAAATGCACATCGCTAACTCGCTTTGTATTCGTTTTGGGAGTTTTGAAGAATTGATTTTGCAACTTTTTGAAGATTTGGTTTTTCAGTTGTCACGATTTCTGATGCGGGTTCGGTGGAAAGCTGGGACCGACGTCGCAAACGCTGAACCGAGGATTCTTATTTATACTGAATACAGTGGAAGAGTCGACGATTTATTGTAAACGTGTGCGAAACGTCTGCCCTCAGTGGTTGCCAAACGTATGCCGGAGTTCTGTACTTCCGTGAGGTCTCCATATAATCTTGAGATTCTGCTTTCTGCCAAACAGATCATTTCTGCCATTCGTGCGGTCTGCAACAGGGTGGTTATCATTTGTTCTAGCTGGTGTTACGCTACAAGTGGAGTGCGGTTTATTTCTCGAAACCTTGAAAACGGAATTGGGGACTTATCGGAGTAGAGCTGTGGTCAGACTACGTTACGATCTGAAAGTTGCTGCCTCGCAGAATATGGCACCTCCTGAGGAGTTTGATATTGCGACCCCTCACAATATTTCTTCTCATTCGGACGAGCCCGAATGCCTGCCGGCCCTTCCCGCTGCAGAAAGCCACGCGGGCACCCCTCACTTCGGAGAAAATTCAGAGGAAAAAGACCCAGAGAAGATTCGAGACAAGATTCAGGACCTAGACTTTGGGAGTTTGAAGAAAATAACGGACGGTATCGAGTACTGTGCACAGGTCAGCCTAGCGAAGCATCGGTTCCATCGCCAGAGCACAACGGCGTCGCTGAGCAAGCACAAAGGTCCGACATACCCCTGTTTCTGCGTGGATGAAGACTGCGAACACGAACGGTGCAAGATGGCGAGGAGGGCGAGGGCAATCACGACACAATCGACCTCCAGCCCACAGCCTGTGGACGCCGATGTCACTAGCAAGATCGCGGGGGAGATCTTAGATGTAACGAGCCGCGGTTTTGCCCCCGAGTTTTCTAAGTCGGGACGCAAAGATCCATCCGTTACAAGACAAGACAAGCTGGATGCAGGGACGATTAGCACCGACAACGGGAATAGTACGAACGGAATCAGAGGACGACGCCGCGAGCAAGCGTGCAATCCGTTTCGTGGGCATCAGAGCACGACTGCTTGCGAAGTCGGTGGAAATTCGAGCGGAGATACGAGATGCAAGCCGAAACGATCTCGCAAAAGTATCCCTCCACCTCCATGGAACGATGACGTTCAGGTGGGGAAATCTCCCAGTCGATTCCGGGATTTTAGGCGTTCGAAGGAAGCCGAAGCAGTGCAGAGAGTAAGGCAGGAAAGGTACAAAGTTCGAACGCAGAGGATGTGGAAAACGCGGCTGCGAAAGATGCATGCTTCCGGCTTTGATTCGTCGAGCTTCCTCGACGTTTCTGGCATTGATGTATCTTGGGAGCCAGGCGACTATCCGCTGGACCATTCAAACGCAGAGGAGATGCTGGTCGAGGAAGAATTTTCATTAACACACTGCAGCGAGGCATCAAGTCCTGCTCCGTCGGTCGAAGTTTCTGTCCCAGAGAAGATGCCTATTGTTTTCGGAAAGCCAGTTACGGGGGTCCCGTTTTTGTCTCTTTTTGACTTCACTGCGAGTATATCTGAAACGCTGAGGCGCGAGCATGTGGGAGCTGTTGTTGAAAATACAGTTCATATGTTACAACCATCTTTGGAACACCTCCAGGAATGGGGACCATCTGCCATGGGTTATTTTTGTCTTTTATTTGCAGTACTCGTCCAAGTGTTTATGCCTTTTCTGGGCATGTATTGGTAATTTTGTTTCGTCACAATGACAATGTCAAGAGATGTGGAAGATCACTGCTGCTTTTCTCGAACGATTTTGTCCTCCCATATATCATGAATCCTGCATTTTTTCTAAACTCGTGCCGTGATGTAAATGATCTGTACCGTCAATGATTGAAGTGCTCGGAATGTCATACAGCTATATTTTTGTAAAAGAAATAGAGGTTCTCCAACTTTGGTTGTCTGTTGTTCAGTTCTGTGGGATGAGATCGACAGTGAGTCTGGTGGGTAGTTCCCATTCCGTTTTTGAGATCTTGTGGTCTGTTTTGAACAGATCGTCGGGTGGCTAACGCCAGTCTAGTTTGTTCCGAGCGGTGCTGCGCGAGTTTTTGTTCTGAGAGCTCGTTGAGGGTGACCCATGACCTTTTTTGATTTGCAACTCTGGGATATCCAATTCCACTCTCCAAACCTGTCATAGGCAAAACCAACGAAAAAGTCCGCTGCACAGCGTCATTAGAAAGAGCGTGTCAAAGGATTAGCACTCTTGCTCGTTTACTTGAACACTGTACTAATTCGTTATTCGTCATAACGACGTCAGGACACGATACCCCAACGCAAGTCTGAGAGAAATCTAACGATCGATTTGTGTACTACTCCCTGGATCTGCTCGGAGGAGAGAGAACCTCCATCAAATGGAGGGTTCCATAAATTATGCGGATTTTTTTCCAAATCTGCAATTGAATGGCAATGAGACTGCCGACTATAAGGTGACAATCAGAAGAAGGGGCTCGCTCTCCGCTCGTGGCACTTCGGATACTGGCGATGTCTGGACCGCTTCGTTTGCTGACGTGGATGTGGACGTGACGCAGACGTGCCGCTCCACGATGCATCAGGATTCGACGAAACTCAACGTCGTCTACCAGACCGCGACCCCTGGTGCGAAGCCGCAAGGCGCAAAGCCTCTCATCCTTCCCGTCGATGCCGATGGGCAGCGAGATGGTTGTGTGCAGGAAACGGGACTCGATGGCTCCGTCACTGAAAGCACGAATTCGCCGCGGAGCTCAACGTCGCCGGTATCCTTACCAAGAAGTACTGTGAGCTCCCCTGCCAGTTGCAAAAGCCTCAAAAGCCAGAGCGAGAAAGAGGAACGGGACGAGGTGCGCGTCTACCAGCAGACGACCGACGAGGAAGCCACGTTTTCGATTTCGAATCTTCGCCCCTCGATGGTCCCTTTCCTGGGAGCGTACATCGCCACGACGGTGAAGTCCATGGTGTCTTCGGCTGCCGCCGCCCTCCCTGAACCGCTGCTAATGGCTGTGGACCAAATTCCGATCAAGGTTAGCGGTCTCGCCGATGCGGAGTCCGAGCTGCAGAGTCACGTGGGCCTTCTGTCGCTTTCGTCAGCCGTCATGTTCATCGGAAGCATTCGCGGGCTCAACAGCATGCGGACAGCGAAGGAAGGGAATTACATGGGAATGGCCGCCACAGCCGTCGGCCTTCTCTCGGTCTTGGCCTCTCCGGGATTCGGGGCTAATCACATGCGATTTCTTGGTACTATATTTTCACGATTCGCGCTTTCTTCGCAGACGTCCTTTCATGAGTTGGAGATTCTGAATTCATATGGTAAAAAAATGGAAAATCCAACTAAACGACTCTCGATTCATCAAAATTGGTTCAAAATTGAACCCATCAGTCCCCTTCCTCGCCGCGAGTGGCCTGGGCTACACCGTGGCCCAATCCGTGAACATGGAGGACATGCCTCAGCTTGTTGCCGGGTTCCACAGCTTCGTCGGCCTCGCTGCCGTCTTGGTGGGATTCGCGAACCACTTCGCTGGTGCGCCCTCCGCCATATTGCTGAAGCTGCTCGAAGAGTACATCGGCGTGGGCATCGGCGCGCTTACCTTCACGGGATCAGTCGTTGCGGCTGGGAAGCTGCACGGATCGATCCCCGGACGCCCTATCGCGTCGGAGTATCGATGGACGATCAACGGCGCCGGCCTGCTGGCGACCGCCGCGCTGGGCATTCTGTACTGCAACCCCACCAGCGCCGCGGTGCACACAGCGACGCTTGTGGCGAACACACTCATCTGGTCGGTGCTGGGCGTCAACATGGTCATGCCGATCGGCGGCGCGGATATGCCGGTACTATAGAAGAGTGGTTTCCCCGAACTCTAACACTACTAGTCGAAAATTGAAAATTGAAAATTCCACCGAAAATTGAAAATTCTCTGAATCCGCAGTCAACTTTTTATTGCACGAGCGAAGTGCTGACAAAACTTAAAGACAGGAGTGCGGATGTGCAAATGATTCCTTGTTCAGGTCGTTGTTTCGCTGCTGAATTCCTTCTCCGGCATTGCTACCGCTTCGTCGGGTTTCATGCTTGGGAACGACCTGCTCACGATTACTGGGGCACTCGTCGCCTCCTCCGGTATGCTTCTGTCGGACATGATGTGCAAGGGCATTAACCGTTCTCTCGGGCAGGTTATGATCGGTGGTTTCGGCGTCGAGGGCGGTACCATGGCAACGGGCAGCGCCATCGCCCACAACGCGGACTACCGAGAAATGTCGCATGCGGCTCTCTCTGACACTCTGGTCGACGTATATTTTTGAAATTTTCTTCGACTCAAGCTCGCTTTCATCACTAGACTTACTTCTTGGCTTTGGAAACATAGCAAGAGATTCTGAAGAAAAAGAAGCTGCCTTAAATAGCTTGGAACGAGAGGACAGAAAACGAAGTAAATGATGTAGAATCCCGTAAATGATATTAACAGGCCCGTCGCATCCTGATCGTACCTGGCTACGGGCTGGCCGTGGCGCGCTGCCAGCAGAAGTTAGCCGAAGTGGTGCAGACGCTGCGGAACATGAAGAAGACGGTTCACTTCGCTATCCATCCGGTCGCGGGGCGGCTGCCGGGGCACATGAACGTGCTGCTGGCGGAGGCGAACGTCCCCTACGACATCGTGCGCGAAATGGACGAGGTGAACGACGTGATAACGTCCTACGACGTGGCCATCGTGATCGGGGCCAACGACATCGTGAATCCAGCCACCGTGAGCGACGTCAGCTCGCCGATCTACGGCATGCCCGCGATCGAGGTATGGAAGTGCAAGAGCTGCGTCGTCTTGAAGCGAAGCATGGCTACTGGGTACTCGGGCGTCGAGAACCCGCTTTTCTATCTTCAGAACGTGCAGATGCTCTTTGGGGACGCGAAGCAGAGTGTCGACACGATCTCAAATCTCGTGAACGAGAAGAAGGACACGGCCACGTCGAGGAGTACAGTCTTCTTTTCTTCTTTTTCATCCAGTTTACACAATTCGGATTGAGACTCAGGCTTGCGGATTAGAAACTTCAACAGAAAACTCACGAGATTCGCTCAAACATCTACAGATCGCGAGCCGGATTCCGAGGAGGAGATCCCTGAATTCGTGAACGCGGAATCCCCGGTGGACACGAATTTCCCGGACGCCAACAAGGTGATCGGGTTCGTGAAGGAATCGGACGGCGTCAGTGAGAAGCGCGTCGCGCTCACCCCGGCGGTGATCGCGAAGCTGCGCAAGCTGGGGTTTCGGGTCGTCATGCAGTCGGGTGCGGGCACCGACTCGAACTTCAGTGACGGTGCGTACACGGAGAAGGGCGGTGCTGGAGGCGTGAAGGTGGTGCCGACAGCCGAAGACGTCTTCGCCGAGGCCGACGTGATCGTGAAGGTTACGGAGCCTAGTAACGCCGAACTCGACCGCCTCCGCAAAGGCCAAATCTGTGTGGGAATCTGGAACATGTTCAAAAAGGAGGCACTATTGGAGCGCGCCGTCGCCAACAAGGAGCATCCGTCGGTTTTCAACATGGCCCTCATTCCGCGGATTTCGCGTACTCAGATTTGGAAATTTCAAGAAATCCTTATTCGTACTCAGATTTTATCAATAAAAGTGTGATGTGTCGACACGGACTTTCGATTTCTGGAACTTTCTCCACAACACACATACATGCACAGGCGCGCAAGCTCTGGACGTTTTGACCTCTATGGCCAACATCGCCGGATATCGTGCGGTTCTGGACGCCTTTTCCGCCTTCCCCAAGTTCGCCAAGCCCTCGACCACCGCGAGCGGTAACACGCCTCCCGCCCGCGTTTTCGTGATTGGGGCCGGCGTGGCGGGCCTCTCTGCGATTGCGACCGCGAACGCCCTCGGAGCGAAGGTGTTCGCCTCCGACGTGCGCAGCGCCGCGAAGGAGCAGGTCGAGAGCATGGGCGCCGATTTCGTGGAGGTGAAGGGCATGATCCAGGGTGAGGGCGCGGGCGGCTACGCGCGGGACATGGACGACGATTTCAAAGAGCGGCAGCAGCAGATGTACGCGAAAATGTGCAGGGAGTGCGACATCGTGATCTGCACTGCCCTGATCCCGAACCGGCCCGCGCCTCTGGTCGTCTCCGCGCAGATGGTCGACAGCATGCGCCCCGGGAGCGTGATTGTGGACCTAGCCGCTTCAAATGGTGGAAACTGCGAGCTCACGCGCGTGGACGAGACGATTGTGGCCGGCGACGGCGTGACCATCGTGGGAAAGACGAACTACCCGAGCGAGATGGCGCCACAGGCCTCGGACTTCCTCGCGCGGAATTTTGTGAACTTCATGGACGTGATCTGCAGCGGCGACAGCGCGCACACGCTGAAGACGCTGAACATGGAGGACCAGATCATCAGGGACTCCGTCGTCGCGTTCGAGGGAAAGCTCATGTTCCCGCCGCCCAAGAGGGTGCAGGAGCCCTCGCAGGCGCTGGACACCTCAAGGACCGAACGCTCGGAGGCCGCCCAGAGCGTGGTACTAATACTATGATAATCATTGCGGTTTACTAGGAATTCGCCAGTACTCTGGTCAGTTCACTTTTGACTTTTGAAGTATTGACATTGTATTAACTTTGAACTTTCAAGTACTGTAACTTTCAGGCTTCGCAGTCGTTGCCGCCGGGCCTGCTCGTGACTGTGCTGGAGTGGATGAACGACAATAAGGAGGAGTTAGTCATGTTCCTCGGTATGGGAGTTTTGCTCGCCCTGGGGCTGGGGACGAACATTCCGCAGGAGGAGATCACGCACCTCGGATACTTCGTGCTCTCCCTGCTCATCGGGCACTTCACCGTCGCGTCCGTGACTCCGGCCCTGCACACGCCTCTGATCAGCGTCACGAACGCGATCTCGGGCATCATCGTGATCGGCGGGATGCTGCAGCTGGGCGGGCCCCTGGTCAGCGTGAAGGTCGCATGTTCCCTCCTTGCCGTGTTCTTCTCCAGCGTGAACATCGTGGGCGGCTTTGCAGTCACCGCCCGCATGCTAGAGATGTTCAAGGTCGAGACGTCGTAAGTAAGGACCGTAAGGTTATTAAGCGTAAGGCGAGGATGTTTGTTGTACTCGTATCAGAAATGCGGAGGCGAGAGATTTTTATAGGTTTCTTCTCATGGGCGCGGCTCTCATGTGACATGCATGCTCGGGAACCATCGAGTTTCTTGGGTCTCATTCGATCCTCACAATTAACGATTCAGTGTGGCAGTGTGCACAATTATATTTCAACTGGAGGAGCAGAACTGCATCTTCAGAATCATATGACTTCCTATTTGACCGATCCAAGATCCGGACTCTAGGAAGATTTTACTGTGACATTAGATGCCCGGTTGATAGTGTAGTCTGAGAGTCGGACTTTTTCGTTGCATGGAACTCTATTTGCATGCTGGTGGTAGCGAACACCGAAAGTGATGTGTACTTATTGCAGATAGAGTGATTTCGCGGAGATTTCTCAATCATTAGAAGAACTTGGCACTTCTTACGGCGAAGGACAACCTTCCCGTTTGCAAGTGCCCCTTGTGCACTGTCTTGGTTTGACGGCGTCGCTCGCGTGGCAAACATCTGGCCAAGCTCTATTCTATGAAGAACTGTATTTTTCCAAGAAAAATTTTATTTGAAGATTGAAAACGTCCAGACTCCGATCTTTTTTTATTTTTGGTCTTATGTGTAGCTTCGCTTCGCCGGATGTCTTTCGAGGAATTGCCATTTGGGTTCTGCGACTGACCATTCGATACCAACAAAATGCTTCTCACCGTTGACACGATATTTCTATCAATGCGATTCTAAAAGGTACTATGGAGGACATGCTCTGTTAAGAGACCCATTGTCTTCGTCTTCTTCTTAGAAAGTTGCCGCAATGCATGACCCTAGAAACACGAGGACCCTTTAAAGAAGGAACTATTATAATTTTGACAGAGGTTGTTCACTATCGAAATTTGTGGTCCGAGTTCTGCCGCAGTGTTCCGTTGAGTCCCGAGATACCAACACCCGAGTCCATATGATGTGTGTCCGAGTCTGAACTGACACTTCCGTTGTTCAGTTCAAACTGTTAGGTGAGTGGTTCACAAAGCCCCCGATCGTGGGGGAAGACAATTCCATCAAAAGCATAGGGAAAATGGTGCGGGCTCAGACGTCTCTACGGTGAAATGTGAGTCCGAAAATTCAGGTCAAATAAAATCTCTTCAATCAAAGCAAAGATAAATGAGCCTTCTGGGCTACGCCGACTCCTGCATGCCCGTAAACATGGAGGAGGAGTTGTACCTGTGCTCCTTGGAGCAGAAGGAGTTGCAGCTTGCAGACATTACGAAGAATCTGCAAGAAGATATGATCCGAGGGCAGCAGGAATTGAACGAGCTAATGGCAAGGCTGGAAAAGATGGCCGGCTCGATGAACGCAGGGAATCCTTCTATGTCTTCGAGTTCTTCCGCGCCGATCCCTGCGCAGCCTGCGAACACTGTGGCGGCGAAAAGCCTGAGCAACAGCATAAGCCACAGCGTGGCCAGTCTGGGGAAGAAGAATTCGAACGAAACGAGCGGGAGCGGGCAACAGCGTGGTCATCTGCTGCAGCGAAGTCGAGGTGGATCGAACGTAAATTCTACCGGCACCTCGCCACGGAGCAACCATCACCCCGGTGGCGGTACTGGGAACAGTGTCGACTGTCGCGGGCGACACATCGTCGGTGGCGGTTCTGGGTCGTCTCGACCGGCAACGCCGAAGACTGGCAACACGCCAGTCGGTTTCCAGTCGAGCAAAAATAGTCGAAGCACGCCAACGGGCGCGTCGAGCCGGGTTACGCCGACCGGAGCGAATTCTACCGCTACCGCGCACAGCAACGGGCGCGTACATCATAGGACATCTGGCAGCAGCAGCAGCACGCATCAGTTGCGAGACCTTCAGGACCAGACCGAGGCTCTGAATCGGGATATCGCCCGCATGAGCGCCCAGATAAGTGGCGGAGGTAACAACGCCACGGCTCTTGGTAGCTCTACTCGAAATGTGGGACACGCGGTGCAATTCAACACGTCCGGAGGCTCGCGGCATCAAGTGATTCCCGGGCAAGTAAAGACAAACAGCAACGCCAACGTGTCGCAGCCTTTCTCCATGACATTTGCTGCAAACCTGCTGCAGCAACAGCTGGGGAACGAGATGTCCTTGCTCGGCGGTGACATGCAGGGCTTGTTGAGCGCAACCACCACAGCGGGGAGCGCGATGCAGCCGCAGTTGCACGCCAGCTTGTTGTCGCAGCACAGAAGCAATCAGGCGCTGCAGAGTGCTTCGCAAGTTCAACCCTTAAAACCGGTCGACGACGACCCATGGCTGGCGGCTATGAGGGGCTGGGACAAGGGCATTGGATATGACAGCGACGACGACGGCCGGTTCCATGCAAACCAAGTGGGAGGAGGACCTGGATCGCTCAGCGGACTAGGGAGCGCCAGTACAATCTCCGCAGCGCACAAGATAGGCTCCGGCATAGTCTCCGGCATGAGCAACGGAGCATTAGTCTTAGATCACGCGAAGCCGCAGGCTCTGCAGCCGCTGTCTCAAGACGCGAACACCTTCGGAAAAAATATCCTGATGCCCAAGAAAGATGACTTCGAGCAAGAGCAGCGTCTGGGGCCGCGCGTAGAACAGATTCCGCAGAGCCATATCAACTCGAAGATGATGTCATCCAGTTTGACTGGTAATTTTCACCTCGGGGCGTCGAGCAACAGCGCAAGCACTGCTGCGTTAAACGCAGCGTCTGCGTTAAACGCAGCGTTTGCTGGTCCCGCAGGTCCGGCTGCCAGCGCCATGATGCGCGGCGGGCGGAACTGTCGTACTTTAAAGCCTCTTGACACAGATCGCAGTGCCCCGGGCCGACTTGAGGGTGGTCGCTTGAAGAAGAAACACCAGGTTCCTACGCCCGTCCTCGTGGAGAACGATATCAGGGAAGAGGATTACTAGACCGTATCTGCTTTGCCAACCGAATCGGCTTATCCGGTGTGCGACGGCGTAGCGTTTTGCGAAGAACCACGAGGTATAATGCTTTTATTTGCGAGGATTGATCTTGATACAAGCTACGAATTTAGAAGATAAGTATTCTCAGTCTGACTCGAAGGACTCACTGTTGACGTCTCGCTTCGCCTCGCGGCACAGGCTACATGTGATCATAGTACAGACAGAGTCGGGGAACAATATTACGCCGAATGGCAGCAACCATGTCAACGATGGCCTGACGATGTACACCCGTTGCGCCCGCACCGGTGCCTCCGTGTGCGTCGAGCCATATCCGGAGACCCCGAACGTGAAAAGGGCGGCCGACTTGTGGGAATTCAACAACGATCGCGGTCTTCCGCAACCGTCGTTGCCGAGGCAGCTGAGATGTCAGACTCTTTTCCGTTTCGACACACAGCGGTTTCCGTTCGCAGAGCTAGTCCGCGAAGTGCTGGAGACGCTGGTGCGACCGGATCTGTTCAGCGAGCGGCTGGACTTGGGAGAAGCAGAAGCATTAGCCGAAGGCGTACGCCGCGTGCTCCCAGGCCTGGCGGGCCCGCCAGGGGCGGAAGTAGAAGATTCGAAGGAACCAAGAGCGGAAACCTTGCTCTCCAAGCTGCATTTTACTCGCGAGGGCCGGTTCATGATCCGCTCGCCGCCGCGCTCTGGGCACGACCCCTTCCGCCGTTCCTGGTTCGGCGCCGTCAAGCATCCGCAGTTCAAGCAGAGAATACGCAGTCTTCTCGAGGACTTCGTGCAAGAAATAGTGACGCCGCTCATGCAGGTTGAGTCTGGAACCCAGGACTTGAAAGCCGGAGGCGAGGTGATTTATCAGATCGAACCCTCCATTCGGTTTCATCTGCCCGGCGTCAAGGCGTTGGGCATTCCGCATCGCGACTGCGACTATTTCCATCAGCCCGGCGAAATCAACTTCTGGTGGCCGCTCAGCAGCGAGGCGTTCGGCTCGAACTCGCTATTCTGCGAGGGCCTTTGCGAAGATCTGGGCGACGATCTGGGCAACGGCGTTTATCGCGCTTTCCAATGCAAATACGGAGAGGGCATCCGCTTCTATGGGAATCAGCTGAGCCATTTCACGGTGCTGAACGAGACGCAGAGCACGAGAGTGAGTCTCGACATACGGTGCATACGCAAGCAGGACTATTCAGACACCTGGAAGAACAGCGTGGGGAAGGTGCCGTTTCGAATCGGAGGATACTACGCGGTAACAGGTTCTGCAGACGCAGAAACGTGATAAACTCACGGCTGTCGGACCTTAAGCACGTAGACTCTTGTCGTGACGCGCGACACTCAATGATAGTGGTGTTAGATGTCGGGTAGTAATCATGTGTGCACCGCGCAGAGGAGTGCGCGACCGAAGAGCGTTTAGCGATTGTAAAGGGTCATTGTTCTGAGGTGCTATTTTGTCTTCACTTTCTTCACTATCCTCGCCTCTGCGTTTCAGAAGCTAGCTTTTTCGATTGCAGAACGGAAGCAAGCAAGAGTGTGCGGGCTCTGACATGAGACCCAGCTGATGTCTTCTCGTCTTTCGTTTTGTAGCGTCTGCGTTTTATTCACGTTTGCGGAATGGTATAAATGATGGTGCTGTCACCGTCGTCATTCATTCGTCGTGTACAATCTGCAGTCCGCGACAGAACACATTTTGTAACAGAGCTCATTTTGTACAGCTCCGGAACGAGAACATGTCTACCAGTGAGAGTTCTCCCCGTAGAGAAGATGTTGACATGGGGAGCGACGATGTGCTTCACATATCGCGCGTCGAATTCGAGACGAAGAGGTCGGCACTGGCCAGACGGATTGCAGAGGAGGTTCGCAGCGTGAAGACGAAGCTGCGCAGCACGTACGAGAGTCGTCTCGAAACAGAACTAGTGAACGCGAAGCGAGAATGGGAGGTGCAGTCGCTGCCACGAATCAAGGCGGAGCTGAAAGAAGTGCTGCGATCGGAGTGCGAAGCGCAGATGCGTGTGGAAATGCAAGGTGAGTGCGAAGCTCAGCTGCGGGAGCGATTGGAGAAAAGGACGTGCGAACTCGAGACGCGATTCAAGAGGCTTGAAGTCGAGCTGCATGAAAGGTTCGAAAAGGAGTTTCATCAACAGATACGTCGACGCGAAGACGAGCTGGAAACCGAGATGCGAGCGAAGATCGACGAAGAAGTGCGCGTGCAAATTGACAGCAAAGTCCGGCCAATGGTTGTAGCAGAAATGAGGCCGCAAATT
>JACKZZ010000632.1_pt1 | contig 15353 bp, 16 predicted proteins | sample 8027871 | NCBI WGS metagenome assembly JACKZZ01 (sample SAMN15724774, study PRJNA655200) | protist metagenome | isolation source: fluorescence activated cell sorting (FACS) single amplified genomes of... | place: USA: West Boothbay Harbor, Gulf of Maine | collected 2000-07-19
TTAAATATTATCAATTTATTTATAAAATTAAGTTTAAGTAGGCAAGTAAATTTACATAGGGTTTTATTTATTAGCACAGATTTAATTTTTGATTTTTATTTATATTATATTAAACTTAAATATAACTATAATATTTTATATAGTTACCAATATTTGCCAGGTTATTTTACTAATTTATTATTAATAAAAAAGACTAACCATGTTAAATATAAAAACTATATACAAAAAGTACCTTTTTTAGTTTTTATTTTTTGTAAGTTAAACTGTTTAACTAAATTAACCTTAATTAAAGAGTTAAAATATTTAAATATACCCTTATTTGGTTTAAATTATAACAATTTTAAAACTCAAAATTTAAAGCGTAATTGTTTAAATTTTCATTATAGCAACAATATATTTTTAAAAATTTGTTGCATATATATTTTAAATACTATATATAATTATATTTTTAAAAATAAAAATGTTAAATATAAGTTTAAAAATTAAATCTATATCACAAAGTCATATTAACGAAGTACCAACAAATTTTTTACAATATTTTTTTAATAATAATTTATTACATAAATGTGCATATTACTCTGAATTTAAAGTACAAATTTTACAAGTAATTAATACTTATTTAAAAAATTTAGCTACTATTTATAAATTAAAACTTAATATAAAAAAAGAATCAAAATTAGTTAAGTTAAGTATTTTAAAAGGACCTTTTATTCATGCAAAATCCCGGTTAACGTTTAAATTAGCAAATAACCAACTACTACTAGGTCTAGTTTATAGATTACCTACTTTTAACAAAAATTTAAATACTTTAATTTATACCACTAATTATTTAAAATTTTTAACTAATTATACAAGCTCTATTTCAAAACATTGTATATTTTATAAATATTTTAATAAACCAAATTATTTTAGAGTTATATATAAAGGTTAGAATTTTGTTAAAATAGTTAATTAAAATTTATATATCCACAAATATATTAAAAAAATATATATGGTATTCCCTAAAAATATTATTTATAAAAAAATTCACAAAAAAAAATTAACATCTTTAAAAAAAAGTTACTCTTATTTTTTAAGTTTTTCTTACTTTGCTATTAAATCTTTAGAACCTGTGCGTATCTGCTCTAAATTATTAAGTGTTGTATTATTTAAAATACGTAATTTAGGTAAAAAAGTAAAAAAAGTTTGGTTACTTATTTTTTCTAGTAAAAGTTCTACAAAAAAAAAAGAAAAAACACGTATGGGAAAAGGTTCAGGGATTTTTTATAAATGGTTTTGTAATATACACGCAGGCCAATTAATTTTAGAATTTGAACCTACTACAGATAAAGTTAGTTATTTAGTATATAAAAAAATGCAGAGTTTATTACCAAATAAAATATATTTAATAAAAAAATAAAAAAGGATAGTTTAATGGTAAAACGTTAATTTTTAAAATTAAAAATAGGGGTTCGATTCCTCTACCTTTTGTAAAACATTTATAAATTTTTTAATTAAGTTAATGAAAAATAAATCAAATAAAATTTTAATTTTACAATTTTATATAAGGTTATATAACAGTTTTTTTAAGGGTATCTTGAGTTTTGAATTATTATGGAATGATATAAACAATTTTTTTTTTTTAAGGTTACAACAAAAGTTTCAAAAAATATCTTTTTTGAAACTTTTCAAATTATTAAAGTATAGTACTTTAGACCAATTAAATGCTTTAATAGAGATTACAGGTATACAAACAAAAAAAGCGACTTTTGTAAATAATTTAATATATAACTTATTAAGTGTACGTTTTAATTATAGATTTACATTAATGTTTATATTAGACAAACCTTATCAAAAAGTACCATCTTTATGCAATATTTTTTATAGCTCGGTTTGGTTAGAGCGTGAAGTTTGGGATCTGTGTGGTGTATTATTTTTAAAGCACCCAGATTTAAGGCGTATTTTAACAGATTACGGTTTTAAAGGGCATCCTTTACAAAAAAGTTTTCCTTTAGTAGGTTTTGTAGATTCTGTTTACAGTGATACGTGTAAAAGAGTTATTTACATACCAATTGAGTTGTTACAAGCTCCAAGAGTTTTTTCACAAAAAATTTATTAATTTAAATGAAGTTACGTAAACATATATATTTTAAAATTGTTCAATGTATAATTTTAACGAATGGTTGTGTATATTTCCAATCTATTTTAAGTAAACACCTTTGATTCTCTTTAGATTTTGATATTTTTAATACTAGCAACTGGTTTTTTAATAACTAATTTTAATGAAATTTTATTTTATAATAGATAACAGCTACAACACTTTTTTATTTACAAAAATTTTTAATTTTAATTTTATAGAATATTGTTTTTTTTTAGCTATTTTTTTAATTTTTTCAGGTTTTTTAGGTTTAGTTTTTAACCAAAAAAACTTACTATTTACTTTATTGTCTATTGAGTTAATGTTATTAGGAGTAAGTTACTTTTTTATCAGCTTATCTTTATTTAATGTTAACCCAAAAGGTGAAATTTTGAGTTTACTATTGTTAAGTTTAGCAGGTGCTGAAAGTTCTTTAGGTTTAAGTATATTATTAGTTTGTAATAGGTTATTTGGAAATATTCATTTAAATTCTTTTAAATATTTAAAAGGTTAAATTTTATTAATAAATGTTATTTGCAGAAAGTAAGTTATTAGTAATTGATAATTGCGGTGCAAAATCTGTTAAATGTATTAAAGTTTTAGGTAAAAAAACAAGCTTAGGTAGTATTATTTTAGTGACTATTAAAAAAAGGTTATTATTAAATTCTAATAATATTTTTAATAAAAAAATTTATTTTGGTCTAGTTACACATTTAAAATACCCAAGTTACCGCTTAGATGGTTTATACCTATCTTTTAAAAAAAATTGCTTAATTTTATTAACTAATAATTTTAAAGTTTTAGGTTCTCGTATCTTAAAACCTTTAGTTAAAGAGTTAAGCCATAAATTTAAAAAATTATTAGTAAAAGCTAAAGTAATTTTTTAAAGTCAAAAGTTATATGAGATTTCAATTACATTATTTTAAATTTACAAGAAGTATTCTATTATCAAGAATTAATAATTTTTATAAGCCTTTTTCTATATACAAATTTTTAAATTTACGTATTACTTTAGGTAACTATTCAACTAGTTCACAAGAGTTTTGTTTTTACACTTGTATATTTTTCTCAAGTTTATTTTTATTAATTACTAAACAGTTTCCAAAAATAATAAAAAATAATTGTTACAATTTAATGGTAGTAACTTTAAGAAAATCTACATTATATGGTTTTTTTGATAGGGTTATTAATTTAGCTTTAGTTACAAATTTCAAATATTTAACTATAAATTTGCAACAAATAAGCTGGTCGCCTAATATTAATTTTTACATACAAAATTTTTATTTTTTCCCAGAATCTTTATTACTTTTAAACAATTACTTAAATATTAATTATCAATTGCCTATTAAAGTTAGTTTATATTTTAACCAATACGCAAAGTTTAAAAGAAAAGTTGGTATTTTTAATATTTTTCAAATACCACTTTTACCTTTAGTTAAGTAAAAAATGTTACGTTTAACTTATACACCTATATTATATATTTTAAATAATCATTTAATAGATTATCCTACGCCTAGTAATTTAAATTATTTTTGAGGTTTTGGTTCTTTAGCAGGTATATGTTTAGCTATACAAATTTTAACAGGTATATTTTTAGCAATGCATTATTCTAGCCACGTAAGCTTAGCTTTTTTTAGTGTGGAACATATTATGCGTGATGTTATAAGTGGTTGGTTAATAAGGTATTTACATGCAAATGGTGCGTCTTTTTTTTTTATCACGGTTTACTTACATATAGCACGAGGTTTATATTTTGGTTCTTTTTACGAACCTAGATATTATATTTGGGTTAGCGGTATTTTAATTTTTTTTTTAATGATGGCTACAGCTTTCATAGGTTATGTTTTACCTTGGGGACAAATGAGCTTTTGGGGTGCAACAGTAATAACCAGTTTATTTTCAGCTATACCAATAGTGGGTGATTCTGTTGTTTTTTGGTTATGGGGAGGTTTTTCTGTAGATAACCCAACACTTAACAGGTTTTTTAGTTTACACTACCTACTACCTTTTGTAATTACAGGTGTAGTTTTTTTACATTTAATACTATTACATTTATCAGGTTCTAGTAACCCTTTAAACATATCGGAATCTTACGACCGTAAAAGTTTTTTTCCTTATTTTTACGTTAAAGATTTGTTAGGTTTTTTAGGATTATTAGGTTTATTTATTATTTTTGTAGGTTTTTACCCAAATTTATTAGGTCATAGTGATAATTATATTGAAGCAAACCCTTTATCTACACCTACACACATAGTACCAGAGTGGTATTTTTTACCTTTTTATGCTATATTAAGGTCTATACCTAGTAAATTAGGAGGTTTTGCTTGTATGATTTTAGCTATTACTAATCTAGGTACATTTTCTGAAGGTCTATTAGATGTAGGGCCTAGGACATTAAAATTTAGGGTATTTTCTAAAATATTTTATTGGCTTTTTTGTTTTAATTTAATATTATTAACAGGTTTAGGTGCTCAACCTGTAGAAGCACCTTTTATATTAATCGGTCAATTAAGTGCTTTCTATTACTTTGCTTGGTTTAACTTAATAATACCGTTTTTAAATTTTTTAGAATTTAACTTAATTAAATATCATTAAATAATGTTTAAAAATATTAAAAAAGATATAAAAAGTAGGTCAAAATTTTTTAAAAATTATTTATTTTTAAATTTAATACATTATATAAAGTCTAACCACAATTACCTAAAACTAAATTTTTTTAATATAGATAAATTTTTAAAAACAAAAGTAGCTTTAAAAAGGTTTTGTTTTATCAGTGGGCGTTCGCGTGGGGTAAATTCTAAGTTTAGACTTTCTCGTATAATTTTTAAAAAGTTTATTTTCCTTAAAGTGTTTAGTAATTTTTCAAAAAGTTAATTTAAAAAGTATATATGCAAATATTGTGTAATTTATTAAATACTATTAAAAAAGCTTATTTTTTGAAGCAAGGTTTAGTTTATTTTTGTTATTTTCATAGTAACTTTATTTTAAAATTTTTAAAGTTATTAGTTATAGAAGGTTATTTACTGGGTTTTAATAAAAATATATATTACGTTAGACTTAAATTAAAGTATAATTTTAAAGGTTTACCCAGTTTAAAGTTAATAAAAAGTTTTGCCCAACCAAGCAAACCCAAATACATTTCTGCAAAATATTTAAAAAAAAAAGGTTTTGGCTTAATTTTAAGTACAAAGTTAGGCTTAGTAACTACTGAAAGAGCTTTATTTAAGTATAACAACCAAAATGGTGGTCGTTTAATTTGCCAATGTTTTTAAAAATGTTAAAAAATAATTTATGTTTATCAAAATTTTTTTATAATTTAACACCTTTTAATAAAAATTTTATAATAAGTCCTTATATAAATTTAAGTATAAATATAAAATTTCTAACACATATTTATATAACAGGCCCTTGAGGTATTTTAATTTATATTTGTAAAGAATATTTTTTTATTTTTAAAAATGTTATAAAAAATTTTTTAATTACTTCAAATAATTTATTTTTAAACTATTTAGTTAAAGTTTTTAAAAAATTTATTAATACAAATTTATATTTAGAGTATTTGTTTAAGGTAACCCTGTTAATTAAAGGTTTAGGTTTTAAATATATTTTATTAAATAGTATTCTTTTTATTAAAATAGGCTTTAGTCATTTGATAGCTTACAAAATACCAACTTTTGTAAAAATTTCTGTAACTTCTAAGTATACTAAACTTTTGGTTTATAGTTCAAATATTAAAAAGTTAGGTTTATTTTGCACAAAAGTGAAAAAATTAAAATTACCAGAATATTACAAAGGTAATGGTATAAGGTATATTTCAGAATATATACCATTAAAAGTTGTAAAAAAAATATAAAATATAAAATGTTATTTTTCTATAAATTAATTTTTTGAAGTATTATAATAGCTACTTTATTTGTTTTATTGTTTAAAAACCCATTACATGCTGCATTATCTTTAATTTTAATTTTTGTAAACATGGGTATATTATTGATTTTTTTAGATTTAGAGTTTTTAGGTTTAATTTTTATTATGGTTTATGTAGGTGCTATTATGGTGATGTTAATTTTTAGTATAATATCTTTTAATTTTAAAAATATAAATTTTAAAATTAAAAAAAATAGCAATAATTATTACAATTTTAAATTACAATATTTTTTATTACTCAACTTTTTATTAAATTGTTATTTATCTAATATTTTATATAATTTTCTTGTAAAAATTTCTTTTTTTAGTAGTATTTTAAAAAAAAACTACTTTTATATATTAAATAATAATTTAAATAGTATCGATGTTTTTGGTTTATATTTATATACACAATATTATTTATATTTTTTTTTAATAGGTTTTGTTTTATTAATAGCTTTAATAGGTATTATTCTTATATTATTAGATAAAAACCCTTTTAAATTACAACAAAATTTTAAAGTTAGAGCTATTTCATCAATTAACAATTTACATTAAATATTTTTATGTTAGTTCTTTAAAAATTTAATTAATTTGGGTGTTTATAAACATTTAATACATTTCTTACACTAACAGTTTTATGTTTTATTTTATTTTAGAAAGTTTATTATTAAGTTTATTGATAATATTACCTTTATTAGGTTCTATCGCTTTTTTTACGTTAGCTGAACGTAAAGTTATGGCTTCTGTCCAAAGAAGGTCAGGTCCAAATATAGTTGGTTATTTTGGTTTATTGCAACCAATAGCAGATGGTTTAAAGTTAATAATTAAAGAAACTATAATACCAAGCAGGTCTAACCGAATGTTGTTTATAACAGCTCCAGGTTTAACATTTTTTTTAAGTTTAATACCTTGGGCTACTATACCTTTCGAAAAAACAGCTATTTTTATAGATATACCTTTAAGTTTAATTTTTATTTTTACAGTATCCTCTTTAGGTGTGTACGGTATAATATTAGGAGGTTGAGCTAGTAACTCTCGGTATGCTTTTCTGGGTGCTGTTAGAGCTATGTTACAAGTTATATCTTATGAATTAATTTTAGGTATAATTTTAGCAAATATAGGTTTATTAACAGGTTCTTTTAATTTGATAACTATTGTCCTTTACCAAAAAAATTTGTGAAATATATTCCCACTATTTCCGTTATTTTTTATATTTTTATTGTTAATTTTGATAGAAACTAACAGGTCGCCTTCTGATTTACCAGAGTCAGAGTCAGAATTAGTAGCAGGTTATAGTATTGATTATTCAGCAATAGGTTTTGCTATGTTTTTTTTAGGAGAGTATAGTAATATGTTAATAATGTCATCACTTACTTCTTTATTATTTTTAGGAGGTTGGTTCCCACCAAAATTTTTATATTTATTAGCGGATCCTAATTTAAATATTTATTTTTCCAAATATTATATAAGTTTGTTATCCCTAAAAATATCTGCAGTTTGTTTCTATTTTATATGGGTTAGGTCTACTGTACCTAGAATGCGTTATGATTTTTTATTAAATTTAGGTTGGAAAAAATTATTGCCTTTTACATTTAGTTTTTTTATAATAACATCTAGTTTTTTATTAACCTTTAATAAATTACCTACAACGGAATTTTTTAACTGATAAAAATGTTAAATATAATTTTTAAAAATGATTTTTTTTTTACAAATAATGTTAATAATTATGCCCAATTTTTTATAAAAATAAATGATTTAGTATCTTTTTTTTATACACATTTTGAAAAATATCCAAAATTTTTAAATATTTTACAGTCTGAAATTAATAACACTTTTAATTTACATTTTATTTATATTTTACCAGAAATTTTTAGTTTAACTACTTTTTTTTTGTTAATAACTTATACTATTTATTTTTTTGAGCAAGGTTTTAATTTAAGTACAAAATATCAAAAAACTTATGAATTTGCTTTATTAAGCATAGTTATTAGCAACATTATTTTAAATTTTTTTACAATCTATTTATATTTTTTTTGTTTAAAGTATAAAAATTTATTTTTATTAAATAATTTTTTAATGCTTGATTATTTTACAACAAGTATAAAAATTTTTATTTTATTTAGTAGCAATATTTTTTTGATATTTGCTAGCTTATACTGGGCTGTATTCACTTACCCACATAGTCTTAAAAAGTATGAGTATCCTTTTATTTTTAGTTTGATAACTTTATCTATATTTTTATTAGTTTCTTCTTTAGATTTTATAATGTTATATTTATCTTTAGAAAGTTTAAGTTTTTGTTTATATATACTTGTAGTTTTTAAATTAAAAGATAAGTTAGCTATAGAAGCTGGTTTAAAATACTTTTGCTTAGGTTCTTTAGCTTCTGGTTTTATCTTATTTGGTATAAGTTTATTTTATAGTACTTCACATTCTTTAAATTTTTTAAAATTAAAGTACTTAATAGATTTTTCTGAATTTTTTATATCTTTTGATTTAATATATATATATTTAGGTTTTGTATTTATTTTAGTAGGGTTTCTTTTTAAGTTAGGTGTTTTCCCATACCATATGGGATTATTAGATATTTATGAAGGTTCTTCTTTAATAGTAACTTTATATTTAATCAGCATAGTAAAATTTACTATTTTGATTACTTTAGCAAAACTTTTAATGAACTTTTTTTATAACTTACAGTTTATATGGTCCCCTTTATTAAGTATTTTATCTTTAAGTGCCATGTTTTTTGGAAGTATCTCAGCGCTTTACCAACAAAGATTAAAAAGGTTTTTTGCTTACAGTTCAATACACCAAATTGGTTATATTTTATTAAGCTTATCCACAGGTACTTTTGAAGGTTTACACGCGGCACTTTTTTATTCTGTTTTATATAAAATATCTAGTATAAGTTTTTTAGTTATAATTTTATTAATAAACATAAAAGTTTGCTATAACAATACAAACTCCAAACATAAAAAAAGTTTAATATATTTCAGTGATTTAATATTTTGCTCAAAAAGAGAGCCTTTATTAATTATTTTAATTTCTATTATTATTTTTTCTTTAGCAAACTTACCACCTTTCGCTGGGTTTTTTGCTAAATATTTAATTTTTAAAAGTTTATTAAACACACCTTATTTATATTTTATTAAATTTGCTTTATTAGGTATTATAACTAGTATTATTAGTAGTTTTTATTACCTAAGACTATTTAAGTTACTAGCTTTCAATTTTAAAGTTGAAAACTATTTAGTAAAACCCAAATTTTTTAACAATTTTAGTAACTTTTGGTATTTAAATAAATTTTATTTTTTCTACAAACCTTATTTAAAAAAACAACCAACACAAAGTTATTTTGCTTTAACTTGTGATTTAAATTTAATTAATAATTTACATAAATTATTAAAAATACTTATAAGTATTTCAGAATATTTTTTAATTTTTATCTCAATTTTTATAACACTTTTCTTATTCTTTTTTAATAAATTTTATATTATTTTTGAATTTTTAAGTTTAAGTTGTTTAATACCTTTAAGTTTATATGATTATTTATTTTACACTTATTTTTTTTAAATTTAATAAATGTTAACTTTTAACCAACTATTAAAAAAAAAAAGAAAAAGAAAAAGTAAATTAATCAAAACACCTTTTTTAAAAAATTCTCCACAAAGGAAAGCTATTTGCGTAAGGGTTTTTACAAAAACACCTAAAAAACCTAACTCAGCTTTACGTAAAGTAGCTAGGGTACGCTTATCTGATTTGTCTTCGGCTACAGCATATATACCAGGTGAAGGCCACAATATTATGAGGTTTAGTTCTGTTTTAGTAAGGGGTGGTCGTGTAAATGATTTACCAGGTATAAAATATAAATTAATTAGAGGTAAGTTTGATTTAGAAGCTTTAAAGTTACGTAAACAAGGGCGGTCTAAATATGGTACTAAACGTTGAAAAATTTAAAAAATGTTAAAAAAATATAAAATCTCTAAAAATGTAAACTTACATTTTTTAAAAGTAGATCCTTTATTTAACAATTTTGTTATAGGCCTTTTTATTAAAAAAATATTAATAAATAAAAATAAACCAAATTACCTTACAATTTTATATAAAATATTTTATTTAATTAATTATTTAATTAAATATTCTAGTGTTGTTTATTTTATTTTTTATTTGTTTAAAATAATTTCGGTACCTTATTATTTTTTAATCAAAAGGTTAAGGTCTAGTTTACAAAAAATACCCTTGTTGTTAACTTTTATAAGTAGTTTAAAGTTTACCTTTAAAACTTTTACAAATTTAGTTTTAAACGTAAAATCTACACAAACAAGTTTAACTGTACAACAATTTTATTTAAAAATTTTGTTATTCGTTTGTAATATTTTAAACAAAGGCTCTTTATTTAAAAAATTACTAACCTACAATAAAAATTTAGTTTCCTCAAAAAAATATTTGAATTATCGTTGGTAAATTTAATAATATAATTTATTAAAAAAAAAATAGGTGCTTAACTTTTATTTACGAAACCTACCGAACTCGTAAATTATTTAAAAAATTTAAAAATTTATACTTAATTAAACAGAAATGTTTAATAATTATAAGTGTTAAGTAATACCGTTTTTCTTTATTTTGGCTAATAACTCAATTGGTTAGAGTATACGCTTGATAAGCGTAAAGTTATGGGTTCGAGTCCCATTTAGCCTAAGGGTTTTGACTAAAAATTTTTAATTTATTAGGTATTTAAATAAATATTAAAAAATAATTAACTAAAAATAATAATTTTGTATTTAAAAATATTATTAAATTTATATTTATAATTTTAGTTTAAAGAAAACTTATTTTTTATTAAATTTTAACTAAAATTGAAACATCTTAATATTAATTTAAAATCAAAAGAGTTTTGGTTAGTAGCGGTGAGCGAATACCTTTTTAAAACTTAAACAAATATTTTTAAAATATTAATTTTATGTAATTATATAACATTTAAATATTTAGCGGGTGCAAAACCTTTTAAAATTTAAATTTTTTATTTGTTTTTTTGTAAGTAGGCTTAATAAAATAAGTTGAATATTTTAGGAAATCTATTTTCTAAGTTTAAAATATTTTTAATATTTGATAGTGTATTAGTACTGTGAAGGAATTTTGAAATAAATCAAATTGATTTGAAATAGTTAAGTTTAAACCTTTAAAATTTGCAATTATTTATTGTATATTTTACTTAATATACCTTTGGCATAATGGGCTAGCAACTTAATTTTAAAAGTAAATATAATATTAAATTTTATATATGTAATTAACTTACTAAAATTTAATTTAAATCTGTTATTATTTTTTGAAATTTTTAAAATTAAACCCGAAATTAAGAGATCTAAGTATATATAAACTGGATTAAAGGTTAAACCGAATACATGTGCAAGATGTTGGGATAATATATACTTAGGGGTGAAAGTCTAATCAATCTTAACAATAGCTGGTTTTCTGCGAAATCTATTTAAGTAGATTTAATTATTTTTATTAAAATGAAAAGGTAAGGCTCTTTTTTTCTTACACAAATAAAATTTTTTAAAATTATTTAATTTGTATAGAAATTTAAACTATAAATATATTTATTTTTTAAAATATAAGGTAAACTTTAGGTGAGAAGATTTAAAGTTAAAAGGGAAACAGCCCAGATTGTTTTTTAAGGTTTAAAAAAATAAATAATTTTAAAGCAAATTCTTATGAAAATTATTAATTAGTAAGCTTAGGAACAGCTATCTTTTAAAAAAAACGTAACAATTTATTAATATAACAATTTTGTAAAAATTTGCTGAAAATTTTAGTAAATTATTATATACCTAACAAACAAATTGAATAGCTTATAATTATTTAATAGTAGCAGAATATTTTGTATATTTTATAATTGAAAAATATATTATCAAAAGAAATAAGGCTAGCATTATTAGTTTTAAACACTATTATATAAAAAGTGTTACCAAAAGTTATAGGTTTTTTTAGTAAAGTTTAACTGCTAAATTACAATACGTCTTTTAATAAATATACTATATGTATTTAATGATAAGTTTTTAAATATTAATTTTAATAAATATAATTTTTGTAAAGGAATTTTTAAACATATTTTTAAACACATTTTTAAAATAATAGGTTTTAAAAATTTCTGTAAAAAAATAAATTATATTTAAAATATTATTTAAACGGTATTAAAACTGCTACAAGTTAACTGATAATATATTATTAAGGTTTTAGGTATACATATATTGAAGGAACTCGGCAAAATAACCTTGTAACTTTGGGATAAAAGGTATTTTTATATTTTAATAAATAAAAATATAATTAAATAGGTAAAAGGAACTGTTTATTAAAAACACAAAACTCTGCAAAATTGTAAAATGATGTATAGGGTTTGATACCTGCTCGGTGCTAGAAAATAAAAATTTATATAAGTTTTAATTACTATATAACTTTAGTTAAAAAAGCTTAATATTTAATCAATAGTAAACAGCGGCAGTAACTCTAACTGTCTTAAGGTAGCAAAATTTATTGTCGGGTAAGTTCCGACCTGCATGAATGGTTTAATCACTTTTATACTGTCTCCAATATATAACCTATTAATTTGAAATTTTTGTGAACATTCAAAAATTTTTGGAGGGACGAAAAGACCCTATGAACCTTTACTATATATTTACAATATTATTATTAATTTTCTGTATAGTCTAAGTGGTAGTTTATTTAAAGTTAAATTTATTTTTACTTTATAAAACACTTTTTGAAAAACCACTCAAAAAAGTTTTAATAATTTATTTAAGGTCCTATTTAAGGTTTCTAAAGGTTTTGTAAATAAGGTAGTTTGGCTGGGGCGGCCGCCTCCTAAAAAGTAACGGGGGTGTACTTAAAGTAATTATAAATAAATATTTATTTATTTTTTTAACTAAAATAAGATAAATTTACTTGACTACAATTTACTAAACTGTATTGTAGGGATGAAAGTCAGTTATATTGACCCGATAAAAAATTATAGATTTTTTATCGATCATCTAATAAAAGGTACTCTAGGGATAACAGGCTAATAACTCTTTAAAGTTCTAATTGAAGGAGTTGGTTGGTACCTCAATGTCGACTTATCATAACCTGGGGCTGCAGTAGGTTCCAAAGGTTAGGCTGTTCGCCTATAAAAATGGTACATTAGTTGGGTTTAGAACGTTGTAAAACAGTTTGGCCGCTATCTTCCAAAAAAAATAAATATAAAATTTTAATTCTTTAGTACGAGAGGACCAAGTAAATTTAATCAAAGGTTAATGTGTTATATTAAATATAAAATATAATAACAAAAGCTAAATTAACACTTTATAATTACTTATTATAATTAGGTAAGAAAAATAAATTTTTTATTTTATTAGTTTTTTTTTATGTAAAAAGTAAAGGCTGTTTTATAAATATTTTTAAAAGTATTTTTATTAAATGTATACAGTACTTTCAGCTAAATAATTTTTAAAATAATTACTTTTGGTATTTATATTCAACTGCCCAATAAAAATTTTTATGTTATATTAGATTTTTTACTTTTTTAGGTTTTTTAAGAGTAAAATAATAAAAATAAGTTGTGTTTGATCCTGGCTCTAAATGAACGCTATTAATATACTTAACACATGCAAGTTACTATAAATGTTTATTTATAAGTTTTTGCGTACGGGTGCGTTTAATGTAAGAATTTAAATAAACATTTGTAAATAATTTTACACAGTATAACTGAAAATGTCTGTTAAATAAGCTTACACAGAATTAAGTTTTTAAGTTTTTAACTACAATACTTAAGCTAATAATTCTAAGTTGTATTGAAAGATTGTGCAACCACAGTAGAACTGAGATAAGGTCTAAACTTAATATTAAAGGCAGCAGTGAGGAATATTGGACAATGGGTAATTTTTACTTGATCCATTAATATTAGTTAGAGGATTTGAAGGCTTAAGCTGTAAACTCTGGTTACTTTAATTAATAATGATATAATTATTTAGTAAAAAGGTCCGGCAAATTCTGTGCCAGCAGCCGCGGTAATACAGAAGGACCTAGTGTTATTTATCCTAATTTGGTGTAAAGTATATGTAGGCGGTTTTTTGCGTTAAATATTAAATATTAAGTAATTTTAATAAATATTTAAAGATATTTTTTTTTAGTATTTTAATTAATTTGTAAAGTTAATTCAATAGCTTTTAAAAAGTTTTCTTATACCAAAAAACTATAATTTAGAGTTTAATAAATGTAAATAGAACTTAAAATTTAGGCATAAAAGCCCATAAAACTTTAAGGAATACCACCGGCGAAAGCATTTTACTATATTAAACTGGCGCTGAGATATGTAAGTACGGGTAGCAAATAGGATTAGATACCCTAGTAGTCCGTACCGCTAACTATGAGTATTATAATTAAAAATAATTATTTTTAATTAAAAGTTAACGCGTAAATACTCCACCTGATTACTACGACCGCAAGGTTAAAATTCAAAGGAATTGACGGGAACTTATACTTGGAGTGGGGCATGTAATTTAATTAGATAGTACGCAACAAACCTTACCTACTTTTGTAATAATAATTTAAAAAAATAATTTTAATATTTACATACATATTTTTAAATTTAAAAATAAAATTTTACATTACTAAAATTAAGTATTTTGAAGTGTAATAATTATATTGTAAATATATGCAAAAAAAAGCACTTTACATTTAATTTAATTATAAATACAGGTGTTGCATGGCTGATTTCAGCTCGTGTTGTGAAATGTTAGGTTAATTCCTAATAACGAGCGTAACCCTTTTTTTTAACTTTTATTAAATATATTTTTATTTTTATTTTTAGTAGATAAAAAAATTATAAAATAATTTTAATATTTTTTAAAAAACATTATTGAAATAATAATATAAAGAGAGGCTTAAATCAAGTCATCATGACCCTAATAAGTTGGGCTATATACATGCTACAAAAAAAATTACAAAAAGTTTACTGTAAATTAAAACAATGTAAAATCTTAGTAATACTTTAAAAATTTTTATAATTTGGATTATACTTTGCAATTAAGTATATAAAGTTGGAATTCCTAGTAATCGTAAATCATAACGTTACGGTGAATTAGTACTTAAGTTTTGTACAAACCGCCCGTCATATCTTAAAAATTAGATGTACTTCAAATTAGCGCTTTTTATATAAATAATTAAATTACTTATATATTTTAAATAAGCTTGTTAAAGTATTTTTAGTGATTAAGGTGAAGTCGTAACAAGGTAGCTGTAAGTGAACTTGTAGCTGGAGAATTAGTTATTAAAATATTATTTTCTTAAATTTTAT
>JACKZZ010005934.1_pt1 | contig 15352 bp, 10 predicted proteins | sample 8027871 | NCBI WGS metagenome assembly JACKZZ01 (sample SAMN15724774, study PRJNA655200) | protist metagenome | isolation source: fluorescence activated cell sorting (FACS) single amplified genomes of... | place: USA: West Boothbay Harbor, Gulf of Maine | collected 2000-07-19
GTTGATGAGTTAAAACAAGAGTTAGGTACTTCATGTAGTACAAATACTACATTGCATGAAGAAATACGTAATCAAAAAAATATCATTGAAGAACGGGAAACAAATATAGTTGTATTAAAAAGTCAATTAGAAACTGTAACAAAAGATAGAAATCGTCTTAAAGATGAAGCAGAAGATTGGGAAAAGGCACATGATAATTTAGCTGGTAGAGTCACAGCTGAAATAGAGACAGCAAAATTAGAACGGTCCAAGGCTGAATCATCACAAAAAGAAGCTTCTACATTACATAAACGACTCGATGAATTGAATGAATCATATCAAAATAGTTGTAGGGATAATGAAAATTATATCAAAGAAATAACATTATTAAAACAAAATGTAACAGATTTACATATTAATTTACATAGCACTAATGAGAAAGCACAGCTTGTTGACAGTTTAAGTGTTCAATTAAGTGAGAGAGAAAAACAGTGTGGTGAATTGGAGGTTATTCGGGAGCAATATTTAGATTTAAGAAAGCAAATGATACGTAAAGATATGGAAGATGGTGTAAATGAATTAGCAACAACTATGAATCAAGAACAACGCACGAGTGTACATGAGGAAATCATTGCAGATTTAAGAAAAGAATTATCCTACATGCATGATACAAATTCTACATTGACACATGATCTAGATGAAGCTTTAAAGAAATGTGCAAGTACTGCAAAATTAGAAGAAGATATGTATTTATTACGTGAAACTACACAAATTATAACTGCAGAAAGAAACAGCGCAAGTATGACTGCAACTGAAGCTACCGAGCGTTCAATGAAAACTCTACATAGTCGAGATTTATTGGTGCGGGATTTGCACCGTGCTGAATCTGATTTATTATCATATAAAGATGAAATCAATAAAATGAAAGATGAATTAACACTAGAAAGACAAAAATATAGACAATTACATGTTGAAAAACTAGGTTGTGAACGCTCTTCCGCTGAGTCTGCGGCTCGTATAGCCCACATAGAGGCCGCAATGGAAGTAGAAAAAGAAAAGTTTACATTAACACACATTGAATTAGAAAGAGCTAAAAGAACTATTAAAGAACAAAACTTAGTTGTTGAGAAATTAAGACGTCAAATGAATGATTTGATTAAAGAACAAGGAGCACACTATGGTAATTCAGCGGCTTCCCGCAATATGTTACATTTATCAAATCCTTCATCTCCAAGTGGTAAAACATTAAATGATCTAAATCAAGGTGTTTTAGATATGTCAGAATTTGAATCATTAAAAAATGAAAATTCACAATTAAAACATAGTAAAACTATATTATTAAAAGAAATTGACACATTAAAGAAAAGTGTTAATATACAGCGCAACGGGTTTGACAAGGCATTAGCTGAGACAGTGCGTATTCATCAAGTATGTGAACAATTAAAAAAAGAATTAAAAATATATAAAAATAAATCATCTAATTCAAATATAGATATTAAAAACATTGAAAATGAGGAACATCATGTGCAACGATTGAGAACGGAGTTGGATGAGACACTGTCTAAATGGACCAAAGCAGATAATGAACATGCACATAAAAATACATTAATATTACAATTACAAGGTGAACTTAGTAGAGAACGTGAAAAAGCTATGTTATTACGCTCTCATGCAGAGGTTCTTGATTCACGTTTAGGTCAAGCTGTTGATGATTTAGCTAGCTCTAAACACATGAATCAAGAAGAACGAGAAGAACTGCGAAATGCATTAATTGAAAAGTTGTCAAATGATACTACACAAATGGAAAATTATGCTGCATTATTTGAATCACATGCTAAAAAAAGTACATCATTGTCTCAAGAGCATCAAGACACTAGTGCATGTTCCGATGAAACAAAGAGTACCGATGATGACGACATGTTTGGTTCCTCTAGTGCTGCTGACTATCCATATTCTGGTACAAAATTAAGTTTATCTGATTTTCATACAACGCCGTCACGACATGAACAGCAGCGTTCAAATCATCATTCAGACTTAAAACGTGCAACATTTGGTAATTTTCGATCATCAGAACGTACAGAAATGTTATCATTAAATTCAAATCCAAAGAAAACAACAAATGTATTAGATTCGAAAGAACAACTAAAACGAGTGCGTGAAAAGCGCGAACAACGAAGATTCGCTTCACTTCGCAGTGAAGCCTTTTATAATGCTAGCCATGGAATGACTGTGTTACCCGCTAGATTAGACTTTCAACAAGCAAAACAATTATTAGCATCAAAGAGAAAATAATTACTGAAATTTGCAGATAAATCATGCATGGACAAGGGAGGACAATGTATTTTTGAACTTATGTTATACTAAATTAATTACAAAACACCAATACTTGCAATATTTTACACTTTTAATTGAGATGACCAAGCGCTATATGGTCTTTTATTTATTTCTTTGGAAAAACTTATCTAGTTGACGATAACACTCATCATCAGAAGCTCCTGCGACACTTATTAAATTCATATCAACAGCGACCTTTTGTGGTGCAGCTGGTAAGGCATATACTGCAGTAGAAAGCCATTCTTGGAATAATGTTTCAGATACAAGTTTACTAACATCCCTTAATTCTAAAAATAATTTTGATATAGGTCGTGTACCTCCCAAAGTATGTAACGTGAGCAGTCCCGACAAAGCCATCACTAATGCACTGACCAGTCTACCACCAAAATCTAACACTTTGGTCATAACAGCTTGTTGAATTTCTGCTGTACTTGTATTCTTTTTATTATTTGGCGATACAATATTTATCACTTTTTCGAAGAAATTTAATATACCTCTATGAGCGTCTCTGTGCTTCATCTGTAATCCAACGATTCCAGCTTCGTATACAGTGGAGGTACTTTGCATTGTTTGCATAAATATTAATGGAGATGTTGATGTAACTGTACCCATTAAATAAAAGAATTCTTCTACAATATCAGGTTTCTTTTCAAATTTATCTAAACCATTGAATTCAGTAAAAAATGATGTTGTCATGCTTGATAACATTGCCACTAAATGTCCGTTTTCCGCACTACCAACTTTTGAGCCAAATGTAGATACACATATAGATCCACCATAAAGGAATGCAGCTAGAGATGATACAGAATATTCTTCTGCCAAATGTTGTGACATTGTACATAAATAAGGTTCAAATTTTGTCCCCATATTTCTCATGGTATATTTATATGCACGACATATTTTTTCGCATACATAATCATTTGTTCTACTCATTGCCAACGCACTTTGTAATAATGGAAATATTGTGGCTACTAATTTTGAATAAATGACATCATCAATCCTTAAATGTCTTAAAAAAATAGTTAATCTATCAACTATTCCCGCAAATATACCAACATCGAATTTTACAGTATGTGCATCCTTGGCAGCGGTCAGTGCATCAGTGAGATCTTGAATTAAGTAGCTCACTATAGCGCTAAGACTATGATCAACTTGTTCAGTTGGTAATGATGATATAATAGCACAAAACCCTTGAAGTATAGTGTTATCAGCTGAAACGGGTAATGTTTTCTTTTTTCTCATTTGTACCATTAAATAATTCATATCAATAACTGGTAAATTTGGCACATTCTTACATTTATCTAACACACTTTGTATAGACACCGCTGATGATAATGTAAAATCACTACTTTGTAATGTGGCACTTAATTCTGCTAAGTAATGAGGTAATAATGTAGGATTAGCAGATAGCCAATGTGCAATGCATCCTGTAAGCTCTATTATAGTAGATTTTAATCCATATAATTTTGGGAATCTAAGAACAGAGTCAACCAGCCATGGCATAATTTCAGATTCAGTTTGAGGTACACGTGTTACCATAAATTTTGTTGCAAATAATCTCGATTCAATAGGTGCCCATAATTGATCTTCGCTATTTACTCCTTGTAATTGTGCTAATTTTGTTTGCATTGAAGCACAAACGTGACGTAAGCAAGGTATAACGCCTAAAAAGTCCCGACAGTCTATCATACACTCTTGCCATACTTCTCTGTCATCAAGATCATCTTCTGGGTACTTAAGATCATCATCCTCTGTTTCTAATACAAATATACATTCTTCCATAACACATTGATCTATTGATATATCGAGTAATTGTGCAAAATAAGGTTCATAGGATGTTCGGGCCACTGAATAAAACGCTTTTTCATCGGCATTAGCACTATTTACTCCATCTAATATTTTTTCTTTTAATAAATAAAAATATTTTAATGGATAACGTGATGTTTCCGTATCATGTTTAAATCGACAACATTCTAATAACTGTTCTATTATTTCATTTTGGCCAAAATTTACGGCAGATGGTGTTAACATGAGCGGCAATGAAGCCTCTGCAATTTGACAAAACAAACGCGATAGTTCATATGATATGTATTTTAAATCACTATCCCATACACTTTCTGGTGTTGCAACACTTTTCCATGTTGAACGTAATCCTAATATTCGTGGTAAACTAGCTTGTAATAATGTAAGTAAATCTTTATGACCAGTGAACCGATAGAATGCAGCATTGACCGCTTTCGCTGCATGTTCAAACAAGTCTTTAATAGCTAAGCAATCCAACATTAAAGTATATATTGGCTGTTTCATCAACGTGTCAGGTGTAATATGTGTAAATTCGATCCAATTAGATGCACAATCCAATATTTTATTACGATTCACTTCATCTGAACTTTCCCATCGACTTTCGAGAAATCCCATAACCTCTTGAAATGAATCAGTGAGTTGATGTTCAAATGCTTCTCTGACACCCATTGTAACTTGTATACGTTCATTCTCACATTCTTCTGGTAATAATGAAAGAAATAATACAACAATATCTGGTGAACTTGTAAGTAGTGGATTCAACAACTGTAGTACAGACCGGATAACACCCGATTGATCAATTTGTGACACAGTTCTCAAATACATGATAAAGGTAGGCAAAAATAATTTAATTTTAATGAATATAATAAGATTGCAAAATATGAAAATATAATAAATTCAACTCTATCTCTCTATGGGAACAGTCTAGCTTGTACAGTAGTTATTTCTTTTCATGGATTACTAAAATTTAGGTAGGTTTACATTATGTTATTTTACAAGAAATGTGGTATTTATTGTATATAGTGCATTATTAAAGATGAAAACAAACTAGAACAGCTTGTTAACATGAACAATATACCAAAAGAATTGTCGTAGGTACGGACATACGACAGTTACATCCATAAACTGATCATGTTTTCAAAACGATCTGCGGTTTCTAGCTCAGCGGCACAGTCAGTAAAATACTCATATAAATCATCAACTGTCACCCCAGCACCAGCTCTAATGATTGCAATATCTTCACTACCCTTATATAATGTCCTTATATCAGTTTCAATGACACTTCCATCATCATTAGGTGCCAATCTTGTAAGAACAATATCAACCAATTCACCCGCTCTTGGTGAAAGAGTTCCACGAAGGAAATCAGTTAGTTCTGGTAATGAAATATTGCCTGTATTATCATCATTAAATGTACGTAATATACCACTACGTTCCATATCACTTACAGTAAACCCAAGATCCACAGAAAGACCAGACACAAGCTCATCAATGTGTACCTGTGGCACAGTCGAAGTTATCATACCCCACAAAACATTGACGATTTGGCTCATAATTTTACCAGTACCTGGTTTTAAATTTTGTGATGATGCTGTATGTCTAATTAAACGGTCTCTTAACGATTTAACACCAGCAAATTCTCTTGCTGTTGGGAATGGACGAGGTCGTTCATTAGACTCCGTCATGGAACCTACGTCTCCGTTCTCAATAGGAACACTGAATGCTGATGATTTTCTGAATGGGTTACCATTAGATACAGTAAATGTTAATGGAAATGTTATTTCACCAGAATTGACAGATTCAGAAAAGAATGTTATTGCAGGTTCAACGCAATAATTGGCACTATGTGTCTTGACTCTTCTCTCGTCTTTAGTTTCCTGAAGTGATGGTTGAAAATTTTCTCTATTAAAGTTGCGTCTATTTTCACTTTTATATTCAACTTCTCTGTTCTTTGTATATGCTTCTGCTGTTCGTGTTTTCATTGTAGAATCAATGTCATCTTTGTACTGTGCTTCCAGCATTGCAAAGCGGGGTCCTACTCTATCCTTCAATGTCTTTGTATGCTCATGCTTCGCAGGATCCTTAATACAACTTGCCATTACAGACTCGAAGTTTTTAGCTTCTAAACGATCAGTATGTTCTATACAACGATTATACGTAAACTTGCCCATCTCGGGCTTTTTCGGGTCGAAGTCCTTGATGCCCGTATAATTTTCGAGGGCTGCCTCCTCAAACCAGTTTCCTTTCCTCATTGTTCCTGCCATGATCAAATGAACTCACTACGACAATGAATATGTTTTTCCAATGCCCTTAAAGTGTCAAGATGTTGCCTGAGCCTCGGACAACGATTCTCGTCGTCCGTCGTCCAAAATGAATCGTGGGTAAAAGTAGATACTACTGTACTTATCTGTAGATAAAATCGAAAAGAGAATTGGGGGAGAGGTCATTTTCATTATATTTCCTTGAAAGAGAGAGTTTTTTCGCAGAAACGGCCATAATGTCTGATATCATCAAGGCCTCGTCCTCATCGTCTATGAAGTTCAAGTTCAAAGGAGATAAAGTCAAGAAAAAGAAGAAAAAGAACACTTCTATAACTACAAGTAGTACTGATGTAGATTCAGCGGAAAAAGTTGCAATCATCAGTACAACGATAGTTTCAGCAGCAGAGGATTCTGAGGATGAGTTCCTTACGTCTGCACAGTTGGCACAGAAGAGGAAAGCTCAAGCAAAAGAGACGGACATTGCGAAAGCAAAAGCAGCGGTTTCATACCGAGACAGAATCAATGAATTCAATAACAAATTAGCAGCTGCTACGGAACACAATGATATACCTCGTGTTTCAGCCGCAGGCAATGGTTAGTATCATGTGTGTGATTATATGGCTACAGGTTTATTAAATTTGTATTTTCTGAATAAACTATATATACAATGATTTTCAATACATATATGACATTATCTTTCCCTCCTCATTTCCTATTTTGCAGTCACCTGTACGTGGGGATGTCTTGCATTCGTCATTCGTCTAGCTCAAGATTCAGCACTACTACCTTGCCGACAGAATCAGATAAAGCTGCAGTGCCACGTTCACCTGACACAGTAATCACTTTTATATCACGTAATGGTAATACACGCATGGTAGCACTTACCTTGTTGTTATCACAGCCAACACTATGGCTATCATCAAGTAAAGCGTCGTCTCCTGACTTTGATACGTCATTGAAACGCACGTCAGTCATATCTATTTTAAACAAAAATGATGATGTGTTTTTTGTTATATTAGTATCTATATCTTTAACATGAGTACTAACAGAGCTCGATGTATTAGACGGCATTTGACCAGCGCACACTAACGACACAGAGTGCGTGTGATTTTCACGTGTATTGGCTCCTACAATCCATTGCAAATTCTGTACTTTGCTTATTGATATAGAATCAGATGATGATTCAATACTATTTATTACAGCATATAGTACATTCTGTTCTTGTTCTATTCCACCTGTCTTATTCATCATACGAGGTGACGCACAAGTAATATGCAGCTTTCTGTCGGATTTTATGATAGCAGTAAATACACAATTCTTGAGGTCTACAGTGGGAACTTCATCTTCATCATCGCTATCATTATCATTATTACATGGACATGACGTTGGATCTTGTATTCTTGTTATTGGTACTGCGGTGATATCAAACGCGACTAGACCAGTGCTGAATTGACTACTTAGCCCATCCTCAATTTTCTCCTGTATCGAATTTTCGCTTAAGATATGTTTTTGTATATAATCACTCAAATGAAGACATGGCTGATGCATAGCATCATCTACTTCATGTTTTAAGCATTTGATTTGTTGCACTAAAGAACGTTTCATGAATGTTTTCATAAAACTTTCATTATTACTGATAGTTTCAGAACCATGACTGGTCCAGGCTTCTATGCCAATATTCTGCAATAAGGCACTGACTCCTTCGTGTCTATTGGTGCTAGATATGTCACTACTGACACCACCACGTAGATATTCTTTATCATAACCACATTTTAATTCTAATATTTCTACTAATTCTGGATTTAATTCCATGTCTTGCAGATACGCATATAAATGGGTACCAGTTATATATTCAGCTTGTGCATTTTTTCCAAGGTAAGTTGGTCGTAATTTTCTTGGATCTAATAATTTTAAATATTGTGATCCTATTTCTGCATTCCAACAAGGTTTTTTAGCATCTTCATCAAGTGCATCATCGTCACCAGCAGCTCTTGCACCATATTCGCGAATATATTGTATGTACAGTAAAAATGCATCACGTGCCTCTCTGGCCACTAAGATGACTTCATCAAGTTTAAATAAAACAAGTTCAGCATTTTTTTCTAAATTATCTAATACAGTATTTGATATTATAATATCATCATGATTTTCATCACTATCACCAGAAGAATATGATATTAATAACAACTTTAATACTTCTCTAAGTTCTTTGCAACGTAGTAAAACGTTCGTAGCTATAGCATCAACTTGCATTTGCAATATTTTTACTATACTTTTCGATGCACTATCTATTGCTGAACGTAATCTATTAAGACCTTGTTCATTCCAATGTTGTGAAAAACTCAATACAGCTCCAGGATGCCACAAACCAGCTTGACATGTTGTATATAAAAAGTGGATTGGTGACATTTTGATCTGATAAGAATCTAATGTACCCGTTAAAAGAGAAAGCTTTAATAATATAACCTTACATGCATCTTTCCATTTACGACCACATGTTAATATAAGACCTTGCATAGTTGCCGTATCGGCTTTTAAATTGAGCAATATAGAGGCAACACGATCGTGAATCTTGCTAGGTAGCACTTTGAGGACGGATGCGGCAGTCGTCGGTTTCTGTAGTAAATTATGCAATATTTGTTCAATTCTAACCATATTTAAGGAACCTTGTGCATTATCACGATGTAGCACAGCATTGACACCAAGACGACAATAGTATGAGTCACCACTACTACTACTGCAATGTATAATTGGTGCCACATTCATGCTCGTATTATTTTCTCGCGAGGTATCTATTTGTTTTATAATAATATTTTTGTTTGTTTGCATTTGAAATATAGGAAATACTCCATAAATGTATGCCGTTAAATATCCATTTGAATCAATAACAAACAGTACAGTATTTTTAGAACTAATAAAATAAGGCAGATCAGCCTCTGAAACGGCAGTGGACTCTCCAGCATCAGTCGTAGCATCCGCTTTCATGCTTTCAATCATGCTAATGGTATCCAATTGTGCTAATTTCGCAGAGTATTGAATATCTTCATAGCCACTTCCACCGAGGGTCTCTGACCAATTGGAAGTACACCAGTGGATATGCACTATGGAGCTGTCACTACTGGGGCTACTTTTGGGTAAAATAGAATTATAAGCCTGTTTCACTTCACCAGATTCTATATGTACTATCGATACTTCACCATTCTTATGTCCAAGTGCTAATAGTTTACCTGATGGACTGAATGTAAGAGTAGCTGCACAGCTTGTGGATGTTGTGATTTCAGATGCACTCTTGACAAGAATCTTTTCCCATGTATATATGCGAAATATATTTAAAGTACCTTCTTCACTTACTGTGGCAATAAGATCCATGGTTGGACATAATGCCATGCAATGACTACTCAAACCCTTCTTTTGAAGAATCTCAAAAGATGATTGCATGATGATCCTGCCAGCTATAAAAAATTATATCAAAATCTGATTTAAAAAAATATATAAAATAGTGTAATGTATCAGTTTAAACTAAGTTAGTTTGCATTTCCTCTTTAATAAGAGAAGAAATGGAGTATAGTATCACCGTAAGCTATTTTCAAAGGGGCTGTTTGCAGACCCATCCAGTTCTCATTGTACAAGACATTTTTTTGATTGAAATAGTTGTTTTGCAAGAATGTCCTCTACAGAAGCAACAGAGTCCCCAGCAGAGGTCGAAAAGAAGCTTGGTAATGATGCATTTGCCAAAAAGGACTTCGAGAAGGCCATTGAACATTACAATGCCGCAATCAAGTTAGATGATAGTAAGGCTACTTACTATAGTAATTTAAGTGCATGCTATGCCTCTTTAAAGAAGTGGGAAGAGGCTATGGATGCTGCATTAAACTGTGTGAGCAAAGATAACAAGTTTGTAAAGGGGTATTTGAGACTTGCTGCTGCTCAGACTGAACTCAAGCTTTATGATGATGCTGAGAAGACTTTAAGAGCCGCGTTAGTTCTTGAACCACGTACGTGCCCACTTTCCATATGGAGTTTACATTTTAATAAACATTATTCATGGATTCATTTGCTACCTAGCTCATTAAATTGAAATGTTTGTTATTTTAGCTGAAGTATGCTACATGATGCACTTGCATTATATTGATGACGGAAATATGTTTGTTTTTCTTGCTTCGATTAAGCCGCATATATCTATACATGCAACGAATTCAAGAATACTAACGTATTCCACTCTACCATACCATACCATACCATACCATATGAACTCTACCTAATTTCTATCATCTCATCTATATTGTTTCTTCTACATCTTATATAATATTTTTTTGTATTTGTTCCATTATATCATAACAGAAAATACTTTGGTCGGTCAACAATTGAAGAAATTAAAGGAGAAAAAAACGGGACTCGTGGCCGCGAAGCCTAAGCGTCAGCTTGATGAAGCTCAGAGAAAAGAATTATTTGAATTACAAGAACAAACATCATCATATTCACGTGATTTACGTGCTGTTGTACAACGTATTAACTCATTATCACGTGAAGCTGCTGCTGCTGATAACACACAAAATCAAATTAAAGCACTAGATGATACAACGGCGCTATACAAGGGAATCGGCAAGGCATACGTACTACAAGATAAAAATTCAATTGATGAAAGTTTAACTAAAGAATTAGATACTATTGATAAAAATTATAAAGATTTGAAAGATAGAAAAGAATATCTTGAAAGAAGAATAAATTCAAACCAGAGCAATTTACGGGACCTTACAGCTGGTATGTAGATCATCTTTTTATTCTTGTAATAATAGCGTTAGATAAAGTAGCACAATTAGTCTATTACTCTCTATATTTATTATTTATTCAAGATCACTATGCATTTTGTGTATTGTCTTATTTCCGTTACATGCATGCAGAAAATGCTGTTTTAAGAAAAAAGTATAAAAAGTTTATTTATTTAGATAACTATGCTACATTTTCGCACTTAAGTATACAAACACGAGGATAATATTCAGATGACGGAACGAACGGAAGATACAAGGGTGATGACAAGAACTTTCTACTGCCGCGGTGCGCCGAATGCCTCTGGCATTCGCTCTATGGAATATTTGTGAGAGTTTATGTACATAATAGGTACACCTGGTACCTTTCTTATCTTTCTCTTGAGATCTCTATCACATGTAGCGACAATATAACATCGATGCTGTTGACAACGATTGAGTAAACAATCATCGGCATAAGTGCCAGCATGACTACATGGTAGACGCTCAAAACGAGGGTCTTTAGCGAGTCGTAAAGCTAAGCGATATTTACTACCTAACTTTTCCAATTCAGCCATAACACAATCTGTAATACATGGTGTGCATTTGGCAACAAGACAATCCATCATACTTCTATACACATCCAACTTATTCTTAATGCTGAAATTAATGAAGTTAGTATCCACTAAAACTTGATAAGGTGGACCCAACGCTTGATTATGTGAGAAAAATAAGGCGGTTGGTACTTGTGGAACGTGTCGTTCAGCCTCTTTCTTTTCCTTTTCCGCCTTGACTGCCTTAACAACCTGAGCCTCTTGATTCTGCTTTATACGAGAATCTTTAGCACTAATCATCTTCTTAGCAACACTAAACTTACGCGTTTGTTTTTGTTTACCCATTTTTATACACAATATATTGAAGAAATACTAAATATAATGGATTAAAGTGGTAAATAACATCACGCGTTGAAGTACGCGATTTGCAAGGCGGAGGACCCGGCAGAGCGCCGCCCGGTGGGAGGAAAAAAGCTTTATTTTGTAGGATTAAAGTACAATTCTTTGCAAAATGGCTACCTCTTGGAAGGGATTAGATCATGGATTTGATATCATCGATGTTTGGGGTACAGCAGGTGTATCTGTAGCGGTAGGTGTGCCTTCAATCTACCTCATCTTGAGAGCTTTCTATAGATCTATGGGATGGTGGAAAGGTATGACCACAAAAGCTGGTGAGCCAATCGTGAACATGGTTGCTTTCGAATATGCATTCATGTTCCCATGTTTTTGGTTTGTTTATTGTGGTTTTGCATTATATTTTGGATGGAATGGTGTTGATGATCTCTACACAGAACCTCTGAAGAGTGATACATATTACGGTAAATCTGATTTTGTTATTCAAAACTTGCTTTATCCTATGATGTGGTATCAAATTTGGAATGTTTTATTTACATTTCATATTAAAGAATTATTTAAACCTGATAGTTTTATACATCATTTTTTGACAGCATTGGTACAATACATTGGTTTTGATGGTTTTTTAAATTATCATGCATTCTTTTTTTTAGGCATTGTTGAATTATCAAGTATACCATTATGTATTGTTGATATGACACGATTTGATCCTGAATTTAGTGATAGATGGCCAAAATTATATCACTTTTGTAAGATGTCATTTGTCGTTTGTTTCATTGTAACACGGAATATATTATGGCCAATCGTTGCATTCCCTTGTTTATATGATCTTTATCAATTAATAGCAACAGGTAAAGCTCATTCTAATTTAGTTGTGGGTGGTTTTATGGCAGCAACTGTTCTAATTTCTTATTTACAAGCAATATGGGGATTGAAAATTGTGAGACTCACTCGTAAATCGTTCCGACTTGAGGAAGAAAAGATGGCAGCTGCTATAAAAGCAAAAAGTAAATAAAGTTAATACCTACAAATACTACTATTGTTTACCTTTATAATGTAATTAAATATATATTTTCACATTTTCACTATGATCGCTTCATTTATACACTTTATACAATACCCTTACTTATTTTTCTCTATTTTATCTTGCTACATCGATATATTTGGATTTTGTGAGAACGATACACCGGATGATGCGCAGAGACCGCGACTTGTTCGCAGTTCGCGAATATATCGTTTAAACCAGCAAATAACAGTGTATCACATTCTGTACTACGTGTTTGATGACTTATAATAAGTTCTGTATGCTTATTTGAATGAGCCCGAATTGTCTGTAATAATGGTGAAACTAGGTGCTCTAGCCACACAACATCAGCTGCAAGAATGACGTCCCATTTCTGGCCAAATTCTCTCTTTGAATCTAACATTGATAGTAAATACGTTTCATCACGAAACCAATCTAATACTTTTGATTCTATATTCGTTATATGACCACCAAGTATAGCCCTATTATCATCGATATTCTTGTTTAGGTTGGGGATAACATAAGCCAGATCTGTCAGGACAGTGTGACTCGCTCCCAAAGCAGCTGCTGCCAGTCCCGTAAGACCTGTACCACTACCAAGTTCAAGTACTACCTTGTTAGCAACTAGTTCTGGATTCAATTCAAGATATTTGGCTAATACTACAGATGCATCCCACGTATTACAACCTGTCGCTCCGTCTTCAGCTTTACTGTCTCGTCCTTCTTGAGTATTAACTTTGATAGCTAAATTATCACCAAGAAAGGGTAATTCGTCATTCATAAGACTAAAAGCCCTACCTTCAATACTTAATATTTCAGCATTTTCTACTATTTGATCATTTACAAGAAGTACCATAAGTTTATTGCTTGTAAGATGATGACTTTGTATTCTGTGCTCCAATTCCAATACTTCATAAATACCTTTATCTCGATTATAAAACTCTAAATGATAGAGTGAATCAACAATGTCAAGATCATGTATATTATTTTTCAGATGATCCATGCATGTTCTTGGAGTGAACATATCTAAATCGAGATCTTCTTTTAGTATCCTCAGCTTCTGAATTGACCTGCCATCCAGGTCTGGACCGGAAAAACTCAGCAAGATTAATATAGACGAATAAGACAGACTCATTGTTGCATTTGCCATGCAAATTAATGCTAATACATACACATGATACATCTTTTGAGGATGATCTTAAAAATAGAGCCGACTGACGCACGAAGCGGGTGTGCGTCCGTCGATTTTTTCGACGATTCATGGAGATCAGCTATTCGTAGTAATCAATAGTACTTAATAGGTAAGTATTGCGTTTTGATTGCTTTCCCTGCATTATATAAACGTGCAAAGGTCGCGCTGTTTGTGAAAGTGTTCATTGGGCTGTAAAGTCGCTCCAGACTTAGCTTTCGCTCCTTGGCACGCAGGAGCATCACATATCATATAATGCGATTCTTGATCAAATGTATTGCATTCATCCTCATCAATAATGGTCATGTGTATACCTCTACATTCAGTTCCACAACTAACTCATCTTTTACTTCAATAATTCTTCAAATATATAGACTTCATAGCAAAATGCAGAACGACGAAGGCAAGAACGTTGAGCTTTACATCCCAAGAAAATGGTACGTGTAATCTTTTAGAAGTTTTGACCCTCGAATTGCATTATGTAATATTGAAATTCTTTTACTCTATGAATATGTTGAATAATTCACTAACCCTTCAAATCTCCCATTTTTTCATATCATTTCTGTATACTACAGCTCCTATACTAACCGTATCTTGGCTGCCAATGATTTCGGTAGTGTACAGATCAATGTTGCAAACATTGACCCTGTTACTGGAAAGCACGACAAGACATCCACTACTTATGCATTGTGCGGTTTCATTCGCGGTCATGCTGAGGGCGACGAAGCTTTGACTGATTTGACCAAGAATAACTAAGTGCAATGGTAGAATAAGCTTATAGGGGTAGGTGGTATATGTTCATGAAATTGTATCTAAGAAGCAAATCCATTCAAAATTATAGCTCATTAATTCTCCATATCTCTCACTCCATACGTGTGCTGGCAAACCAAATCTATATATATATTCTAAGATGTGCTTAGATATAAATATGTAGGCTGATATTATATTTTGCTTATCATTAATTTACTGATTAAAGGTTATACCTATTATTATGTGCACACGAGAGATAAACAGTCAACTATACTAAAACAGCAACCGTCAACCATGGAAATTAGCGAGATCGGCCTAATTTTTGATAACAATGTTATCCATTAAATAGATTGATCTGG
>JACKZZ010000913.1_pt1 | contig 15347 bp, 7 predicted proteins | sample 8027871 | NCBI WGS metagenome assembly JACKZZ01 (sample SAMN15724774, study PRJNA655200) | protist metagenome | isolation source: fluorescence activated cell sorting (FACS) single amplified genomes of... | place: USA: West Boothbay Harbor, Gulf of Maine | collected 2000-07-19
ATGCAAGATTGGCGGTTCTACTTCCTCATTTTAACGATTCTTTGGCAAAGGTAGCTGGAGTTAGAGATGCAATGTGGGAGGGTGAAATGCTAAAGAAAGAAAATGAGAAGAATGCTATTATTGAATCTGAGAAACAAAAGTATGCAGAAGAGCGAAAATCGCTTCTTTTGGATAAAGAAACACTAGCTTTAGCTTTAGCAAAGCAAAAAGAAGAGGCTGCCTTGCTTAAAGCACTAGCCCTTGAACGAGAGACGCTTTTACGTCAGGCAGAGATTTCAAAAGCTGAAGCAGAGCGGTGTGAAGAGGAATTGAAACAGAAAGATTGGGAAGCAGAAGAAGCCGCTAAGCAAATAGTACAAGAACGAATGTCAATGCGTCTTGAGAAGACAGCTTTTGATATTGCTTTAGCAAAACATCAAGAAGATATTGCTCGACTTGCTGCTATTGATAAAGAGCGCGAGCCCATTGTGAAAGAAAAACAAGAAATGCACAGTGAGGGGCTCGTAGAGCAGAAGCATCTTGATGTAATTGCTGCTGAACGACAAGCTCTCTTGGAAACTGAAGCTGATCAAGGTGAAATCATCAATGTCAGTCCTTCTCCACTTGACAAAAAAGTTACCGTCGCTACACCTGTTAGATGGAAAGAAGTAGCTGTAGATATCGATCAGTTGCTTGAGGATGAAAACCAGCAACGTTATGAGGGTAGTCCTGAGCACGAATCTAGTACAAATCAAGTTTCAGCAACTGAATCACCAGAATCAGACGATGATGTTGAAGTGAAGCCGTTTGGAAACGTTAATAGAAGGAATTCAGAATCAGGAAAGGAAGCTCGTGTTCTTGAAGCGAAGAGAAAAGCAGAAGCTCGCCTCAATTCTATTCTTTCAGAGCCCGGCCCTACCCCTACGACTGATGGTGATGCGAAGCAAACTAGGAGAAGTAGTGTAACAAAGTCTGTTCGTTTTACTGATAGTGAAAGTACACCCACTGTTTCCGAAGATATAAAACCAAACAATCCCAACGATCCACAAGAGCAAGACAGCTTTGATGGTACTAAATTAAGTTTGAACTCGATCTTTCCTAGTGTTGATTCTGAAATTGTTACCAAGCAAGGCGAAGATCAATATGGTGGTATAGCCGATAAAGAAGACGAAAATGAGATACATGGAAGCCCTGCTAAAGAATTTGATTCCGATAATGAAGATGGAGATGAAGATGAAGACGACGAAGACCAATTCAGCGGTCTATCAATAAAGAAAAAGTCGGTAGAACAACAGAGGTCTGCAAAGCGTCGTTGGTTTAAAGAATTTTACACTTCTGTTACTACAATGCTTTCAGCTAAACCTTCTTTTGTTATTAAGACCCGTCGTATTTGTGACGATGCTTTCATTTATAGCAATCCAGATGCCAATATTGACAAAGATATTTATATTCACCCTCCATGCGAAAACGTGGGCTCTGCAAAGCATAAAGTATTTATTAATGTGATTAAGATAGATGATGAAGATATGATAGTTCGTGAGCGTGTCATTACTCCAGAACTATATGGTGAAAGGAACCATCCATTCCATATGTTTGTTGGTCCATTTGTTCATATTGTTGGTTCCGAAAGTGGTGAAGATGGAGGGGAATCTTACGATGTTTGCGATGTTATTATTTCAGAAACAGTCGAAAAGAGTTTACGATTTTTGATCAATTCTCCCACTGAAGTTTCTTCAAATTTACCTAGTGGCGGTTTTGTAGCAAAGGATGTATTTTTGGCTATTATTGAAAGGGTTTCTAAGCTTGCAAGGACAGAACTTAGCACTGAGTTCTCTGTGCCTCGTATTAAAAGCAAGTACCGCAATAGACCCTCTTATACTCACATTCATACGGATTCACACACGAACCCACTTAGTGTTACAGGATTCCCACAACCATACACAATTCCATATATTGTATCATTTACGCACCCTCCTATACATATAGTTCCTTCATGGGGAGCAGTATTCTTGAGAATGTACGATACAGATATAGATACTGGCATGAGGAGATTTGCGAAAAATATTGAAGGGCAATATGATGCAGTTTTCCAACGTGAGCATGCTGGCCAGTGCTTAGGGGTTGTTGTTGGTAATACATTTTCTGAATGGTCGCTTAATAGTTCATGCCCTTTTGCTCGACAACATACCATTGCTGTCAGAGGGACTTTTAGATTTTCTTTATGTACTACCGATGATGCAGGACTTTCAATATATATTAACTGCACCACTCACGCACATATTAAAAGTACCACTACTGCTTTTTTTATAACTAGCCCTTTCTTATATGAATCGTATAATGATGCTGGTGAAGATGATAGTGTGCTAGTATGTGAATGCGTTTTTTCTGAATTTCAATTAAAGAGTTGGATCGATGACCAGATTACAGGATTTAGTATTGATCCACAATATGAGATTACAGATCCACCAGCACATATTATATCAATGGTGTTAGAGCTCTTATCTAAACAATCCGGTTGTAAATTCAAGAGTCACCGTATTTTATCACATGTTATTGGAGTAAGACATGCGGTGACAATCGATACTGAATATTTTCAACGACCTATTGATGCTGATGAGAAACTTGAAATTGAACGAGAAACAATAGCAGCACGTGAATCATCAATGATGAGAAAATATGAAGCAGGTAGAACTATCCCTCATCAATCAATGGATGATATGGAAAGGGCAATGGTGGAGTATGATATTGATCCTTCGTCACCGTTCCAAAGAGGTAAACATACTTTTAAGCCTTCTTCCATGATGGCATTGAATTCAACAAACCAGAGAGACGATCGAATCGTTATGGCCTGCGCTTGTTTGAAACAAGGTAGTGGTGTTTCTATGGGGTTTATGTATAAACCTTGGCAAGAACGATGGCTTGAGCTACGCAGAACTATGATTGTTTATTACGATGGTCGCTCATTACATCATTACAAAGGACATATTGGTTTATACGGATGTACTATTAGATTATTATCACAGTCAGAAACCGGATCACTTCCTGCTTCTCATGGTGGTTTAGTGTTGACATTCGCTGGAGTGAAAATAAAGCCTTTAAAGCTTGGATTACCCCTCGATGTAGTCTATCAATGGTTAGATGGCATTCAAAATTGTATTGGCGGAGTTGCGAGTGCATCTGTATCTTCTTCAAAAAGCTCTGTACGTATCAGTCAAAGTATCATAAGGGCAACTCCAATGAATCAGAGTATTGCACAGCAAAAAAAAGCAGAAACAGTTGAAAAGGAAGGTGTAGTAACAAGAATAGGTGGATTCTTAAGAACGAAACAACAGAAATATCTACATATTTCATCTGGTATGCTTCGAATGTTCGACGGTTGGCAGCGTGGTACAGAAGGCAAATTAGAATCAAAATATAGTTTTGGGTTACGTTATTGTGAAGTAGAAGCTTTTATTAATGGCGATTCGGAATCTTCGGAAATTATTATTAAACCCAGTCAACTTTTTGACGAAAAAAAGAGATCATTCAATGGATCCCATTGTCAAAGTGAACTCAGACTTTTTACAACCACTAGTCTTGAGGCATATCAATGGGTTGAAATCATCAAATCAAATATTGAATTCGCAAACCTTCATATGTAGTAACAATAGGAAAAAAGATTTGTGTTTTCGTTATCGTATAAAATTTAATATAGCGCTTCCGTAATATCTGTTAAAAGTTATAAATAATCCATTGTTCAAGTACGGATATAAAAATTAATTCGTCGTAAGACACGGCACGTTTCATTTTTCTTTTGTATTTTCACCTACAATTTATTCAGAACTAATTCCCGCAACAGCAGCAGCAGCAGCAACAGCAGCCTTCTTTTGCTTCTGTCTGTTTCTCTTCTTCTGAGACTTTGACATTTTGGAAGCTCCGGATTGTTCATCACCATCACCATCACCTTCTCCATCCTCTTCATCAGCATCTGCTTCCGCTTTCACTTCCAGACTAACAGGAGCGAGCAACGATTCTGGTGCAGCAGCAGACACAGGAGTTGGTACACATGGGGTTGCTACCCCTACCCCTTCATCCTTTAAGGTCGGAGGTAAAGGAGGGGTCACCACCACAGGAGCTTGCTCAGGAGCAGGGGCAGTGGCAGAGGACGACTCAAGAGCTGCTATAGCCGCAGCTGTTAAAGGTACAGGAGGAACTACCACACCTTCATCCTCTTCTTTAACCTTTTGCTCAACAGGGGCAGCTGGTTCTACATGCGAAGATGGAACATGCTTGTCATCTTCAGAACCTCGTGGGTCGTATCCGGCCTTCTGTGTGGAAGGTGTCGATGGTGCTTCGGTAGCAGCAGACTGAACGCATCCCATGTTCAAGCTTTCAATGGAAAACGATTTTTTATTATAAAATGGGCAAATGTCCAAATCATTTGGTCAAATATTGTTGCGGTGTTTTATGATGCTTATCGCTTTATCTTCTTAGGGCATTACTGCGGACTGGCCCGCAGAAGCAATTCTGTAATACTCGTGCGTGGGTTATTGTAATGTTGTCTGATCTTCGAGTCAAAATTGAGCATAATAGTTCTAGATTGGCTGAACTGATAGGCGATGACAACAAACGTGCTCGCAAACGTGTTTTACAGACCCTGGGTAAGCTGAAACGCCAATTAACAGAAATGGAAGGTACGGGTATTGGTAATAAGAGTGATGGCGTGGGGAGAAACGGAGAAGGCAAAGAAGAAGAAGATGATGGTGAAGGAGGAACAGAAGAAAAATTAGATAAAGAAGGAGAAGAAGGAGGAGTATCATCATCACTGTCTTTGTCTAAAAAGAAACATAAAGCACTTCTCAAGTCTGTGAATGACGAATGCTCAAGTCTGGCTAAGAACAAACAACTAAGCTTAGTATACAAAACGCTCCGTCGAGCAATCAGAAAAGGCCTTGTACCTGATGTACATTCATTAACAATTCTTATTAATGCTCATGCACGAGTTGGTGATGTAAGCGGTTGTATTGGTGTATACGAGTGGATGAATATGGGGCGGAAATTGAGTGAAATTACAGTGTCAGTGTTAGGGAATCCAAGTCAATCCTTGAGTTCTCTTGGATTAGGGCCCCATTTTATCCCGGCCACTGCTAATATTACTACACACACTTCGGTTATGAAAGGCTTGTGCGAAACTGGGTTGCTAGCGGCAGCAGCAGAAGTGCTTATACGAGCAATGGGAGATAATTCTGATGAAATTACACACGAATCTGATGTAGCTGCTGGTCAACCCGTAAGGAAAAAACATAAGAAGGATAGTGTTTCTCTAATTGTATTTGATAAGTTATCTCCTCCAAAAAGCAAAGAAGCGGATCGCTTACGCTGTCTTAACACGTTTTTGCGTGGATGTGTGCGTATTGGGGCTGTGCGGGCAGGTTATTCAGCATTTACAAAATATATTGCACCAAATCCTGAAAGCAAAGATAGTATCCAAATCAATCCCGATATATCAACTATAGAGTATATTTGTTTACTTTTAGGTATGAATGGTCGTATAGATTTATGTGAAAGCGCTTTAACAACGCTTATATCATCATCTGAAATAATTACAGATGAACGCATGATCAGTGTTTATACAATTATAGTTCGAGCTTGCGTTTTGGTAGGTGATATCGATAAAAGTAAACAATGGAGTGCACTTCTGCAACATTGCCTTGAAAACCCGCAGACGAAAGTAGGACCTGCATCATCTGCTAATAATAGTAGTATGTCTCATTCTCAACAGTTGTTTGCAAAGCATCGCCAAAACGAAACCACCCTTCAGGGTCGCGCTTGGTTATTTAAGTTAGATATGACTCAAACTACCTCTTCATCTTCATCTTCATCTTGTGGTATCAATTATCGCGATTTACTATCACGTATTTGTGTCTTTGGTCTTGATGGCGAAGGCGATATTCTACCCGATTTAATTGCCAGTAGAATTATTAATAACCCAATTATCAAAGCTCAAGAAGGAACCGGCGTGGTAAATTTCTTATCTGAGTCGCTTGAACACAAATTTGGAGTTTATAAGAAGAAACAGAACAATACTCTAGATTCTGCACTTTTTACTAAAATGCGTTCAGTTTTAGGTGGACCCGTAGTGGGGAAAACACCAAGTTTTATTGATATAAATGCCCTTTTTGCTCCTTTTGAGAATTTCTCTCTCGGTTCTGCTATTACACCATTGCTAGATGCATCGGTTGAATCAATAGTTTGTTTGGAATTGGGTTGTGGTAATGGTGAGTGGGTAACTAGACAAGCTCATCATTCTATACAAGAAGGTAAGCAGACACACTGGCTTGCTAATGAACTAAGATGTGATCGGGCTTATGCTACTCTTGCAACTGCAGCATATTCGAATATCAATAATCTAGCAGTATTGGCTGGTGATGCTAAGCTAATATTATCTCATCATATAAAACCAAATAGTCTTACTCATATTGTCAGTAACCATCCAGAGCCCCCTTTCCGTATCGTGTCCATGAGTGAAGCACAAAGTCAACATAAATCCGCAACAAATGCAGACCATCTCTTGACCCCACCCTTTTTGAATTTAGTTCATTCCCGCCTTTGTTCCGGTGGTATGTTCACAGTAACAACAGACCAAAAAGCATTTGCAGTGATGCTAGAAGAATATTTACTAAAGAGCAAGAACTGGGAGGATTGTTCTGGTTTGACATATAAATCATCCTCTACAAAAACAACAACTCAATTTGGTGGTGGTAGTAGATCATCAGTAAGCGATAATTGTGTCAGTACATTGGTCCGAAGAGGACTTCCACCAGCACATTCCGGCTTGGTTTACTCATCAAACATTGTAGATTCAAAATTATCGAACCATTTAGGCGATTCTTATTTCGATAGAATGTGGTCAATAGGAGAAAAGAAAAAGCGGTTCTATATTCATGTCCAAAAGGTATAATAAAGCCGCCATAGTTTTCGTTGTTTCATAGTATTTCGAAGCACTTCTCCTTAGATCTATTTTTGAGCATGTTATTGTATTGTATGAGATTGAATATTATTAATAGTATAATGTACGAAGTCTCTGTACATAGCTCGACGGAATAAAATGTTAAGTATGGTCTTTAATAAATTATAGACGAACGTAGTTACATGGCTTTGAGTACCCGAATACTGATAAGTGATGTACTTGAACGAATTAGTAACTGCATAAATACTCTCTTGTAAAAACTTGATACATTTTAAATCTTTAAATAATTTTGGCACTCGAACGAGCCTAAAAAGGCTCGTTCGAGCCCCATTTTCGAAGCCCCTTTTGAGACACATTGAATATTTTTTTTGGACGTGCAAGTCCCATCTTAAAAAAAGGAAAGAAAATAAAATTACGGGGGAAAAGTTATATCGTGAAGCGTTTTTAACGTCTATGACCACTATGGGATCTATTTCCGGATTGTTTTGGTTTTGCTCCAGGAGTAACGTTATCAGGCTTTAATCTCTTCACCATAATTCTGGGCGGAACAACTTGACCAGCAGGCTGACCCATGCTCCAATCATTAGCCATGGTGTAGTACATGAAATGACCGTCTGGTGTAAATTTAATTGCATTGACTGCGTTATTTGCAGTGTTATCGGTGGTCTTGAATTCTTCAAAAGATGAGAGTTGCCCTTTATTTTGATAGTCCCAAGTATAGATATTTCCATCACTACCACCAGTAGCGAGAGCATTAAGAGGGTGAAAAGCAAGTGCATTTACACTGTAAATCATAGTTTGAACTTGTTGAGCACCATTGCCCATTTGTACTTTACTTCGATGGCACTTGAAAGTAAAACCTTTCTTTTTTTTATCTGAAGAAAACCCTAATTCATCAAAATATTCCAAAGTCACACGACCTTCAATCGACCCGTAAGCAAAACCCTTCCCATCAGCCATCATTGCAACAGATTTAACCTGATATTTTGTAGGATCTTTGCTATTGCTCGCTGCTTCAGACTCGGCTATTTTCGTGCAACCTTGTGTTAAATTAAACGTATGGACTTTCCTGTCAGCCGTAACAGCTGCAATAGCGATATCATTACAATCCATAGCATATATACGTTCGGATAATTGTTGACTCATTGCAGGAGTAGGCGATCTTGCATCCCATATATGTATCATTTTATCCCAACCCGCTGAAACTACATGTTGACCCGACCCCCATGTAATGCACTTTGCAGCTTTGATAGGTGCAGTATGTCGCCCAATATCCGTAGCTTGGCCCGTTTGAAGATTCCACAGCTTCACCATCTGATCACAACCAGCAGATATGATATGCGAGCTATCCGGTGTAATATCTGTTGCGAACACTGGGGCACCTCCACCAGGATTTAACTCTAGTGCTTTGTTTATCGAACTTATAGATTGAGCATCTTTCATTTGAACTTGATAAGCACGAACAATGCCATCCCATGAACCAGTTGCTAGAATAGAGGTTGATTGAGAAGCATTACCATTTACTGAAAGACTTGAGATCGTATCATTCCCCACATCCTGGATAACCCAGTCGGCTGGGTTGTGATTATAACAAGAGTTGGTATGACGAGGATATTGTGTAGTGTGTGTAATAGTGACATGTAGTAGATAGTAGTAAAGTATGAAGAAGTATAGTGTTGCATATAGAAAATGGGTTAATAAAAAGAAAGAAAATAAAATGTGGGGGTAATTGGTATTAAAGACAAAATGGGGAAGGTTTCACACTTACATTTTACTGACTTGCCACCATAACCTCCATAACCTCCGTGATGAGACATATTTGGAAGCTCTAAATAGATTAATCAGGCCTTAAGGGAGGCTTTTCGAAACGAAAATGAGGATGAGGATCATTTTTTGAGGAGCTTTACGCACGACCCGTTTTCTTCACACCATGAAAATGGGTAAAAATGGGTGGATTTTCCATGGATCATTTTCCATGAGAAAAATCCGGGGTAAGGGTACAAAAAGTAGAATTACTCAAATTTGAGTCCAGATTGGTAAAATCTTTCGCTTTCGATGCTATTGTTTCAATTTCCTGCACTTATTTTTCTATCATTGTGCTCAATTTCAGTTGTTATTTCAAATAGACTTTCTGAAGTATGGTTATTTCGCCCTGAACACTGTGGAGTGAGTGAAGCTATTGGTGGGATGGCTTTGGTGGATCAATTTGGAAATATCAATACTAGTAGTCATTCATGGTCATGTGGAGAACTTCAAGGCATTGCAAGCAAGACTCTTAATCTCCCTAATGTTCCTTTTTTTGATGCTTCAGATGGATTTGCTTCTGACCAACTCATCACCAATAAGGACAATAATGACGTATGCAAACCAATTGCTACTGAGTTGTGGATTTATATTCCTTCATATTTGTATAATGCTACAGTTGCTAATATAGATTTGATTACTTTAGTTTCAATGAATGATAGTTTGGATGGAAATGGTGATGCTGATTATGTTGATGATGGAAATGACTTTAGTAGAGGAAAGCTTGTTCTTGAATGGAATAGTAATTTTGGTATTAGAGTGATTGTAAATACACATGCACATTTCGGAGGATTTCAAGTAGATTTTCCATGGAAACCATTGGCATCTCTATCTTCTAATATTTCGTCTTCGAAGCGTCTCGCTCGTCATGTCTATGTATTCATGAATGCTGTGTTAGGGACTCACAGTTCGACTGATGATTTCTATAATGGTGATGATAATATCGAAGAATCAAAAGATGTTACAATTCATGTAAAATTATGTATTGATGGTGATTGTCAGTCATTTAGCCATACACGAAGTTTCTTCTCGAATGATTTATCACCTCATGTTGGTATTGACATTCTTGCCCCGGTGTATGGTGGAATGTGCGTTATTGGAGGTTACGGGATAGGAAATGATACATTGAATCATCATACAAAGTTATTCTTATTAAGACGATTTCAAGTATTAGATCTATATGCTTATAAGTCATCTACAAGATATTCACCTTGGTATTTTTATGAGAACTATGATTTTGGCGTAGATTTTGATAGTGGTGGTGGTGATTTTGATGATAGACAAATTCAGTCACCAACAATTTTGTTTCTTGCATTGTATAGCGTGGTTTTGCGAAAATCAGCTATTATTGCAAATAGGGATTTGGGTGTTCCATGTGCATGCGGGATCGACGAATGTGTTAGTTCTTGTGTGTTTGGTTGGATCGGAGACGTTATGGTTGTGGAAGATGCTTCTTCTTCCTCGACACTCGTTCCTGATGTGAATAATAGTTATTACACCGCCCAAAAATTGTTCGGAACCGTACCTTTGCCACTTATATCTTCTATTTACCAGTATCAGTATCAGAGTACCTCAACCAGTATAGATAAGAGTACCAATATTAATGCTTATATTGTTGGTTTATGGGAAATCGACAGGTTGGCACCATCGTCTGAATCATCCTCTGAAGGCGTTTATTCATATGTGCATGTACCCTTTTCTTCATCTCATTTAAATGTTAATAGTGGAGATGCTTCAATTTATGGCCAGTTGAAGATGTGTAATGGAGATAATATTAACAGTGGAGATAATAATTACAACAGGTCCTTTACTTCGCTGGAAGTGTCTAGTACGTCACATGAGCTAACATCAAGCGATTTGGATAAGTTTATGAATGACAATTCTATTTATATTATATCAGGTAATTCGTCATCCGTACAATGTAACAACACTGGACATAGTAATATGTACAATACACCACCACCTGAGGAAGAAGGGGACTTTGAAGGGGCCATTGGTCCAGTTTCAGCATTTGTGCAATACCAGCCACCGTTAAATAGAAATTCCCCAATGAGCAAGACTACTAATAATCTGCTGCCATATGCAGTGATTGAAGTTATCGGCATTTTAGAGAGCTGTTCTAATTTATTATATCCAAATGGTAACTCTCTGATTAATTCATCTTTGTCAAGCAGTATTGGTTGTGCTATTCGATCTACTATTAGAGTTTACGTGAAGCCTGCTCCTGATCCACCGATTCCATTATTTATCCATGCACATGCTTTACCATGGCAGAAAGGGCTTTCTTGTACTATTTCAATGATAGGCGATGATCCTGATGACGATGATGATGTATACACTATTCGGACTTCTAAGAATAATAATTTCCAGCACACTGCCTTTTTTACGAGTCTCCCGTATCTTGGACAAATTGAGAGCTTGGACACTTCCAACACTGGAGAATTGCATGTAGGCGTAGGTATTGGGGTCAATGTGCTATATCATGTCGATATTATAGATTTACAACGGAAGCATCTAATAAGTGGTGGATATGGGAATCTGAACGCCACAACTGGAACTGATACGCTTTCATTGAAAATTTATAACATATCGACTCAATACCAGCACGCTTATGAGAGATTGCTAAACTCCAATAACACAGCGAGGCAACGGCACAACAATATGCATTCGAATGGGTTAGTAATCGCAAAAGATGGGTATGGTTATGGTTGTTCAGATGTCGCTTGTAATTCCTCTATCTGCTTAAATGAGACTATTATTGATTGGACTAGTAAGGAATCTGCAGCTGTAGTTATCGATATTTTCACACCATTATATACACGAACACCTAGGAATTTATATATCTATGAGCACACTCAAGCACTTTTCCAAGTGAATATATTTCTTCATACAGAAAACAATGAAAATGTTACTGTAGGGACTTGGGTTTCTGGCACATCACATACAAGCGATAGTAGTGTCTTCATATGTGCACAAACAAATAGATTAAGTTCACACTATGATTCACAATTGGATTTGCCTAATTTTTCTGATGAACAAGATGTGACTGGTGTGCAATATGAGTCCGAGTTTAGCTATATTTCAAATGTCTACATACAAACTTGTTCTGCTACTGAGAGTAGTATTGGGGTTGGTTTGGGTGATGATAATGGAGGTGATAGTGTAGATAAAAGGGCATCGAATCCGTTTTTCTTTACTGTCCCTTTGGTTTCCTTTGATGGAATATTACTGACAGAAAATAGTTGGCATCGTCATTCTTCTCTTGATATAATTCATACTGCTGTTGTATTTGTGTTTGATCCAAATATTAATGAAACAGATATTGACGTTGACATTTATACTAGAGAGCTGCAAGATAAGGGATGGGATTCAAGAGGTAAATTTGTTGCTGCAGATGTAGGAGAGAATGAAAATACCAAGCCATTCCCTGCTGCAATTTCTGACATGGACCAAACGCATATACACATTGTAAATACTAACGATCCAACAGAATTGAGTTTGCAAGCGTATATAAGACATTTTGATGAAATAGCAACGTTTGAGAAAGGTTTAAATTACACCACTACAGAATCTGGTTATAAATTGTTAAGAAGTAACACTGATTTAGAAGTTGAAAGAGATGTTGGACTAGGCGGAGGAGTCCAAATAGCTGGGTTTGAGCTCATAGGTAAGCATTCATAGTATATATTATACACGAGTTTATGATGTCATCTAACAACCTTTTCATTCATTTTGATCCTATTTATTTTATTTTGCATAAGATCCGGATATGGGCATTGATGTAATTCGCGTTCGTGTTCATACCCTTACGGGACGAATAACGTTGAATCAGATGCAAGGTGGTGCACTCAATGAAACTGGCGGTTTAAAATACCAATTATATTTCACTGACCCTATATTGTGCAGAAGTAACCCCGTTTGGACATGCAGTGGTGATGGACATGATGACAAAGACGTGACCTTTATCGGTACTCCAAAATCAATTGAAAAAGCCTTAAATGGGATTGCATATCGTAATATTGCTGTTGGTACTGACACACTCACAGTGGAAATCTTCGATGGTGATAATAAAGCAAATGATCTTGGTGATCGTTATGGTCCTTGTATAGGAGCAGATGTATTAAATATAGCAAGAACTAGACTACACGCTGATGATGGTATCTTGACAACTATTTTTGATTCATTGCAATATAGTCCCGCTGAAATTAACAACCATATAAACCTAAATAGCAGATATAATGATACATGTTATACAAGAAAGATCGAATTGAATATAACTATTGTAAATCCGTCAACTACAGATTATTCTTTTTCATCAGGAGGGGATAGTTGGTACAGTGGAATAGAAAAATGGCTAGGAAATGGATTTATCGGAATTATTATTACAATAGCAGTAGTTCTATTGTTGTGTTCTTGTGCATACAAGATTATTAGTATTCTTAAGACTCGTTTACTTCGATTTTGCAAGAGATGTGTCTGTTGTTGGTGTTTTGATTCACAGAAAAACGAAAATGATGAAGAGACTGGAATTTCACCTCCCCACAAAAAACTAAATAGCGACAGCATTTGTATCTATTTTTGTTTTTGTATCAAATATTTATGTGAGGCCTTTTACTGGATATGCAAGACATTTATGCTTTGTCTGAAATCGATTTGTTGTGGCTCTTCATCACCCCCTTCACAGGCCGCTGAAAGGAACAAGAACTCAAAATCAAAACATTTCTGTATCTGTATTCGAAATTCGAAGAATCCGGACAATAAAAATAAACATCAATCAAGTTGCTTTTGCAAGATTATTTATCTTATTTTCAGTATTATGGGATGTGTTTATACCGTTCTATGCAAACTATGCAAATCATTGTTTTTCTATTTCACTTTTTGTTGTTTGGAAAATTCTTCATCAAAGCCTGAAAAATCACAACATGATAAGCAGCAGCAGAAGAAAAAGCGTAATCGTCAGAAAGGAGTTCAGGCAGCACCAGACCAACACCAGTACCAACAATCTAATTCTAGCAAGGTAATGATTAAATCAAACACAAAGAAAAAACTGCGAATTCAAAGAAGAAAAATCCCGTTGGACGTGCAAGTGAATCAGAAAGAAAAGCGAGAGATGGAGTTATTTCCACATCCCCCACCTCTTCCATTAAGAATTAGGCGCTGTAGTACAACTTCAAGTAGCATTAGTAAATATTCAAAAGCACCGCAAAACGCAGAGGAAAAAGTAATATCACAGATTCAAATTCAAATCCACCGCCCTGCTGCAGTGCCAAGAAAGAGTTCTGGTAAAAGTTTTGTGCATCAATCGTCTGGACTTGACAATCATACCCACGACCCCCAACCACCACCATTACCACCTCGGTACAATTCAAAAGTTTACACATGAATCAATCAGAAAATTCAAATAAAAGTAACCGAAAAATTGAACAAATATTTTTTTAAAAAATTAACCATTACATTACAAATCTATATACTCACACCTTTAAATGTAATAATTTATCATTTACTCGAAGAAACAAACACATGCCATTTAAAAAAACTCTATACAGAGTTATTTTAAAACATGGGAGTTTCTCGCATTTGTTTTTAATATCATCATCATCATCATCATTTGTTACTTTGTTCTTCATTATGCCATCGCGAAAATTGCACGCGGCACAGTAAATGTAGTAAATGAAGCAGAGGGGGCAAAATTAAACATATCTACAGCAGATTTGCGATCTCTAACAATTTCCCTGAATTTCTTGTGAATATCCCGATAAATGAATTTATTATGCGAAATAACGATATGATCACTCACAACTAGACTTGAAGCTGATAAAGAAGACGAAGAAGATGAACTTTCAGCAACAGTTGCAGGGGGGTTTGAGCCTATAATCATGTTGGATGGCGAGAAAGCATAAACTTTTAATAGTAAATTGAGCCAGAGTGTTTCACGAGAAGTTTCATAGTTCCATTCTCTGCAAACACAAGCACATGCACATAACTCTCTTGCAGAACAATACTCAAATATAATCCGCATTGTCTCATTAGGCAGGTATTGGTCGCCCCGTTTCTTATTTTCTAAAACCATCCTCCGCTTCAGATTCAACATCTTCAGCAAATAAACACACATTTCTCGATATACAGGGTCATACAACCTTGCATATTCAAGAACATAGCCATATTGAATTAAATCACCCATATTTTTACACCAAAACTGGATGATCAAGCACTTAGCGGTTGAATGACGCGCAACAGTTAATTGTTCGCAATAATTCGCAAATTAACCACCTCTGGGGTGGATGGTTTAAAGGCAGCCCTGAGCCCCTGAGAGCTGTTGCCGCGCAAGAGCAGAACCAATGGACACGGTTTTTTAAATGTAATGACAACGATTATAATAGAGAAAGAACTTCCCTCTTTTTTACTCCCTTAGTGATCTTTACCGATGTTTCATAATACCCGGGTTAGGTGCTGTTTGTTATGCAGCAGAACTGATTCTATGAAAAATTATTAAAACTATTAATTTACCTGTATCAGCAATAATTGAATAAGTTATGAAAGATCGGTAAATTTCGTAAAGGGAGTAAAAATAGAGGGAAGTTCTTCCTCTTATAATAATTATTCATTTTAAAAATTA
>JACKZZ010002272.1_pt1 | contig 15347 bp, 21 predicted proteins | sample 8027871 | NCBI WGS metagenome assembly JACKZZ01 (sample SAMN15724774, study PRJNA655200) | protist metagenome | isolation source: fluorescence activated cell sorting (FACS) single amplified genomes of... | place: USA: West Boothbay Harbor, Gulf of Maine | collected 2000-07-19
GTTTGTAGTTTCACAAACTAGTAATAACTTTCCGTATTTTAGTCCGTTTTACATTCTGCATAGCGTACGTTGAATTTTAGAATTCACTCTATCTATATAACTAATCTATAGCACTTGAGTAGTGTAACCTAGATAGCTACGGACGATTAAGCGTCTACATTTACTACACTACTCACTAATACTCGTTTGTCTGCTTGGCTTGTTAACTAAATATACTAACTAGGTAAATTTACTAGTAATAAAGTATACCAATAGTGGTGTAAGCCATAATACTTTAACAATGCGGCTATTCTCTTTATTTTCATCATTTGCGTACGCACAACATACTTCGTAGCACTTGTAGCTATAATACATGAGCACACCTACAACTAAGTAGTAGTGCACATTTTGAAGTAGCAGTTGACGGATAGAAGTAATCGAGTTCTTAGTCGGAAAGGAAATATCCAATTGCAGCTGGAAGCCGAATCGGAGCTCTCGTTGCTTTCTCAGATGTCCTAATTCAACATATAGCCTGTAGGTGATACATATTCTTCATATTCGTTAATTTGACCCCAATATCCGATAAGCAAACCGTTTAATTAATTCAAAACTCATATGCTTGCTTTCTTATCGTGTTTTAAAACTATTGACCTGGAGGTATAATTCTGCTCAATTACTACCAACTACTTACTATATAAAGATGGGAAGTGCAGTGCAACAGTCCTCTATTCGCCCGATCAAGAAATCGTCATTCATTTTATGTACTACTTCGAAGTATTTGCTTTGATTCTCTTGATATACTGAAACAATCGTCATAAACTATCGTCATCCTAGCAGCTACTCCAGACTGTCTTGTACTTTGTACTTATACAAGTGCAATGGCATTCCTACGAATTTTTTTTTCTCCCTTTCTGATCCCCTCCTGTGTACCCCTTCCTCCGCCCACCAAATTGAAACATACGTCGTCCTATGACATACACAGCACCCACAAACATCATCACACGTATAAGCTTCTTCGTGCCAGCAAGTACGAATGACAATGCCATCGCCTTGGTAAATTCTGGTATGGCATTAACAAAGAATAATTCATCATCAGGGCTCCGCATGAAAGGATGCTTAAACACACAATCTTCCTCTGAAATCAAGGGGTTCATGGAACAGTCCCCAGATGCATATCGTTCTCTTTGCAAAGCTAATGGTAGCACCATCCAATATTTGTTTTGCTTCGGTTTCTTTGCTCGGTAGGTGGCTACTTCACTTTGTAGGTCTCTTACAATCTCAGGGTATACATGAGCCAAATTGTTTCTTTCTTCTGGATCTTCCTCAAGGTCAAACAGATATGTCTTACCTAGTGAATCGCCACACCACAACACGCCACACCATAACAACATACAACATAACAATATGGATTCAAAACGATAGATGGAGGTGGGCATAGCATAGCATAATAAACCTACCATACAAACACACCTCCACATCCACCTATCAATCTACATAAATACACCTATCACCACATACCCACATACCTGACCCTTGCATCTCAACATTAATTCTTTGAATATGAGCTAGAAGCATCGCTCCTTTCACACTGTCAAACGACGCATCCCCGTATACATACTCGGCCCACTGGAATATCAACTGCGATACATACCCAACAGTATCCACGTACACATTTCCAGTCTTTGAACAATTTAACATGTTTCCTGAGCTTTCATAGCAATGAGAAAAATCTTCTAATAACCCATCAACAAGTTTATATCGGCCTTTACGGTACCCAACTGCCCACATACCAGGGTGAACTTTATCACCTTTGTCAAACAATTCTAGCAGGACATCTTGACGGGGGGAGATGGTGGGGTTATTGGTTCTGATAGCATGAGCGAGATCTACCCCGTCGAGACCTACTCGGAAGTCCCGACTACTACTACCAGTGGTTGTGGTAGTGGCAGTAGTATGCTCATGATTATGATAATTACTAGGACTATCATATCCATCATCATCATCATCGTCCTCATATTCATAAGCATAACTATCATAACCATCATCATCATCTTCTTCCTTGATAGAGTTTATCGCATGGCTGTGTTCATGATGGTGATCGTGTGTGTGTGCATTTGTTGACTTCGAATGAGACGACACATCTACCATAAGTATGTACAACAGTAAGCACAACAAACATGAGAAACACACATGACAAAAGATTATACACCCCATATGTATCTACATTAAAATACACATAAATGAAATGGAAATTACTAATACTTGTTTGTACCTGCTAATCCTAACAGAGTAGGAAACCAGTCCGAGATGTGAACCAACCCCTCATAAACACGACCCCCCGCACCAAAATATCTTTTATCATCCGAAAAATCTACAACAAAACCTGGCACACGCACCCCTCCCTCCCAGGCTGAAAACTTCCCACCCCGCAAGGGTTCGTTCATACCTCCATTCCATGGTGACCCCCCGTTATCAGAAGATACAATCATAACTGTATCAGTGCCGAGAGTAGTCCGGATTGTCTCAGTTAGATTCGCAATGCCCTCATCTACAATACACATACCGGTGTCAATCATATCCAATACACAAGAACAATGCTGCATGAGTACAGCATATATGTATATACATATGTTTGTGCATGTATATGTATGCATATATAATATATGTGTAAGCACATGTTTATTGTAGAAAATATCCAGAAGGTCTACATACTTACCAACACCAACCATCATACCACAGAAGTCCCGCCGCCACTTATGTGGAATGTGTTGACATACAGTTGTGTGTCTTTCTATAGGTTGGCATGGAGAATGAGGTGCAGGGTAAGCTACATACAGGAATAGAGGCTGTGTATCCTTTCCACTCTTAACCCCTTCCTCAGCAGCATGTCTACACATAATAGCTTGAGCTTCAAATGTCAACGCTTCAGTGGGATGTCTTGCCTCCGCGAAGTGACTATAACTGCCATTGACATTGGCACTCATCCAGTCAATGCTACCATGGTCATAAGGTGTGAGATGCATCTGTTTGGTATAGCTATCAATATCTATGTCTAGATTACCAGTGTAGGTGGTAAACCCTCGACTTACAGGTATTTGGTTCCAGTGACCATACCCCACCTGATATGTATCATGTAATAATAGTGTGTTATACATGATTGCTATGATTCATTGATAAGAATGATGTATGATGTAGTATAATATGTAAGGTTTGGTAGGTTGTTCTCATAGTGGGTATTGATAATAGATCGATAGTAGTAGTCACTTCCCTACATATCCGCACTTCACTTCACATCACTTATTCGCGTCACTATTTTCTATTCACTTCACTTACATGCCACTTCCCCACCATATGTGAGACATAATTAGATCCACCATCTCGGAGAGCTTCAGCTAACACAGGTACATCCTGAGGAATACCCACGGGCGATCCTGGGAGCACAGCAAAAGGAACTCCAGAATTCATTGAGTATCGGCCTGTCAGGAAAGATGCTCTAGTAGGTGTGCATGTGGCATGGACGTAGTACCATTTCAGCTAATTTATCAACAATTAACAACAAGGACAGCACAGGTATTGTTGTCGTCAGCTACATAGTTTTTGCCGCATATTGTTGATATAGTTTTCCTTGCGAGCATTATATTATTTACATACCTGTATAGCCTCTGTGGCGACTAAGTTGTCAATGAAAGGTGTTGGAATGATGGAATCCTCACTGGAGTAGCCTACATCTGCAAACCCTGCATCATCCAACATGACGAACACGATATTGGGCGACGCTTGACATGTCACCAGATAAAGAGACCAGATGGTAATCAACTCAGATATCATTCTCTACACTATTTTGTAATAGCATTGAGAGCATCTGGATCCGAGTGTTGCAATTAGGAATACTGTGGATTACACAGTATTTATGAGATGGTCGTGACCTTGCGGTGTGTTTAACCTCGTATTTTTTGGCAATCGAAAAAACCCTCCTATTGTGCAACCAACTAACAAACATAATTCTCAGTAGATTATTATCAATAAATCATGTTGAACAGAATTACTCGTGGAGTGTGCAGTAAGCAGCTATTAAGGCGTGCTACTGCAACAGCTGGTGTAAGACTATTTGGCGGGAGTGCTCTCAACGACCCTTCTCTACAATCGGCACCTGGCGGTTACCCTGAGCTTAAATTTAGAAAGGACGTCAATGACTACATTCCACGCACGAATGAGGATGAAGCCCATTTCTGCGGAAGAAAGCCAGGAACCCCCATGGAAGGATGGGAGTTTATGTATGGCGTTGTGATGTTAGGGATGCTGGGCGCTTTGGTAGGGATGTACTTTCAGGATGACACAACTCTAGAGGTTAGTAATCTTAGAGATTTTTTATTATGCGGTGTGCTACCGACGACAAGGAAATATACTTGTGTAGAACTGTATATTTGATGAGCACATTTTATATACACAAATGTTATGGCGGTATGGTGCATATCATTTATAGTGAGCTTAGTTTCACTCAATATCATCATATAATCATTCGTGTGTTCGTTGTCATGATGTGTGTTGATTGTTTTGCTTATATCCTTACTCGTCATTCATATTTGTAAATAAAACTATTACCATTATCAGCACTGGGCCCGTAAAGAAGCAATTGCTCGTAGCGCTGCCATTGCGAATGGTGAGGAGATCGTGTATGGCAAATGGTATAATGGCGAACAGAACACTGTAGCCAGTTTGGAGAAGCTACGAGAGACTTGGGACTTTGAAAGTGAGGGGGAAGATGAGGAGTAAAGCATATGAACGAACAGAAGAACCTTTTCTTTAATTGGAAGGAGTAGGCAGCAGCAAGAAGAAGTAGGAGTGAGTGCGAAGAAGCGAGTGTATGGATGACTGCCTGATACCATATCAATAATAATACAGTTCGTACAAATTATCCTGAAAGTCTTTTGTATTTCATTGGCCATGAGTCAAGCTAAGCACGCACTTCAAGTACCTAAGTACTACGTAGTAGGCTACTACTAGTAGCCACAGTAGTAGTAGTATCAGTTATTTTTATTCTTACAAAAGGACTTACAACTTCACACACAACATTAGTCGTTAGTCACAATACTACTTCTACCATAACTAGTTCTAGTAGCAGAGATTGGAAATCCATAATGGCACTTGCCATATATGGCCGTAAAATATGTGGTTATGGCATTATGGATTTTCAATTACGTGCAATTAATTGAAAACCAAGTAATTGCCATTATGGTATATGGATTCAATTATGACAAAAGTTGCTACAATACTATGACCACACATGGAAAGCCATGATTAGTCTAGGCCTACTTACCTCTCTACCTCGAAAAGTCTTTTCTACGTAGAGAAGAGCCACATACGAGGCTGCTAAGCAAGTTGACCAGTAGAAATCCTTTGCTTTAAGTTTGAAGTATGGAACGTGTAAGTATTAAAAATGAGACTATGAGATTGGACAATTGAATATGTGCACTTAGGTAAGAACAACACTGATGTATGTTATCGAATGTTTTTATTAATTAATGCATGATTCAAGATAAGCAACAAAATAATATTTTTGCCGGTTTTTGTGATTGATAATCTTCAACAGACTTTTCAGTGAGTTTGCTCTACTTTTGCTAAGAATTTTACTAAATACGGTAAAACTTACTGAATTTCTAACCGTTTTACTTTTAGACTATATCGTGTTGAATAACACAATTAGCTCTATCTAGTTAGCTAGTTGACGATACTTAATAAGTTTGTAGTCTACTATTATTGATGAATATATATCGATAGTTACTACTTATTGATCACTATTAATTGCTATGCTAGTAGCTGCACTTACTTGGTTAACTTGTTATGTAACTATGCTAGTAGCAGAGTATATTAACAAAGTAACTTACTAATATTAGTGCGTAGTTTTATGCTTTAACGTGGACACTTCCAAGTATTGATCTACTGCACACGTACTTCCCCAGTCAAATTATTGTGAGCGATTTTTCAATCGTGCCAAAATCATTATGTCGGCCCGCAGAAAAAGAATGACCCCGCTGACGTTAAATGACCTTAAATTAATTTTTGAAAACAAATAGGCATTATTGGCCAAGCGCTCATATCATAGATGAAATTCTTCTCAACGATGATGCCGATTCTGAATCGGAAGATGACGATAAAGATATTTAAGATTGTTTTATATTTTTACTTGATATAACACTACTATACATAATTTATATTAATTATAATATACAATATATACTAGGCAGTATATATTGTAATCATTAATGATATATACATAAGTTATACCTTAGATACGCACCACTCAAAGCATATTGCATACTTGCATACAATCATCTATTGAAGTATTCTTGCTCATTATTCTTTGACTTCATGATAATTAATGGTGAAAAATACATTTCACGCCACCTTTCAATGCCTAAAAAAAGGAATGTATACTGGAAGAGGCTGATATTATAAGATATTGCAAAGCAGTTAAAAAAATATTTTTTAAGTTGACTGGAAATTCTGTGAATACTGTACAAAAAAGATTTTTTTTCTCCACCTTCACTTAAACACCACCTATACTCTCTGTCAACTGGTGATAATGATATTCTTTATTTTTCAGTTCATTTGCTGGATCACATTTCTATTTACTGTAGTCCTCGCAGTTCTCTTCTACGTGCTGGAGCTCAAACCACAGACAAAAAAAGTGATGGATTTTCAATCAAAAGTAGTGTGGATTACAGGTGAGGAGAAGACAAATAATAAAAGCATGAATGAATGTAATACAACGATAATCAAGGGAAAGGGCAGATGGGATGCACATTATATTTACATATTATATTGTTTTCTTATCCGTTACGTTATCGTGTGTTAGGTGCGTCTTCTGGAATCGGCAAGGCATTTGCACTAGAGTGTGTAAATAGGGGAGCACATGTCATCATATCAGGTCATGAATTCTTAACAATTTTGCTTCCGGCTTTTTGATTCCTCACTATCTATCCAACATGTCAATACCTATAATATACAGGCAGAGATGAAGGAAAGCTATCAGCACTAAAGAAAGAGTGTGTATTTATCGACCATACTCGTCACGTTTTCATAGTACCGTTTGATATCGCCGATATAGAAGTAATACCTACCATAGTAAAAAGAGTACGTCAATTACTACACAATGAACTAGGCCTTGGTGGTAGTGTTAGTGGTAGTCGTCACAGTGAAGAAAGAGGAGAGTATGTGGATGTACTCCTCAATAATGCAGGCGTAAGTAGCCGAGGAACGGCACTGGATACTGACGTTACCACTTTGAAGCATATACTAGGTAAGCACCGTTCACATACATATACATACTTCTTATACATATACATACATATCTCTGCAGAAATATTAGTAACACACATCCAATCTTATCTTTGTAGACGTTAATTTTCTTGGACCAGTGGTACTCACTAAAGCCATCATTCCGCTTATGACAAGCACATCTACCAGTATCACCAAGTCGCAGGAGGAGAAGAAAAGGAAGTGTATCGCAGTGGTGAGTAGTGTACAAGGGAAAATAGGTTTGCCGCACAGGACTTCTTATTCCGCGAGTAAACACGCCGTCCAAGCCTATTTTGATGGACTCAGGTAGGTGACATGTTAACAATGGCAATCACAGTTAGCTTGTAATTATTAACAGTATAAGTGTTTTGTCATTAGCAAACCATCATATCTATGATCATAATAGTTAGTTCGTGACACCCATAATGCATACAGGGCTGAACTGGCTGCATCGGACACTGGTATTGACGTTGTGTTAATGAGTCCGGGTTATGTCCGTACCGATCTTTCTCTTAACGCTCTTCTACCTGATGGCTCCAAGCATAATTCACTAGATAGTACAACAGCTGCAGGGATGGCTCCAGAAGTGGTAGTACAGGTAAGTGGGTGCAGGTGTAGTAGAGATGTATGAAATAGGAGGAGGTGGATGTATGGGTGTCATTCTTGTCCTAAAATGATTAAATCAAATCACTACTGGCCAACAACAATTAATGTAAATATATACCGTTTTTACTTATGTATGGGTATATGTATTTATGTATTTATGTATGTATTTACTAGGAACTCCTGAGTGCTATAGAGCTAGGAGAGCCTGACGTCCTTCTCGCTGATATAAAGACCTGTGCAGGGGTATGGCTGAAGAATCTCTTCCCACGTACAATAGCAAAGATTATGAAAAGCAGGGCAGGTCAAGTTTAAGAGGGCGTAGATGTATTCCGTGCTTAAGGTTTTTAAGTCGACTAATAAATCATCACTATTCAATCAGTAAAATCACCTGGGTGTTATCATACATTACACAATTATCAATTGACCCCTTTCTCAAGATATGTAGAACGAAAAAAAATGTATTTTCCAAGTAATACTATGCTTATGCTTAATTAAGGACTGATTTCACTTTTAAGATGACAGGATGACAAGCACACATTAACATTAGCTATTAGTTGGCAAGTTGAACAAATACGTAAATACATGTACTTCGAGGTAGATCACTACAGATTATAGTATCATGGTATAATTATTGTTGTGCTATTGTGCTTTTAATATAGTAAATAATACAAATTAAGTAGCATGAATTCTGCAATAGAAATATTATTTAGTATGTATTGTACAAAACTGAAAATAGATTCATGGAATTTATAGTTGAAGTAGTACGAAGTATTTTTAAGAAATAAATGAATTAAAATATAGTATAGAAAAATACACAATGGGGATTATTCTCAGTACTTCTTAGAATAAGAATCTTAATTTGGTACTTCAAGTATTATGTAATGGAATTCTCTTCGTCGCACCAGAAGGTATCAGTTGATTTGATTATTAGATAGTGTGCAACAACAACCATAAAATAATGAATGGCTATTGTTGTAGTATCTTTAAGAGATATAATCTCTATCTTTAAGAGATATACCGAAATACATTTACCTAAATATTCATTGGACAACTGAATTGAGTTGTTGACCATAGATAGACACGAGTATGTCCATAGAGTCAGTGATCACTTAATGGACAAATATGTGACTAATGTAATTATAGTAGTTCCCTAACTAGAATAAATTGATAATAACTAATCTATATTGATGAATTGACTATTCTCAACTGTATCCATAAGAGTGGGGCTGATCTCCACCTTTCCTCCTTAGCTTTATATACTTAATAGACCTTTAAGCTCAGTACTACTTCAAGTAGTAAGTATTCAGTCGTGCTAATTAAGTGGAATCAGTGGTCAGTACTGATTGCTAGTTGCCAAAATTCAGAATTTTTTAAAACCAGTATATATATTTTATTATAATTATGGAGTAATGGCTACTTCGAAGTACTCACAAGCAAGTTTTCAGTAGTATTAGTAGCAGTATCCAGTACTATCCACTATCCTTATCTTTGTACTTCCATGTGGTATTTCAAGTACATTTACCTTTTTGGTATGTGCTTATGAAATCTAATTCGTCTTGTTAGACTATTGACTCGTCTTTTATCTTCTCCCCAGTATAGGTGTGTAGATCAGTGTTTAGAGCGGCCCTTAGAGCTTCTTAATAGCGAAGAAGGCTTGTGCAGATGCAGCGGAGTGAAATCTCATTGTCAATTCGGAGTCTGCAGGTAGAGACACATGCTCCTCCATGGATAGACAAGTGACTTCGCCCACAGAGTGACGTAGACGACGGATTACGTACCTATAGAATAGAAGGACATCACGAGATATTATGTATTAAAATATATTTTAATACATAATGCATATAAATCGTATCAATCTATATTGGAGCTCATCGATCTTCAATCCGATCCTGCACATGGCCACACTTCCACTTCACATCCATCACCACAAATATAACATAACAACTCTACCCACCTCTCCTCCTTCAATGCTTGTGTATTCGATGCCGCCGTGGAGTCTTCGACATCTGGTTGAAGTGATAAGATAGGTTCACCATTGAGACAAATCTGCAGAGCTGAGGGAAGGGATGTGAAGACTGCAGCCGTAATTCTATGTATGTAGGTAGGTAAGCATAAGCATGTTTATGTATATATAATGATAACATCAGTGTACATCGTACATAGGCATATGCATGTATTTATATAAATATATACACATATACACACTTACTTATACAGTCCCGGTATACGTGTGGTGATTGCAGTCGACCCTGCTCTCCAAAGAAGCATAGCGGGAGCTGCGTTCTGCACCTCCGTGTCCCATGGTATCCACCCATCTTTCGATATCTTACCGTTGGTCCAAAGCCATCTTAGTCCATAAAAAGCAACATATAGAAATCTTTTCATTACTACAACTGTCATGAATAACAACAACAACACAAACTGGGCCTGAATTATTCCTCACCTGCCTCCAGTGAGTTCTCCAGCTACTTTACTCCTAAGGTCAACCATTGAGCTTTCGAGTTTACCCATATCCTCACACTCCGCCTTTCCACTCACATCCTTTGTCATGATCTATATGTCGTGATCAATATAACGCATATTAAGAGAGATGTCTTTAAGAGTATATCTTATCACACATATGTACGTCATATATATTCCAGACACATGTCTACGTACAGCCACTCATCATGCACTCACTACACACTCACCGCCAGTCTTTTCTCGATAGCTTTCAACTCCAACCCAATCGCACTATGCATTTCCTCCCTTCCACATTTCTCACTCATTTCTCTGTGTACGGTATGTAACGGAAACATACAGCATACATATACATAGCATATACAGGAGAGATGTCAGTGTTAGTATTACATATTCCTACTAGATTACATAGATGTAAGGTGCACGGTACACGCATATATGCATCCATACCGTCTTAGATTAAGTGACAAATCACCTAATGCCATCCTCCACTCCGTAAAATTTGAGCCCACGCCACTGCTACCACGACCACTTTTATTAGGTGTATGGCCACTACTGCCACTACTATTACTGTGACCATACTTAGTAGGCGTAGAAGATGAGCCCGAAGATGATGATAACGACAATCGGCTTTGTTTCTTCGATTGTTGCTGTTGCTGTATTCGAAGTGCTTCCACTTCTTCAGATAATTCTCTCCGTAATTCTTGTAGTTGTGTTTTATTGTCGGCGCTTACACTCATACAAACTCCTATTTCTTTGCGTACAGCCAATAAATCGGAAGATAGAGTCTTATAGCTAGATTTAGAGACATCACCACCATTACCATCATGATGGTGTAGTGCAGCTTGTATCATCGAGGCATCGCTCTCACCTATGGCGCTACCCATCGATGCCCCCGTATGGTGATGGTAGTTGTGTTGTTGAGATTGTAACTGTGAGTGACTTCCAAAGTTCTCTCTGTCATCTCTTTCTTTCGCGTATTTTCTCACTTCACTTCGGTCTGCTTTCTTAGCAAGAGCCCTGGCGACATTAGAAGCAAGTTCCTTTAAGCCATTTTTCGTTTTAGATGAAGTCTCTCTACGGTATATGTATATTGTGATCATATATGTGTTGTAATGGTGGTATGCAGTACATGTAAAATGTATGATAAGTGGCCCCGAAATGGTAGTTTTGATATGTTTATATGCACAAGAGATATATATGTTAATATTATATTAAAAGACAAGTTAGAAGGAGCCACATCAAAGTGATTATACACAACTACTCTACCATGTAATAATATGTCATGCGAGCATATACACATCTACCACAATTTTTGACAGACTCACACTCACTTCGCTGCCTACTCACTCAAACATTCATTCACTCACATAAATACTCATACCTTGATTCTCGAACAACCACTGTCAAATCAGAAACTTTCTCATCCACTCTTTTTCTGACTACCCCGACTGATTCCCGCTGAGCAGCAGCCAACTCCAAGCGAATGCTTTCTGTTTGAGACCTGTAAAAATATGATATATTACCACAGTCATCCACACATATGTAAAATACATACATCCATATGTATACACCCATATTTTCAAATACATACCCCATCTCATGCAACAGGTACTCCTTGTGTTGAGACAAAGATGCCTCTAAAGACCTATTAGTAACACTCTCGTTGATGTGTGGGTATCTCTGCTGCACAACGTCTTCAACCACACTCTGTATTTTATCGTAATTCCATACGACCCCCTTAGGTGCTGGGGTATTACTTATATTAGTTACCCGGCGATCTTCTTGAATCTCAATGACCTTTTCCAATGATGAAATTGCTGTGACAACAGGTCGAACTTGGGCAGATACAGTTTGTTGCATTTCTTGCTTCGTGACACATTTTGAAACCTCTGCAGCGACACTTCTTAAGTCTGACCCATCCGCCTGTACACATCATACAATCCATACAATAATATCATATATAGTAAGGATATACACTCATCACTAACTCATTATACACTCATTCACTATATGCAATCAACTTATGCAAAGGTAAAGGTTAGTTTGATTTACCTTACTGGCCAATAGAACTTGGAACTCTTCTTTAGTAGCTGATCTATTAATGTCTTTTTGCATAGCTTTCACTTCACCCATAAGGGTTCGGTACACTTCATCCACCTTCACATTTATGGTTGATGACGATATATATGGGTGGTACATTAGTAAAAATTATAATATTTATATACACGAAATGATACACATATAAGTGCATCCATGCTGATCAGCGCTACACATCATCCCTACTAACCTTCTGTGGGACACTTCTTTCAACTTCTCGAAGGTCGGCTTTCACTGCCAATTTATCGGTCATATCAGAGTGTAACTTTTGGACCTTTATATGAATTGGGTTTAGAAATAAGTGGACGTATATATATGTCTAGTCATATATGTGCAGTTATATATCTTGCATTGAATTGTTTACTTAACAAGTGTCTACATGTCTACATACTTGTCTGTCAACATAAGAGAATATTTTATCATAGTTCGGGTTCCGCATATCTGCAACTTCATCACTCAATACAGTTACTCGATTATTCAAATCACGGAGTGCACTATTCTGATCCTGTAGCACCTCTCCCAGACGTGACATTTGATTGGACACCTTAACATATATAAGAGCACAGAACAAAGGCAAACACATCAAACTATAGCATAAAAATATAATGTAACTAAATATAAGCTTGTGTGTGTATATGTACCTGCTGTAAAGTGCTTTCCAGAGAAGAAACAGTGTGTGTATCCGCCTTAGTGGAAATAGTCTCTGCTAACATCATAGCGTCCTGAAGAAAGAATTGCGATAGTAATATAATAGGACGCATTTTAATATAATAGAATACATAAAAAACAGCTGTGATAATAGACGATAAAAATATAATGGAATCAAAAGTTTCTTCCTTATCATTGTAAATGTCACAGGCAGAAACTATGCTATAGTTGTTTTAGCTCTCTACCTGCTTTTGAAAACACCTTACAAATGCATCTTCTACAATTGTATGGACAGAATCAGTCGACGCTAATAATCCGATTTTTCGGTCTAAATCGCGTATTCCCGCGGACTGAGTGCGCACCGCTTTGGTAATGGAAGTGATCATCTGTCTGACTGGGTCTTGTACGTTGACCCACTGCATTTCTTCTAAGTCATCCATAGCGCCTTATATATATTACGATTATATTGTTACGAGGTGCTATTTATTTTCACTAAAAGTTCTCTGTATTTGTAATCGCTAATGTTTCAATCTCCAAATCAAAGAGTTCCAACTGTCGACTTTTTCAAGCACCACGCACACATCGTCTAATTTTGTACATCTAAGTTTTGCATTGATTAGAATATCATATTAAATGACATCATATTTTATCTTTTACGCGTTATTTATTGGCTCAATACTCCCCCACGCCGTGGTATGGTGTACCGGTTTAAGTTATCAAGTTTTACCGACTCCTATACTCATGCCTCACTTTCATAAGGTAAGTATTAATAATGATAAGATTGAGAATGCCGTACTTATACCTATACTTCAATGTATGTAGGCAGGGGGAACTTCTATGTGTGAGCTTTTCACACAGTCAAAATATCTAGTCAGTCCTAATACTAATTGTAACTGTAAAGATCTTGACTTATCCCAGAATAATAAAGCTGGTAATTTGACACTATAGTATATTGGCTAAAACTGACTACGCTTCCTCTTAGTTAAACGTTCTGGATTTAACTTGACCGAGGCCATTAAAGGTATTATAACATACCGCATGCTGCTAGGTTAATTAGTTGAGTGATTTGTGAAGATTAGGTTGTATTTACTTACAACTACTACCTAACAATGTCTAATCTTGTAAATCACACCCCACTAGGGCAGGACCGTAAAAATCGAATGGAGGTATGTTTTGTAGAGCGTGGAGTAAGATGGCCGACACCGGAGATATTTCATCGAATAACGGCCCATTTTGAAGGTCAGTACCGATATTTTGTTGTGATGATAATGATGACCATAGTCGTTAGTATGATGATTATATGGTTATAGTAATATGTCACAATTCTGTTGCCCACAGGCAGTCTGGTAACAATCATACGTGACCCATGGAGTCGTTTCCAATCAAATTACGAAAAAGATCGTTCTTCCTGTGGAAAGTGTGCTGGAACTATCGAGGAGTTTGCGAAACAGACTTTCCACAAATTCGGAGGTACTCTCTACTCCCTTCCTAATTTCTACATCCGTATGCTAAATGGGCTAGCTGGTTCAGGAAAGCCACAAATGGAGCTCAATGTTAAACACCTAAAGGTATGGAATGTTGATCTTAAAAAATAATATAGGAATCATATTTAAATATTCAATTCTTATTTGTCATTGCACATCATAATATCTTATTGCACCTGTTTATTTAGGCAGCTAAAGATGTGCTAGCGAAGTTCCAAGCAGTGATATTTTTGGATCAGGATGCCTCACAACGGCGTGAAGTTATTAGATATATTACCCCCAAAAATGCGAAACTGGATTTGCCCCAGAAGACGAATAATCCACTGTCGCAGAAAAATGATAGTAAGATATATCTGTCGACTTTACATTATGAAAAGACCTTTATGAAGTTGAATGCCCTAGATTACGAATTTTATAACTGGGCGAAATCACAATTTACTAGTGAGAATTATATGAAAGAAATAAGAAGTACACAAAGGGTTGAGACTTAATCCTTGTATTTTGTGTAGTCAAGTTCGGTTTTTGTGGTATATAATAATCAACAATCGACATGAGCATAGTGGTATGCTTAATATCAGGCATTGGCGCTGTTATTAATTAACAAAAGTGCACACAAGTAGTATTGTCCCGATTTGAAGTAATTGCGCATAAGTGACTATGTTTGGCTTTGTGGAAAGGAATTTTGAGAGAGATTTATACGTTAGTAAAATCACATAAAAGCTCAAGTTTGTGTGTTGGGTGTCGGGATACCTGTTTACAGCAGGAAGCCGA
>JACKZZ010021415.1_pt1 | contig 15342 bp, 5 predicted proteins | sample 8027871 | NCBI WGS metagenome assembly JACKZZ01 (sample SAMN15724774, study PRJNA655200) | protist metagenome | isolation source: fluorescence activated cell sorting (FACS) single amplified genomes of... | place: USA: West Boothbay Harbor, Gulf of Maine | collected 2000-07-19
GAGGATGAAGGTAAAAGTGAATTCAAAAAAAATGATAGTGCAATATTCGAAGGAGAATCTTCTCAGAACTATATGGATAGTAATGTAGTAAACTACTCATTAGCAGTAGGAGTTGATGTGTTTCAATGTGGTTCTTGCCGGCTGAATCATGAAGAAGATTCTGAATTTTACGATCGGCTGCATGAAAAGCTACAAAATGAACGTCGATATGTACTAGCTGTTCGAGCTGTTGCTCGAAGAATCTTGGCATATGTTGAACGGGCTAGATTTAAGAAACTTCGTAAGAGTCTCATTCTTTTGCAATCATGTATACGTAAACGGAGGGCTAAACGTTGGTTATTTTATCTTCGTCGTAACACGATCCGCATCGTTATCATTGATGTCATGGACTATCCACCAGAAGTCCGTAGTAATGATATTGTATGTTTAACTATTATTGACCCTATGAAGCATGGTCAACAATCCTTTCGATACGATAAACTCGCTGAAGTTGCCAAACAGGAAGGTTTTTTCATTCCTGGTATCACTGCCATGCAAACCATAGTCATGACAATACTACGTGTAGAAGAACATACAGCAGGTACATCGTATTATATGATGGCACAGTCGCAACTTGCTGTGCGTGATGGTGACTATAATGAGCGCAGATCGTACATGCTACCATTTAGTAAGGTGATTACATGGGTGCCATCAGACCAAGGTGGCGACTCATCATATTCATATCATTTACGTTTGCCACCAGATAAGAGTAAAGGAGATAAAATGATAGATAGTAGTAAGGCATGGTTACGTAATGACGTTGTTGTTGAACACGATTTGTTTAGTTCACAAATGAAAACTGAAAACGAAGCTGTGCATGAAGAACTCCAGCATAACAGAGAAGAATCGGAATATAAGAAATATATCGACCTCGGCTGTGATGCAAAGAATATACCAGAGCATGTCCTTCTTGAACATGAAAAGACTGTTGTAGCTGACCATAGAGCTGAAGCCAAGCAACAGCGAATAGAAGAAATGTGGTGGACAAGTTTTCTAGAACTACACAATACCAAAATGCGTATTTGGTTTAACCCACTTAATCCTTGTTCGAGTATTTGCCAGTTAGTATTAGGGCCACCATTGGAAGAACTAAGACGTCCACCCGAAACTGATTTACGTTTACTTAATCGCAAAACTGAAAAACAAGAAGATCAAAAATTAAAAACAATGGTCGAAGGTCGTACATCAGTATGGTGGCTATGTCTGTGCTATTTGCGCCTATATTTCTTTCAATATCATGGTGATTGTAGACCTCGTCTTGTAGCTGATGTCACTGATGCTACCATCGAAGTATCACCGGAATATCTTCATAAAACAGTAGTTAATGTTGTTATGGCTGATAAGAGGAGCTGGTTGATCGAATTCGAAGACTTTAAATTGGCACAGCGTTTTGAATTTGCCGTTCAAGAAAGTCAAAAAGGATTTAGAAAAGAAGGTGGAAGTATGTTTATCTCTTCGGCTGATGTTCGTAAGAAGAAGAGAGACTATGGTCATAACCAGCCAATCTTTTAAGGAACAAAGAAGCTAAAATATTAAATTTGTACAATTTTGAATTTGATGCATTGTAATTACATGTAAGTACAGTAGAATAACAATAATATTAACACATTCTGGTTTTATAGTGAGCTAATGCTCTATTAAGGACAGTGTGAATGAGATTCACAGCAAATCCACCTCGCTTTTTCTTGCGCTCAGCACGATATTCGTCCGTTCCACGTTTGAACTTTTTGTAGTCAATACCATGGCCATCTTTACCTGATTCACACATAGGGAAAGGCTGTGTATTGCAGCTCATGATGTTGTCCCTGTGTCCTCCTTTGTAAAAAGATAGCGTATTGGTTATCTTGAAGTGTTGACAGTAGTGGAACAGTATAGGCATAGGAGAATCTGCAAAGAAGCGCTCTACCTTAATTCCTGTTGAGTCGGGCTCTGACACAACCTCTGCAGGGGACATTGGAGCCATGCATACATCATCCAAATCGTCTACAAAATCCCATCCTTCCCCACCACCTTCAGCATTACTGACCATATATTGATAAAATATCGCATGTGGTAATTTTTCATGAGCTGCAGCCATCGAATAGGCATACATTTCCGCCAATAAATAAGGATATCCCTCATGTACTCGAGGAACCATATCTACCCATGATTTTCCAATATGGTCGAAATCAGTTCGTGTTGCTATATATGGAGGACCCACAGAATAATATTCATCACCATCAAACTGAGGCACATCCAAGCATGGGCTACCATGGCCACAAATATATGTGCGATTAAATTTCTTGTGATTGTCATCAGTCCAAGGTGCTCCTAGTCCATATCGCTGTGCAACAGGCTGTCCAGTTTTTACATAATCTTGCATATCTTTGAGTTTTTTTCCGCTCTTTTTATCTATGTATAACTTATGATTGTAAAGCTTATCCTTCGCATCAGCAACGATAGCCGTCAATGGACGCAAAAATATCATATCAGGGTCAAGTAGTGCGACAACTTCCTCCGCAGGTATAGGTGGCTCTGCATTATCAAGCCAGTGTTTTAGTCCTCTAGGTTTATTATAAAATGCATATTTTTGACCTGTTTTTTCATCATGTTTAAAATCTGGTGTGTAGTGAACATGAAAAGTAACACCGTCTTCCCCTGGTTTCGATCCGTGTGAAGTACGGAAGTGCTCTTTGAAAAGCTTTGAATATGTGCTTGACAGCTCTTTTCGCTCTTCGTCGGAACAACCACTCGCAATTCTTGTGATAGCACCTCTTTGTCCAACAAGTAAGGCAGAATAAAACAACGTTATACTTTGCCAATTCTGATAATCACTACAATCTGTACTAAAGATGACATGCAGGTTGTGATCAGGTAATGGAGGCGCACTACTGACGAATGGGTGTGTTTCTTTCGTTGCTGGTAGATTATCATGTACATAGTTCTTCTCTCTTTTATCATTCTGGGTCACGTGTAGTTGCCCTTCCCAAAAGCGCTCTTGAGCATCTAAATGTGACTCATGCGCGGAATCCTCCATATGCTCCACTGCCTCAGCAACACGAGTTGTGGCTCCACCAATAAGTAAAGCATTCGCAACAGCTTCAGCACCATGTAAAGCAGAGACAGCGATGCCTGACATACCATCATGAGTATACTGTGACTCCAAGTAGAGCAACTCATCATGTGCTTGCGTCCAGTAAACTATGATTAGCATCCAAAATATCATAAACGCAGCAACTAGTGCCAGAACAAGGTTAGGTGTTAGTGCAACCATTAAAATAACTACCTTTTGGAGAAAAAAAATAATGAGAGGATAAATATCTTACTATTGGGTTTTATGTATGTACGGGCTAGTAAATAGTGATAGTTTGTATTTTGCGTTGACCCCACACCCGACACCCGACGGAGTATTTTTTGTAATGTTTTGCGTACTCTATACCTTTCTGCGAAAGTTTCATTGCAAAGACGCATATTCTGTGATATTTCAAACGCGTGTTTGAATTAAATCTTGCAATCATACTTTATCTGAATCTTATTTGGTATCTGTAAGGTCATTTGAAGTTCATAAAGTTCACCGACATGTCGTTCCCTAGTAATTCAGGTATGGATGATGCATTTGCAGGATGTGCGGATATTAATGAAGATAATGGCATTCATTATGGTAATCCAAATGATAGTTTCACAGATGATGTACCATCTGATGAACCTTATGTCCCATTATATGATCGTGAACTTCAAGGGCAAGAAAAGGAAGCGTGGGATTTACTTGTTGCAGAAGAAATGAAAAATATGGAATTGCAATTTAAAGATGAGGCTGATAAGAATATGCAAGCTGCAGTTATTGCACGTTCAAACCCTGAACCACAAAATAACAATACCAGGTATGATGATGATGAAGCTCACAATGATTATATGCATAATGTGGACTATAAGGATGGTCGCTATGGTATTTATCAGCAAACCGGTGAGGCCCAATTGAATGTGCCTGACATGACAAACCCTGGTGCTGGTTTTGGACAGCGCGGCAAAGAAAGTCACAATAATATTACTGTTCGAACTGCAGAAATTGATCAGTTCGAATACAATCGTGCTCACCCTACTACTATTGAGATGGCTAAAAGACCACCACCTGTCATAGGAGGCGCTAGACATAGTCGTGTTCGCACACCGCAATCTCGTGGTGAGCCTACAATACTGAGTGGTTTGGGTGCATCTCAAATGTCGTCGGAGCAGAAGCGGACGCAGCAACAAAATTTCAAGGCTCAAATGGAAATAGACCTTGCTGCTAAAGAGCGCTATAAAAACCAATCTACAATTGGAGATGATGGTTATGACCCTTTAGCAGGAAAAGGAGAAGCTAGAAATAAAGTACCTCTGCCGAATAGAAGGGAAATTCCGATTGATCGCAGTTATCGAGCACAGCCTGAAATCCAGGGAGATAATTACGATAGTACCATGGATAAGTTAGCATCTTCTGAAGAATCTCGTGGCTCAGTAAATTCAAAGAGGGCAAAGCAACTGGAGTATCAAGAACAATTAAAAGCTGATCGAGAGCTCAGGGAGCAAAATCGTCGACAGAATCAGCCCGCTGGACTCGATTCTCCGAATGCTGCTGTGAAATCTCATCCACCAACAATGGAGCGACCTAATTCTCAAAGTGCGGAATTTATAGCTTTGAAAAAGAAGCAAGATCAAGCAAGATATCGCCAGCAGTTACAAGAGCAAACATCTTCAAATGAAAGAGATAAACAAGCCAAACAACAAGAGATCCAGGAACGTCGAATGCAACAGCAAAGAGATCGTGATTTGGAAATGATGCAGAAACAGGAAGAAGATGAACGTATTCGAAATGAAAGTGTTGAACTCGAACGTAGAGCAGTATATGAAGCACGTGTGCAAAATTTACGTGTGGAAGCTGCTGCACTTGCAGCAGAGGAGGAAGAAAAACTAGTGCATCGTGAACATGAGGCTAAACAGAAAGCTGCACGAGAAGCTATGGAACAAGGGCGATCCAAGGAAAATGTGTTTGGTATGTCCATTCCTACTGTGCCACTTGCAGAAAGAGCTGAACGGTTAGTAAAGCGTGAGCGTCAAGAACGTTATCGACAAGAAATTGAACGCGATCAGGAACTTATTACGAGGGATTCTCCTCAAGCGGCAAGGCGTCCACCTCCACAGATAAACCGAGCAGAACAGATGGAAGCGTATCAGAAAAGTGCTAGTACATCTACAACAGATATTTTTAATACCATGGGTCGTTATCAAGAAAATAAGAAAGACAAGAACGCTATCAAAGCTGCACAACAAGACTATGTAGATGCTCTAAGTGCAGATAACTCTGCAGTTCTACCACAGCTTTCAAGAATTGGTCTTCGTCAAGTAAAATCTGAGCGAAGTGAATTTGCTGAAGCAATGCTTCAAAAAGACGCAAAACCTCTACCTCGAGCAGGTATGGTACCATCTATGGCTGAACCTGAAGGTTCTGAACCTCAAAAACTATATGGACAATCTGATGAAATCAATGAAAGGAAATATCAGCAGCAACTTTATGCTGCACAACTACAAGCTGACTCTCAGAAGCAAGAACTATATTCGCCTCGTAAACCTTTTTCTCGTGCTAATCATGATGAACCTCATCCTCTTAGTGTTCGAGGCTCTGGTCGTGGTTCTAGACACACACCACGAGAGGAAAATGATTCGTTTTGGCCAGAAAATTCTTCTGGTGCGGGTGGTCTGTTCTCGAACGGGCTTGTTGGACAAGGTCCAAGTACTCGGCATAACAACAAAATTGCAGCACAGACACAACTACGTGATCAACTATTGCATGATCAACAAGAAAGATTGAATGCAAAGGCGAATTTCGAGGACAGCATGCGTATAGAAAATAGACATACTGAAAAAGTTGGCCGTCCTCAGAGTGATGTTGGAGGGAAAAATGGTGGAGTTATCGGTTACGACCCTAATTCGACTCAGCATCGTGAAGGACGGCAACCAAGTGAGCAAGTATCACATGCTCAACGGTCACCAAGACGCGCACATAATTTTGTTGAAAAGGAGCAGACTGGTCTTCGTCTTTCTTCTCATGATATCACCACTGCTGTTCGAGAGGAAGAAACGCAACGTAATCGTCAAGAATATTTGCAACAATTGAATGAAGACAAGACGGCACCACGTGTTGAGGAATCACGTATATCTTTGCATGAAATCCGTAAACAGGGTAAAGAGGGTTCATTACCATCATATGCAGGTCATAATTATGACAAATTACACGGTGGTACTGGATTGAATATTGGAACCGATACTGCTGAGTTGCGCATGAAGGAAAAAGAAAAACGCGATATATATGAAGCGCAACGCCTAGCTGATCAGAATGCTAAACCTATTGCTGCATCTCGGCGTGTTTCTCCTCGACGTCCTAATCCCCAAGTGCAACGAGCCATGCAGCAAGCTGAGCAACTTCGAAAACTACAAGCTACTGGAGCACAATTGACAGCTACAGAGCGTGAATTGCTTGACACGTACAACATGTCTCTGAAACTTGAAAGTATGGACGAAGGTCGTGCTCACATTCCTGAAGATCAATATAATGCATACAATGAAGCAAGGAACAATTACAACAGCGGTTTCAATGCTGACCGTATGGGTAGTGAACGTCGCACCAATGAACGTGTGTTAGAGCAAGATCAACCTCAAGATGGTACATCCATGTCCTTGAAGCGACAACAGCAGCAAGATTATGTTAGACAACTTGAAGAAGCACGCAGTATGCAGCCTATTGAACAGTCACGTGTCCCACTTCTAGAGCTAAAGAAACAGCAACAACAACTCTCTGGTGTCCCTGGACCGAAAAGTACATTAGCGCGAGCTGGTAGTGCAGGTGCTGAAGGTGATAGCGGTCGACAGCTCAGTGGTAGAGATTATCAAATACAACGTGCAAATGCAGAAGCTCAGCAAGCTGTATTTGAAAATGAAGGTCGTGGTGGATACAGTGTGAGTGAGGTTATGGCTACTGGTGCTCATCGTAGTCTACCGAATTGGGGTAAGAGTGTTGGAGGGGGGCCTAGCAGCTTCACCATCAGCGGAGCTGCGCCAAATCAAGGCGCAGCACGTGGTGCTGCTTCAGCTACTGGATTCAGTTTGAATGGTAATGACCAGTATGGAGGAGGGGAGCCTCAATTATCACCTCGCAGCCAAAGGATTGCTCGAAAGGGAAATCAAGCGGCAATGGTTGATAGACTTTATAACAATCCTCTCGGATATTAATATGGAGCAGCTCTCATTATATCTATCTTATTTTTTAATTTGTGTAATGTTTTTCGTGAAGAAATTATAGTAATCAACGCAGATCATTTTCATATATGTTACTTACTTATCAATAGTCATATTTCGTTCTTCAGCATTCGTGTGTACCTACAATATGAAATTATTTACAGTATCCCTCATCAACTTATGTTAACAATATTATGTTAGTCCCAGTCTGCATCTTGGGCAGCTCTTCTCAGAGATTGTGTGGAACCTTGCGTTAGCGATGATGGAAGTCCACGTCTTGTGCTACGGCCAGTGGGTCCTGTCACAGCTGGAGAATATCCCGAACTTAATTTTACCTGTGAAATAGAAGGATCCTTAGCTGGCCATACTTCAGCTTCAGTTTGAGTCCCTTCGTCGTCACTCACGAGGTCCATAACTTCAGCAGCGCCTTTCCTTTTTGCTGGAGCTTTCTTCTTAGGAGCAGCTTTTTTGGCAGGTGCTTTAGCAGCCGTACCACGTCCACGTTTTGATGCTGGTGCTTCTTCTTCAGAGCTTACAGCTTCCTCCTCTTCTTCGCTATAGTTGTTGATTGAATCATTTTCTTCGTCATCGTCGATAGCATAGGTTTTCTTCTTCGTGGCAGCACGGCTAGAACTTTTCCGAGCAACTGGGACTTCTTCCGGAGATGCTGCCTTTGCTTTAGCTCGAGAGCGCTTGGGTTTCACTATCTCTTCCTCGTCACTGTCTTGAATAGAATCTAAATCGGGGCTGAGGGCTCTCTTACGACTAGATGCTGCTTTTTTAGCTGCAGCCCTTTTAGGCTTTTGATGTTCTACTTCATCCTCACTTTCAGGACCTGATACTGGAACAGCCTTCTTTTTGACAGATGGAACTTTTGCCTCAAAACGGCTCTTGGATTGTAATGCAGCAGCACTGATTGCATCTTTCGAAGAGTTACTTTTAATATCATGATCGCGGTACATATCATCCTGTGTGTCTTCAAGAATCTTGTGCACAGTATCACTAATGGCATTCGTATTCTTCTTGTGAATGAAGCTGTCCATGGCAAGTTCCATCTCATTGTGAGGAAGGAGTCCCATTTTCCTATTCTCACATAAAATTGAAGTAACTAACTCTTCAAGATTGGCTTTAGATACACCTTCACCATTATCTTCATCAATATCAGAACGCTTCGCACGGCGAGATGTACCAACACCCGATGCACCAGGAGCCGCAGTACCATATTTCTTTGCTTTACTGAAAAGTAGTAGTTCTGATGGATTAGCCACTTGTCCGACAAATAATGCTCCAAATCGTTGTTGATTCAAAGATACAAAACCATCATAATCTACACGGAGGCGGGCTAATATTAAATGTGCTTCTTTAACTCTATGTGTCAATGTCAGTGTTTCAGCTCCTTGTGTGACTAATTTAGCACTCTCACGCCCAGTGTCCACCATTGCTTGTACTTTCCTCTGTAAAACAGTCTTAATCTTATCTTCTACATTTGGGTCTTGTGGGTTCAATTCAGGCATATCTAGAAGACGGAGTTCATCATATACGAAAGGACGAATTTGTGTGAAATCAAAGCAATTTAGACGAAACTTCATGCTTTTGTTTATCTCCAAGATGCCATATTTTTTTGGATATTCCGAAGATTCTGTACGGACAAGACTAGTAGCGATAGATGACCCTGGCTGGTAAATGCGAAAGCATCCTACACTTGTGGGTGCAAGTTCTGGTTTACATTCGTGTTCATTACCCCAAATGACAACATTTACCCAATCTGGTATCATGGACTCATGAATACAATTCTTGGTACCTCTACCATAATCGCGATTCTGATGAAGTACAAGGATATTGAACCACTTTTCTTCTCCGTCCATATCACGTGGACGAATAAATTTTACTTTTTTCTGACGCCACATACGATTTAATCTCTCATCACGAATAGCACCCAAACCATACAAGGCTAATTTTGTACCATTTTTGGTAATTAATACTGGATGGATTTCTACGTCATCAGCCCTATCACTTTTACCATAATAATTTAGCACATTAGATACTGCAAGTACATCTAATGCAGCAAGTGCATCACCTGCAGAACTATCACGTGATGGATCATCATGATTACCATGTATAGCAAAGTAAGGTAAACTAACAGCATGATAAGGATCTTCATAGTTAATACGACCATTATTGGTTCTAAATACTTCATCTTGCTTATTAGCACATGAAATATAAACGGGATCATCACCTAAACATTGTTCACGAAAAATCTTCAAAGCACTATGCATTGTTTTTCGTGATGGTTTATTCTCATGAAACATATCACCAGCATGAAGTACCATGTCAACATTACGGAGTTTGGCTTCTTTTAAGCTTTCTTCAAATGAAGCAAAAGAATCATTACATCGAACAGGGTCGCGTTCACGGAAACCAAGGTGAGAATCCGTATGGATCAAAATACGAATAACATGATCATCTTTCGGGCTCATATTAACTATTTTTAGTAGCTACAATATGTGTGCAGAAAATTACTTTAAAATTTTTTGAGATCGCAACGCGGCCATCTCGGTAGTTTTGTTGAAGTGGTGGAAAATCTTTATTAGTAATTATAATTATTTGCTGTGGATGAAAAAAAACTAACATATATTGAAATATGGGATGCTTGTTTTCAAAACAACGCCCTTTGAGTGAGAGGATTCATGAATTATTTTCAGCGTCTATAGGAGACCTGCCCCAAGTGATATCGGGCAATGCTGTGGTTGGTGATGTAGTATTAGAGTTGAAGCCTGGGTTAAATGGGAATAAGGAATTGTGGTTGGATGTAGTAAACTTACTAAAGAATGATGTTAAATGTTTCACAGTCGAAGTACATGGATCTGTAGCTGCTCACATTTGGTGGAAACCAAGCAGTGGAATATTTGGATCAGGGCAACTTGGACACCACACCTCTACTAATCAAGATTTATATGCAAATGTATCATGTGGTAATTATACCCACGATGTTTTGTTTAATCCTGAAGATATTAGGTTCAAACCAATTCGATTACCATTCCAAGGGACAATACCAATCGGTGTGCCGCCTTCAACAGACGGAGTAAAGTATGTGAAGCCATCCGGAATCACTTCATCAGATGAATTGAAATCTGATGAAGGAAAGAATCAAAATGTAGGTAAAAATGGTGGATGGATGAGTACAAAAGCTTCAAAATGGCTGCCTAGGAATTATAGTGAACGTGGTGTTACTGTGGACCTCATTCCTGGGTCGAAGGCTAGAATTAGTCATCAAATCGAGTTTATAGCTCATGGAAAACGTGGTGAACGTATCATATTATGCGAAAAAGAGATGGAAATATTTAGCACTCCTGTTGATCCACGATCTATTCGTGATGTGAGTAATTCAGGTATTGTTCCAATCAAAACATTAGGGTGGAGTAGGGGAGATGTCCGTCTGCATTGTCAGTGTGATAAGAATGTGATTCATCCATTTGATACCATTGCAATTAAAATGCAAGTTACAAATGATTCAAGTGTTGATGTAAAGAATGTTAGAGGTGCTATTATAGCTGAGGTAGCTTTCACAATCGGAGGCACAAGAATTGTTAAGAGGCATCTTGAAGTTGGTTGGTGGGACGTGAAGCCCTGTCGTGCTGGAGAAACAATTAACGAAACAAAGATACAACATCTTGAATTGGGTTCATTATGGACGACAGGTTGGGACAGTTTAACAGTGAAATCAAGTGATAAAAATGCTTCAGAACTATTTTCTGTTAAGTATGAAATAGTAATGGAAGTCAAAACTGGTTATATGAGTTCTGACGCATCAGTATGCGTGCCTGTGTATGCTTTTAGAGAAACAGATGCTGCTACAATATTACGGCAAAATCAGGCAAAGGATGTGTACAACAAAGCCATCGCACATAAAGATACTACTCCTAAAAATTATGCAAAAATGTATGAAAATAAAACTCAAGTCGAAGAAGAAGCAGAGTTAATTCCTATGGCTCCTGTATCAGTCGGCGACACAAAACCAGAATTTATTCATTCGTACACAATTGGTTATACGATACCACCTCCACCATCATTTTAGAATTTAGATAATTATTTTAGAATTTAAGCAGTGTTAACACAAACAAAATAGTTAACACAATTACATTCATTCATTCATCGATCTATCGAAGATGAAAATAACTTGCAGCTAACTCATTGTACACGCAGAGGATCCCTGATTTGGTCCATATTTTCTATCTAAATTTTTGAGATGAATCCATGGTCGTGATTCTCTGTCTATTGCATCCCAAGTTAGTTCATGTTCTTTTAATCCCGCTTTAACTCGACTAATAAATGCATCCCAGTCTTCATCCGGATGTGGTAGTCTTTCCGCATTTACACATAAATGTGATACAATAACTGACATTTGTTCTGAACTTAATGCATCTTCATCAATTAAATCCATTTCTTTGATAGCAGCTCCAAATTCTCGTAAACGATGCAGGGGTTCACCGTAAAATAACCAATCATTTACAGCACGAACCTCTTTGGCTTCGCCTTCTATGTCATCGAGAACGTCCATCTCTAATTCCAATTCATTATCAATATTGTTCCAGTAATCTATCACTTCGTCGTCGTCTGTACATAAACGAACAACTACCCAAACAGCTAAATCTTGCAATGGTTTCATTGCTTCAGCAACATCACCATCAGTAGAGATACCATCGGTAGCAATAATGACAGCTGCACGCTGATTATTAGCTCGGAGATGATCATCGATACTCTGAATCTTTCTCACTACTTCATGAATTTGAGCACATATTGGTGTTTGGCCTCCAGGTCCATCTTCAAATATATCAAATATAAGCTCTAGTGCTGCATCTGATCCTTCGCCTGGTAAACCTACCAAAACTGGTTCAGCATTATTCAGTAAACGAAATTCAGATGGGGCATGCGCGACATGAGCCAATTGCGCATGAAATTTTAATGAGCTGATAAGTTCGCTCCATCGTGTACATGCAATGAGCTTCTTTTTGCTTCCTGATCCAACAATTCGATGACCATCATTTGTCAGCATTGATCCGGAATCATCCGTAATAAAGAATCTTACTGGCATTTTCTTGCAAGTATCTACAAGTGCTGTTTGTAAACCTTTGGGCCAATGATTTTCTGTAAGAAACTTCCGTGCCGCAACTTCATCAATTCCACCTTCAACTGTATATTCTGTTGAAATATTCTCTTTTCCCGTTTTATTCCCTCTGCGCTTCTTGTGTGTTGGGCTTCTCGCAACTTCAACTATTTGACCATCTCTTGTATGCGTTTGTGTCATCGGTACTGCACCACCGAAGCCACCTCCTCCAGCAAATTCATCAGCCTTGCCACTATTAATATTTACATTAATACTGATGCCTCCACCTTGAGAGTGTATATTCGTTGTTCTATCTACAATGCCTGCGTCAGCAGCAAAAGCTTCTACCAGAGGAGTATCTGTTGAAGCTGATAACACGTTCGGCGAACTAGCGCTCCCAACCATACCTTTTCCTTTCCCCATGGCTGAAACAATAATACTTATTTGCAAATATGTTATGGAATAATTGCACTGCAGGCTCCAGTTCCACCCTTGTTTAAACCCTGTCAAAAAATTATGAGATTACGATAATAAGGTGAAAAAAAGTATTTACTATATGAATAGGATGCTACGCTGTACTTTTAATGCATGGATTGCCCCGTAACTACTACTATTACCGTAACACGGTTGTCTGATGGGTAACTCTGTGTCATCTAATCATTGTAAAAATTGATTTTCCGGCGGTTTTGCATTGGATTTTAGCCCTTAAAATATCTTTATCTTAAACCCTGATTCTTAAAAAAAAGTAGGGTTATGGTTAATGCAGCTATAGCCGATTCTATCACCGAGGCGTTGATAGGTATTAACCAAGCTTCTGTGGTAGGTCGCACTGATGTAATACGATCAGCCATCGAGGGTCTGCGTTCTATAGTACCCAATGCAAATGAATTCAAATCCACGATTTCTCGTCCACGTGCAGAAGATGGGGCTACTGCTCTACATCTTGCTTCGCATTTTAACCATGCTGATGTTGTTCGCGCTCTTCTGAACGTTGATTGTGATTTGAGTGTGATGGGGAAATCAGGTGATTTTATTGGTAAAAGACCTTATGATTGCTGTGGGGACATTGCACGTGAAGCTTTTCATGTATTTTTGTTTGAAACGGTTGCAATGAATAATACGGATCGTATGATTGCATTACTTGAAGGTGGTATTCCTTCTTCGATTTTCGATGGTGGCAGACAAAGAGAATCTTTACTCCATTGGGCTTCTTCTTTCGGACATAGTCAAGCTACGCGTATCCTATTAGAGTATGCAGCAGACCCAAATATTGTGAACGCATCACAAGAATCTCCCCTGGAACAAGCATGTAAGGCTAATAATGCGGAGATAGTAGAAATGTTGATCCAAGAAGGAGCTTATTGTGACGTCGATTATGAATCGCTCTTACCCAATGACGCCAACCCTGCGATAATAAAGCTATTGCGGAACGCAAGTGAACATTCTTTTACTCCTTTATATCCTCTTAAAAAAGTTCATGAGAATAGAGAAGCTGCTCGCGTAGCGGCTGTTGAACGAAGTAAAGCTAATGATATATTTGCACTGGTAGAATGGGAAGATGAGCGCGAGATAAGGAGGAAAGATAGACGAGATAGTGGTGATATTTCAGATGAAGAAGATGAAGATGATTTCTTGTCAAGACAGCCTCTCCTTGTATTATGGCCTCCAGCGCAACGACAACAACGTGCCCGTGGCAGACCATTATTTCTACATAGTAATAGTATACTCTATATTTCTGTACTTAGCGAAGGAATTGATGTATATCCTTTGCTCACTTGGAGTGGATTGATGGATTGTTTCGATTCATTTGGTTTGACTGCACAAGTAAAGGGTTCCGTAAGTGGTTCAAGTCTCAGTTTATGCATTGATCGCAACATTTGTCCACGTCAACATCAATTTGAACTGGTCATTACTGAAGAGCGTGCAGCACTTATAGCTGCAGATCAGACTGGTCTATTATATTCTGTTTATGCATTTATTCAATTAATACAACTTCATAGTGAAATTGCTATCGTAGAAAATGGAAAAGTTCGTTTAGCAAACGGAAATCCTATGGGACCAACCTCAAAGGAGACCACTAAGGAAACAAGTGAATCTGATGAACCTACACCTTATGTGGCTTCTAATGGTGGTATCTTGAATGGAACTGCAATATCATTATATCCTTTAGTAATTAAAGACTGGCCAGATGTGCCCAACCGTTGTATCATGTGGTCGCATCGCGAGGCCACTCGCCTGCATGCCCGCTTAATCAGAAATATGATACAATTACTCAGTAAGTTGCGCATAAATATGATTCACCTTGTTGTGGATTGTTTAGATTCAAGTAAGGGTAATACGGTTAATGGTAGTATTGGTGATAATGCGGCAAACCGTATTGGTACAAATGACAACGTCAATAGTACTGCGAATTATAATAACACCAAACTTTTTGCAATTTATGAAGTATGCAGCAGGCACCGCGTCGAACTAGTACCAACTGTGGTCATCTCCAATCTACATCAATGCATAGATATTGATATGATGCGTAATTGCAGTAGTAAAACTATGAATATTATGTTCTTATTTGAACAGAGGAATATAGCTGAAGAAATCATTGCAGCACTTGCCGACGACGCGGACGCCGCTTGTGTGACCATCAATGGAATCACTTTAGAGCGTACTCAATTAACCACACAAGCCATCGAAGTTGCGGTACGGTCTTGCATTACTAATGTTTTACAGCAGGCACAACTTGCACATTTTAATAGCGTTAGTATCGGTGCCTCTCCGTGGACAAAACGTGCAGCAGACCCTTTACGTCTAGCCAGTAATCTCGGTATCGCAGCTATTCTACACGATGATCTGGATGTTGTGTATCCCACTGCACTTTTTACTAAACCTGTTGTTTCTTCACAAAGTTTTGTGAGCACGATAAGTAGATGTGTAGCACGTGCAAAAGGTGATGTGAA
>JACKZZ010005266.1_pt1 | contig 15339 bp, 11 predicted proteins | sample 8027871 | NCBI WGS metagenome assembly JACKZZ01 (sample SAMN15724774, study PRJNA655200) | protist metagenome | isolation source: fluorescence activated cell sorting (FACS) single amplified genomes of... | place: USA: West Boothbay Harbor, Gulf of Maine | collected 2000-07-19
TTGCGAGCGGATGCACGCCTTGCAATTTAGGCATCAACAACAGGCAATGAGCCAGATATGCATGTTGCTGAATAAGCACGATTTTGCTAATAAGAAATCGTTCTACATGTCGAAGATGTACGAGCTGATAGAAAGGGCTAACAAAGAATTTTCCGAGCTCGTGGATTGGCGCTACTTCCTGGAGGACATCAAGGAACGAGGCAAAGAGAAAGCGTTCTTCGGTATAATGGGGTCGGCAAAGAGCAAGGAAGTTCCGGCGGACACAGAACCGCAAAGAGATAAAACGTGGGACTACATCTAGTGTGAAACATGGCCAATTCCTGTGCTGGTTTTCTTCTTCGTCTCCAGAGCTCTGATGCGCCAGTGTGGAATCATCCCTCGGTGCGCCTGGTCGGCACATTTCGGGTTGGTCTTCTCGTATATGCGATGATTTTCATCGTGACGATTGAGTCACCCAGCCGGTCTTTTCTTGTCTACAAATTTTGTTTATTGCATGTAGAAATTTTTCACTTGTGTTGTGTCACAAGAATTCCTAGAGACCTTTTCCTTTTCGTATATTCATTCTTTGTTTGAGTATTTGGCATTTGTTAATTTATACACCCATTTTGTTACCGAATTCGTTGCCACCTAGGTGATGGAAACAAGTGTGGGTAGGCAGCAGCTTGGTTTGTTGGAAACAAGTGTGGGTAGGCAGCAGCAGTACCTCTGAAGTACCCTGGTCTGTCCCTCCTTCTGAGTAGAATTCGTTGGGATCGAGTTTGCTACGACTATTTTTTGGAAATCACTCTTTGCTAGGTTGTGTTTTGCGATTCGTTGCAGTCCTGTTTTGCTGAGAGCAACCTCTTTGCAGCTTGAGCATTTCTTTGTCAGATTTTGACATTGGAAGTCGAAGGTTGTGCCTGTCGTCGATTTTTCTCTCGACGTTCCGCTTCCGTGTGGTCGGTTTGGGTGCAAAATATCAGCGGTAATTGCGCGTGTTCGAGTCGGGAAGGAATGTTCCTTTAGTCGGGTTTTCCTTCTTGTTTGGTAAGAACGGTGGTGTTCATGTATTTCGTTCGTATGATTTTTTTTTTCGCGCGCATGAGTTTCCTGTCCATCACTCCTCGTCGTCGTCCGCCGACATTCGTCGTCTTCGTAAGTGTTTTGGCCTCTGTAAGTGCGTGAATTTTGTTGAAGACCAGCTCAGCATCAAATTCAAGCTTTTTTTTTTTTTTGTTCAAGAAATTTCTCAAGCCGAAAGTTTTCAAGAAACAGAAGATGGATGATCGGGCACATCTACATTGTGTTGCCACACCGGCCAGACGAGCCAGTCGTGGTCAGGGCCAGCATTTTCGCAGCGGGCTTGCGCGTGACCTTCGTGAATTGCATTTATCGGACGATTTGAGTAAGGTTTCCGGAAAATTCTCGTCGAAGCCGAGCAGCTGCGATATTCCGGGGAAAGATCATGCCGATTCTCCAGATTCTTTGGCAACGGAGAACGCGGAAAGGTACTAGAAATTGAAGTTGGTTTGCAGTTTTTTCCATGAGAATTGGATTTTGTTTGGTCGTTCCTCCTTTGGGATTGGGAATCGTGCGTCTATTTGTTTGCGACACTGACGCGGTCGCACTGCCTAGAAGTACGATCTACAACTACAACATCAAGCAGTCAGACGCACAGTCAGTCGTGGCGTCACGCCTTTCGTTTCATCAGAGTGCTATTTCACGTTTCACCGGTGTGCGTGTGTGCTACAGGAGTGTGCTAGTTATGTTGCTCAAATCAGAAACACCACAGGTGTCGGCTCCTTGATCGAATCAGATATCTCGAAGAGCGCCTCGCGCTCGTGACGCGCCCAGACGGGGGAGTGAAAAGATCTGGCGTCGTGGATTACCTCAACGAGAAGATAACGGATGTTTCGCGCGAATACGCGGAATACCAGCAACGGTCATCGCGCGAAATTGCGCAGGTGCAAGCCACCATTGCCAAACTGCGACAGACAGAGGAAACTATTACGTCCATGAACGCGGACTTATTGGAAGAGAACGTGTTGCTGAGAGAAAAATGTGAGAAATACAAGCGAAAGGCATCGGATTTGGGCCGAAGGCATCTGCAAAAGAGCATTCTGGGATGCGGGGATTTGTGCGGGGAGGACGTGGTAGCGAAGGGATCTGGTGCAGCGTCGCAGGATCCGACTCCGTGTTCTGCCTCTCCACTTGTACAACAGACGTCTTCGGAACATAATACTGCTCGAGACGAACCTGAAGAGCCGGATCCTCCTTAGAAAGTGGTCCCACAACCTTCTGCAGAAAATACCTAGGAGAATGAGTATTAAGCAAAAGCAGCGAAGTCTGTCTGGTTCTCCCCTCATTCTCATGATGTCGCGAGCCTCAGGCTCTCCTCTCTTCAATTCATGTCGCGCGCTCTGTGGATGAGAAGGCCAGCAAGAACCAGGCAGCGCGAATGACGTGGGCGGCGCTTTTTAGTTTTTTGTTGCCTTCTGTGTGGCCTTTGCGTGGGGAACATTTCTCGGAACAGAACGGCGTGGAGCGATCTAGAAAGCGAAGCTCTGCAATTTTCTCCATGAACATCAAGAAGTGCGACAGTGAACTATCCGGAAGGAGACGCAGACGAGATTGAGGAAGCGAGAAAGAAATGTCAGCAGGTACGAAGGGAATCACCCAAGATGAATCTACGCAGGCAAGAACAAGAGCGGTGTCAAGAAGCACCCGCTGTGGAAAAGAGCCGGTCGAACCGATCGAAAAAAGCCGCTCGGACTCATGGTTGTCGGTGGTGCTTCTGTTTTGATGACGGAGGTGGGATGTTTTGTCGAGTTCGGTTTTGAGGAACGCAGCAATATCATGTATTCGGGACACCGCGTCGACTGGTCGTTTTGTTTTTGACGGTTTTCTGCCAGTGATATCCGTGTCAGCTCGACATTGATAGGCTGAAGTATTGCAACATTCTTGGATTCGTTGACGATTCCACTACAGAGATTCAAAGCCCGGAGGCAGGCAAACCGTATCAACGGGAAAGGCGTTGATTCTTGTTTTTGTTGTGATATCACAGAGTATTCATCGCGGTCTGCAGTCGATGTCGAGTTCGGGGAGTAAGTCAGCAGGTTTGCACAGTCTGCATTCAATATTGGTTTTTCGCTTGTTCGGAAGTTAGTAGTTGAAAGAAATGAAGTGAGCTTGATGGAACATCAACAGCTCACGGTCGTACATCATCGGACGTCACCAGAGAGAGATTTTTTGGGGTGGTGCATGTTTAGTCTTCCTGTGGCGAATGGTTGTCTTCTCGAAATCGGTCTGGAAGAAATTGGCAGCGTGTTTATTTTGAATATCGCAGATGTATCAGTGTTGTTGTTTTTGGTTCGAGTCCCACATCAGACGGTCTTTCAGTTCACATCATCCAATCCCGAACACCTTTTTATTGCACGGTTGCGGGGAATATGAAAGCAAAGGCTTTTGCAGAGTTCACATCATCAGAAGTAGTTACCCATCTGATTTCTTTCATCTGCAATGGTTGCATCTCTCATGAGTAAGAACATGCGTCATGATTTGCCTGGGAGGACATCCGTGATAGAAGATTGATTTCAAGGTTGTTGGGTAGACGATTCTTTCATTTTAGCTTTCATTTCAAGGTTGTTGGGTAGACGATACGTTACGCATTTGTTTCCTCCAGCTCCAGGTCGCCGATTACTGCTTGATAGTTGGTAAAAGGTACAGGGAAGAGTCTACATTGTTACTCTTCTAAGAAGTTTTCTGACTCTGTGGAACCGCTTTTCAAAAGATCGCGATCTGACTCGATGGCTAGCTCGACGTGCGACATGGCGTCATGTTAAAAGTTTTCAACAAACTCTCAATCTAAATTCGCACTTCGTAATATTCTTACCTATACAAGCTCAGTTCTCTATTTTTTTGATTCATTCTGCGTCGGTCCATCTCATCGTCATCTCTATTTTTATTTATACAGTGATCAAGAAAATGTCCGCGTGCGATTCTTCTTCTGGTTTTGCCCGACGGTTGTCGAGGGGTCAGATCGCGTTGGTCTTGGTGGCCAAGGTTGTTACTCCGTGCATCTTGTTCCAGGATCACATAGAAATAATTTCTGCCGTTGATTTCCTGCGGGAGGATGCACGTGGTGTTGGTTCTGAACGCATGAGGAAGGAAAGCCAGCGGGTCTGCTCCTCTCTGTCGCCGCCGGATTTATCTTCATCTGGCCTCGGTCCGGATTTAGATCGGTGTGGAGCAGGGAGCTCGGGCGGCGAAGGTTCGGGACGAGGAGGCTCGGCTCGCAAAGCGGGGCCAGCACGACAGGGCGTTTCATCTCTTTCTTCGATGATCAGCGATGGGTTGGAAAAATTGGTTTCATCATTTCCTATTCCTCCTCCGTTGAGCCTCACAAATCGATTTCCGTTCAGTGTTGGCAGTCTCGGCGCATCAAACATGGAAGATGAGCACAAACCCATGCCTTGCCTCAAGATTGCAGCCGACGCCCGGCGTCAACTAGAAGTGGTCGAAGGGGCTTCAAGAGCACATCGTTTTCGTGGTAAGGTTTCCTTCGGCGGTGACAAGCCTGGAGACGAGCATGTCGATATCAGAGAAATAGAGACGCGTCAAGAACAAGAAGGCTATACTCAAGAGTTGATGGGACAATGTTCCCTGCGCACGACGTGGAGCGCAACATGTCAACGCGAAGAAGGAGCGAACCTCAAGAAGCGTTCTCCTGCTCGTCTGTTTTCGCCAACACGGTTTTCCTGCTGTGATTGTGAACTAGCTTCAGACGAAGACGATGAAAGTGGCGATGATTTCAGGCCGAAGATCAAGAAAAAGAAGCAGAAAAAGAACATGAAGTTGCCTTTGCCAGTCTATTATGAAAGGCTCCTGGCCGAGGCGCACGTGATCGATGTGCGAGCGGAGCTTCTGATGGGTGAGTTGAGCAAGCAGAAACAGTTCCCGTTTCTCGAGGATGCCACTCTTGTCAAGGGTTTCTTGGACACGAGACTCGCGGAGCCGCTACAGGACAAGGATGGCGTCCTCTGGTATCGCGCCTACGTCGCAGAGGTCTGCGGATCCGAAGGTAAGTGGAAAACGATTCCGAAACCTCAACATGTTGATGAAACACTGCATGCAAATAATGATAGCCCTACCCCTACCACCTCTGGCTCTACTAGTAAAAATATGTCTATGAATGACGCGAAGAAGCCGGAGACATCTACAAATGACGACGACGACCACCACCATGTGTCGGAAACAGATCACCACGTGTCGGGAACTTCTTCACGATGGTTTCACATGCCATCTGCTTCTCCGGAGTCCCCTCTCCTCTTTCATGAGTCCTGCACTGCGTATCAGGATGTCCTCCTGAAATTTTCAAGCAAGAACTATCTGGATTATCTGCCGCAAAATTATCCGCATTTGCACGGATCATTCTCTTCTACTGACTCGTCCGCTGGTTCACTTGCTGGCGCAGTCACTTCTACCGCATCGACTTCGTTGTTTCTGGAGTCACGCGAACGAAGCGCTGTTGTTCCGTCCCGTTCCTTAATTCTGGAGCCGCGCGAACCGGAATCCGAACCCGCGCGAACCGGAGGAACGCGTGCCCATAATAAACATAAAGAGGACCTGTTCGTGGTCTTCAAAGATCTGGATCAGCTCGAGCCCTTCGATTCGAAACATTATATCCGCAAGAAGCGACAACTGGAGGCGGTTGATGCGGCGCGCACCTTCCCAATCATGTGGTCCGATAATCTGGCCGGTGATCTAAAAAGCGTCGTCGTCGACACCTCTACCGGTTTGGATGAGATGAGGGATCATTGGAAGCGCGAAGCGGCGACTTCGTTGGGGCTGGCAAGACCACGAGTCTCAGACTCACCGATGATAGTACCGCCGACAGAGCTGACAGGTTTCTTCGAGGCAGTTCAAATCGATTCGCCCTTGCATTTGGTGATTCTTCATAACTGCAGAGCCTATAGTTGTGCAACCTCTTCGCTAACTGTCTCGCTCGTACTGAACGCAAAGGTGTCGGCGATCGACACGCATTGGGATTTTTTTGCTGTCACTTATCACGATAGAAAACTTTTCAGCAACACCAATGAGTCGACACCATTCGAACCAGAACAACGAGGCACAAGAACGAGTCAGGCAGAACCGTCGAAGTTTGCGTTGCAAATTTTCGCGAATGAATGGCACGGGAAGACGTACTCAACGGCCGCAGGAAGGGAGGTCCATTTCTTTCGGGGGACCAATGCTGGTAAAGGACAGGCCGAAAAGTTCGCGCAGGAGAAAGCAAAGGAAAGACGTACGGAAACGACGTCGGGCGATGATGAGTGCAAGCAGAGTTAGAAAGTTGGCGCCGTGTTCTTATTTGCCGTAGTTCCCGTTACCTTAGTTCCCGTACCGGAAGTGTAAGAAAAGGGCGAAGGTTTCTTTGTATTGGCCAGTTTGTTGGCGTCTTGGTCTTCAGAGCAATTGCACCTTGTTCCTTGTCTTTTGCCAGTGTCAGAAATCACCCAGAAAATAATGATAGTTGGCGGCATTCATTGCAACGATAACACTTCAAAGGTCATTGGCCCCAAGCGCTGATCCTGTGCCGTTGGTCTTGGTGGAGGTGATGTGCATGGAACAATTGTCCGCGGATTGTGGTGTCTGTTGATTTTTAATTTTCGGAGGTTGGTATCGTCGTTTAGCATTTCTAGTTTTAGAATATGTCGATTTAGTCTGGAATTCCTGCAAACCCGAGGTGCAGTGGTGTCAAAAATTCTGCAGGAAGCCCCCTGAGGTCTGAGCATGGCGAGGTCCCGTCAGATTATTTACTATGAAAACATGTTTTCGGAAGGTTGAGCTTTTAAGTTGGAAGTTCCGGCGTTTCGTTTCTTTTTTTAATAGATACATACCTCTACGTCTTTCTCTTTTTTATTTCGTCGTCCGGTGAGGATTGACTATTGAGGCACGCGTTGTTGAACAACCAGCGTGAAAGTGCGTAAAATCCTCCACGGAGGTTTTCATCTGGTGCGGTGATTATAGAAAGGGTCTTTTCTGCAATGCAGGCAGTGCAAGTGCCAGCACAACGCGTGGCACGGCCTCCTGCATTGCAGCAAGAGAACAAGCACCAGGCAGCTACTGACGGCAGGAATGCTGAAGGAAAGTAAGAGCAGCGGAAGCCGAACAAAGACTGCAGGGAGATCTGTGGAGGGGCAGCGAGTCAAAAGATTAGGTCGTCAGCGACAAGATCGGCCCGCGAATCCTGAGCGAGAAACCCGCAGCAGTGACGCAATTCATCAGGGCGGAAGATTTCTGGGTCGACGAGAAGCACGATGGGCCCGATGGTGGCGCAGCAGTGAGGAGGTGGAACCACAGCCGGGGACAGCGACGCTGAACTGCTTGCGGGCGGGCCCCCGAAGTGTCACGCCGGCCGACAACAAAAGACGAACCGAAGACGATCACAATCAGTGGCCGACATCCTGGGAGGCAACTCGTCAGCAGGTTCCGTCTGGACGCCGTCCGGCGCAGTGCGAGGGCCAAGCCGACCACTCTTTTCCTCTGAGCCTGAGCGCAGCACCTTCCCCGCCCACAACTTTCTTTTGTTTAAACAAGCGCGAAGTTTGACTTGTGTCAATGTGTAAACAGCGTGGATTTTGTAGATAGCGCGAGAATTGAAAGGACTAATAATTGCACAAGGGAGGACAGAGGGGCGATGGAGAGTTTGAGTCTTCCACCGCCCCCATCACCACCACCACCACCACCGCCACACCTCCCCCCACAACTACATGCACATGACCTACATCGCATATATTCACAAACATGACCACGCATTGGGCCTCCGACATGTGCCCCTAAAAAGTCATCGAAGAACAAGAGGAAGAGCAAGATTTTCTTTGCGCGTTGCTTTTTCGATTTTCTGTCACTAAGTATCGTTGTGTTTGTGATTCTTTGGCTTGTCCCGGTTCGTTGAGTTTGAGTAGTTTAGATTGTAAGCACAGTGACAATGTCGTGACGGCGCAAGTAGTAGTTTAGATTGTTAGACTGTCAGACTCCACCGTCTCCTTCCTGTGCGCATGTTCCTACCTCCATCCAAATTTTCTGTAGCACACTGCCTGGCGAGCGCAGCGAGTGTTTCGCTAAATGAGGATGTTTTTTGCGTGCTCAGGCAGTTCCATTTCGGTTCTGAACGATACACAGAAGGTGGTCGTTTTCGTTCAACAAGTTTTCCCCCCAGTTTCAGGCGAAGTCTGAGTCGTCATCCCGCAGCAGACGTCAGCAGCATTCTTCTTTCATGTAAAGTTAAGTTGTGTTTCATCACAGCAAACAAACAGGCGACTCCTTCGAGGAGTGTTTTTATGTATCATTGTTCAGCTTCAGACAGCGTATCTTGTTCGATTTCGATCATCCGTCTCGACGCATTTCTCATTTTTGTAGCGTTTGTTGGCGAGATTCGACAGCGCGTATCCCTGATGTGGTTCGATGTACGAATTAGGGCACGCACAAGCATCAAGTAGCTCCAGCGTTACAGTCTTTGACTTACACGCAACACGCATTGTGCTACGTAAAAGTGAGAGAAAACGATCCCGACGGATGGATCTTTGGCAGTCATTCGGTCTCTTTGAGCACTGGGGTGAGCATTAGAGGTACCCTTCCTGATGTTGGTAGGCAAGATTCTTGCCGACAAAATTAATAGTTACGTATGATGTTTCGAATTTTGTTTGTTCATTGAGAAGGTCATTTTGTCAATTGAGTCTATTTTACGATCTGTAGCAACAAAAATCAAAAATGTCTTCTGAGTTCGTATTTTTCTGGGGAAGTGCGTTGCGGCAAGCGTGGGCATTGGGTTGGTGTATCTGTCAATCGACGCGTTGGGCAAGGAATTTGCGAATCGGTATTTGGAGGTTGCTGGAGCCGCCGCAGTCGCTTCGGGTTCCAACTTGGCGCGAGTGGGCGCGGATTGCGCCCAAGTCGCACGTGTGTCAGCAGACCACACCGCACGGGGTGTCGCGGACGTCGCGCGGACTAGTCTTCAGAAGCCTTTCATATCACCGGGGAATTTCAATATCAATTCCTTGCAGCATTCAAGCCCTTGTCATTATAAGATGCAGATGGCAAGACACGCCGCACGACGATGAGTTTGTAGTTGATGTACGATTCAACGAATGAGTCAGTAGTTGATGTGGAAATTCGAACGAAAATCCTCTTTCTCTCCATCTAATTTTTTGCATAGGTCGACTCATCGTCGTGTTAGAGTCGCGTGGTCAGTTTTGGGAAAGTTCGGGAGAACGTCTTGCGTTTACTCTCGGATGGACCGCAAGATATTCTTGAATAAATTGACTTTGACGTCATGCAAATTCACATCGAAGCGCTCCCCAGAACATGCATGCGAGAATGAGCAGCCTTGCCTAACGAGACGCTCTTGCGACACACAGAAGGAAGTAGTTAATCGGTTAAAATGCAGTTGCAGAGAGTTGATCCATCGAAATTTGAAACGTATTGTCGTGGATGGAAGATATGAGTGATTCCATTTGAGTTGTTTCAGAGGTCGTGAAGCTTCGGTGTGTGAGCGTGCGACAAAATATATTCCAGCGACAAAAAATATATTTTATGCGTGCGACAAAATATATTCCAGCGAAGATCGATTCAATTCAGTGCAGGCAGACGTCTTTGATCAGTGCAGACGGACGTCCATTTGCAAGGCAGGCGACAGACAGCGACATCAAGAAAACATTATCGCGTTTTGATTGATCGATTTTCTGTTTTTTTTCCAAAATTTCCTGTGTTCTTGCACTTGCACTTGCTCGCCACGTAAGTACGTAGTTTGATTGGGTGTAGGATGATTTGCGCAGCAGTGAGCTCATCTCATTATGAGCGAAGGACGTTGGTATCGGTTTGTTGTGGGATTTTTCCAGGCAAGAAACAGTGTTTGTGTCGCAATGATTCATCTGTCCTTTTTCATCTTTGTATCAGTGAGGTTTTTTTCTCGAGAAAATTATTGCGCGCGTGTTTTTCTTTGGTTTTTCCCGTTTGGTCCTCTTGCGACAGCGTTTTGTCGTCGTTGTCGCCGCCGCTCTTGACTTTTGTAGTTTTTCTCCGCGAGCCCCGACATGTTCTTTTCGATTCCTTGGTATCTTTTCCGCTGCGCGCATTGTCTGCGTCTGGATTTCATCTCTCCGCTTGTCGTGCTTTCATTTTTCATTGCTACGTTTTCATTGTTGCGCTCAGTCTCAGCTCATTCAGGGAGGACGGTGCGTCCTTTCCTGCGTTGCACATCGGAAAAAGAGAAAAAGTACAGTCGCGAACGACGTTTGTTTTCCCGCGCCCGTACCCTATCACACAAAGCGTTTTCGTGGTGTCGTCGGTTCCTCAAACATGTCATCGTGAGTTCATTGATCATGGAAAAAGTTGCGGTTTTATGACGACCAAAAATTCAATATATCAATTGTTTTGGACGTAGGTCTTAGCAGCTTCCCATTCCCGTTTTTAGTTTCTACGCAGGATTTCAATTCGTTCAAAATTTTGGTTTCTGTGTCAACAGTCAGTCAACTCAGAATCAGCAGAGGTCGAAAAAGAATTGGAAATAATTTGTCTGAAAAACACAACGAAGATGCCAGTCGAGGAACAGCAACTCGCGAAGGAGCTTGTCGCCGACAAGATTGACCAGCAAGAGGCAGGTTTTAGCACGCCGATGGAGGTCGAAGGTAAGCACGCCGCCGGTGCCGATTCGAGTTCGCCCGAGGAAAGCGATGGTGCGGAGCCGGAGGAAGAGGCAAAGGACAGTGATGCGCCAGACGAGAGTGATGATTCTCCGGCCGATGAAGACGAAGAGATGAAAGATGCTGAGGAGGGTGCTGGTGAAGAAGATGCTGAGGAGGGCAGCACCAAGAAGGAAGAGGAAGAGAAAAAGGAGGAAGATGAGAATGAGGATTTCACATACGATTCAGATGAGGTGTTGATCCCAGTTGGCAGTCTGAAGCTGAACGATTGGGATGCAACATTCAATGCCACCGGCACGATGGATGGTTCTGCGCTCTACAGCGTGCAGTCGGATGGATTTCTCCATCTCTTCAGCGGTATGCGCGGAACGGTTGGGTTTCGCGAGGGACGCCATTATTTTGAGATCAAAATGATTGACCATCCGCGCACCGTGCGCGTTGGGTTCAGCGCCCTCTCGGATTCGTTGTGCCTTGACGGTGAGGGTTCGTTTGCCTTTGACAGCCTCGGCGAGTCGTTTATCGCGGGCTCCAGAACCAAAGGCGGCAATCCGCGTTGGTCGCGAACGGACGTGGTTGGGTTGCTTTTGGATCTCCCGAAGAAGACCGTTTCCCTCTTTCTCAACGGCACACGAGCCTTGAAGGACCAGAAATTGCCGCTGCCGCAGAACATTCCCGAATCCCTCTACGAGGAAGGCACCACACGTCTCAAGGCGGAGTGCGCGCTCTTTCCCGCTGTCGCGTCAAAGGGCACAGCCATCGAGTGCAATTTCAGCCGACAGGTCTGGAAGGAGTTGCCCTTCAAGGTGCGCATGGTGGGTGCCGCAAAGCGGGTCTATGTTGTTCCATCGACACACAAGCGCGTAGGAGCGCCGAGCGAACAGGATCTGGGAAGTAACGTCGTCCACGTGACGTTGCCGATCGGATTTGACGTGAAGGAAATGATCGAGGCCTACAAGAAGCACACGCCTGACGGAATCGTGCTCACGCAGCAGACGCTCAACGAATGGGCGGAGCAATCCGATTTGAAGAAGCGTTCCGTTGCCGCGCAACAGAACGGCCGTGCCACCGGCGCCAACGTGGAGAAGTACGGCGCGCCATGCCTGGACTCTCCCATGAGTGTGTTGCCGATGCTGCTCAAGGGCGGACGCAAATATCTGATTTCGCTCTCGAATTATCATAATCTGCATCCTGCGATGCGCGCGGATATCTTCGCGAAGCTCCGACACGGTCTCAACGTGCATATGACGGGCATGATCGCAGTGGACACGGTATTGGACGCCGTCGATAATGGCAGCGGCATCCCCGCCCAGGTGCGAGAGTTTCACGAGTCCATGAAGCTCCCGAACAAGGTAGCGGATGGCTACGACAGCTTGGTATACTATACGCGCGCAGACGATCCGAAGTACTCCTCTGAGGAGAGTGAGAAGAAAAACAAGTTCGCGGATCAGACGAAGGGTAAATCGCAGGAAGAGTTGGAGGAGTTGGTCAGCGACAAATTTAGCGCATGGAAGAAGGATTGCAAGTTGAAATCGAAGGTGACGGATTTGAAAAAGAGCGCGTTTTTCAGCAATGCGTTGGCGGCGTTCAGCAAGAGGAAGCAGATGCAGCACCGGCAGACAGCGGAGGCGGCGCGAAGGGTGCACGAGAAGGAACAGATCGCGAAGAAGGCGGAGCGCGATCGTGCCAAAGAGGCAAAGAAGGCCGCCAAGTTGAAGGAGCGGGAGGCTGCAAAAGCATTGAAAAAGGCCGAGCGCGAGAAGGAGGCCGCGGCACGCAGGGAGGCTGGCGTGGAGGACGCCGAGGCAGACAAGGACAAGGACGACGAAGACAAGGACAAGGACAAGGACGACGATGTGGAAGACAACAAGGATGTGGAGGATGTCGAGGATGACATTGATGATGTGTTGGATGAGATGATTTCCCCACCGCCCATCATGGCGGAATTCTCCGAAGAAGATTGGATGCTCGCCGTCTTGCGCGCCGAATTGCATCTCACGATGCATGCGTTCAAAAACGATGTCAATGATGAAGAACGACTTTCGTTTCCTGTCATCCATTTGCCCTACTACTACCACTTGTACACTGGGAAGAGCTTCCAGCAACAACTCCAGAACTTCAACTGCAAATCCACGGAAGAAATCACACGTCTCATCGCAGACGTCTGCAAGCACACAGCGGTCATCGACGAGTTCGCGCTTCGAAAACTTCCTAAGGTTTGTTTGCGTTTATATTCTGAGTTCGAATTGTATGTTCTTGTATTCATTTTTTTCGGAAATGTTTCGATCTACCAATACTAGTTCTGACGGCAGTCGATTGTCAACACCCATTTAGTTTTGAGTCAGAAGATGAAAATCCGTGTCCACAACGTTGATCTTAGTGTTGGTGAAGTTACGTATGATTATTCATTTTCAAATTGCTCTCAGGACTCCTTGTTGACAGATTACGATTTGTTGCTTCCAGCTTTGCCAAAGGATCACGATGTCAACGGGTTCATAGAAACCACAGAGACGGAACGCGAAAAGCGAACGGACCGCATCGACGCTGGTGATGAGAAAGCAGCTCTCAATTTCTCAGCCCGCAAAGCCTCAGCTCCTCCCCCCGTGAGCATGAACAAGCGAGCTCCTGTGGTGCAGCCGAACTTGCACGACACCAAGAGACAAGTGCGCGGAGGCGGTGGCTCCGGAGGTTACCGACGATGACGAGGTTATTTCTGAGCGTGGAATGAGGAGAGAAGTAGACGAATGACCCAATCACGACTCTCAGAGGCTCTAATCTAGATTCTAGACGCACTCTTTCACGAACCAGAGCGCATATAGAGGCCTTTATTGAAGCTTTTACTAAAATGGCCAAAGTTGTTGCCATCCATTTATATCAGAAGATGCAGAAGCCGAGATTAATATTCTAGTCTTATTTTCACGAAAGCGAAACGTTGCAGATGTGAAGCAGTTCTTGCATCTTTTAGTGATGGCGTGGAGTCAAGTTTTGGCGTGAGTCCGAAAAAGGAGGAGTGGCCCGCTCATCAACATCGTTTAGTAAAGGAACGCAACGCAGGTCTACTTTCTTCAATCTTTCTTTCGACCCTCGCAGTTAGATTTACCGATCACAGGTCGTGGCGCCAACGCGACTCGAGGAGCGGACATTGGAAGATCAGCTCGTCTTGTCCAAGTTCTAAAGTCGTTACTTATTGGAGAAGCGTCTGCAGGAGGAGGTCTCGAGCGATTGAAGCTGCTCACCAGATATTTAAATTTGCCAAGGTCATTACAGACCGCCTCTTTTAGCATTTCTCTTCGTCGAAAATTTTCATTCTCTTCCATCTCTTTCCATATATTTTTCCTCCAAACCTTATTGCTCCCTACTTAGTGGTTTACATTCTTGTAGGAAGGCGCCGACGCAATTTCCCTAACCCTATGAAGTTCTGGACCTGACAATGCACCTATCATGATATACTCAAATTTACAAAATGAATTACTTACTCGGAATTTGCAAATGAACCTGATGAACCTTCGTGCTCATGCAGCACGCACCTGGAGTGGCCACGAACAATAGATCATGATATTGACGAATTGGAAAACAGGAGAGGAGGACTCATTGTCTGTCACAATACAGAGAGGAGGATTTTCGATGTTTTCTCGAGCGAACGCCATTGCTATAACGAGAACGACCTTGCTTCATCACGACTCACGAGGGCGAAGTTGTTCAGTAGTAGCGCGAGTTGGAGTTACTTTTCTTTCCGCGTGTCTCCGATAAGTAGTTGCACGAGCTGCCTGCACACAGATCCCTCTGAGTCTGACGAGTCGTCAGTTCATAAATTTCCGTATGGATCCTCACTCGCCTGAGGCTGTAACTCATATCAATCGAGGAGGACACGATTGCATGCGTTTGAGGAAGTTTGTTTCTTCCTTCGAGATTGCGAGTGATCAACATTTTCTTGTGGAAGATATCCTCAACATATTTCTTGTTATCCGGATTTCAGGCAGGCTCTGAATTCTCTTTCCTACACGGCTCATCGAGTTTTTTTCCCGAGCTGCCCTAACCGACCCACTCATCTATGTAAAGTAAAAATGATCGCGTGTACGTGTTTCGAGTTCCATGATTTAGGACCGCAGCTAACTAAGGACTAAACAGTTCGGTGGTCCCTTCGTTTTTGAGAGCAACGGATGCCGAGGTAAAGATACAGAACAACGAGGGACGTGTCGAGATTTTCAAAAAGTCGAGACCGGTCTTCGAGACCGGTCTTTCGGAAAAAAAAAGGAATTTGATGAGAGTTCTGTAGCGGTAGCGGTACCACGTGGGCCACACCGCACACGTCCACATCAATTAAGATATTTTGAAGAAACAGAACGAACGAGAAATTGAAGAAGATGACGTGTCTTCGTCTTACTGGTTGCGCTGGTGGGATGAGAGGACAGGCAGGAGATCGTCTTCAACGTCATCATGAAGATGAGGTGGCGCATCTGCGGAAGCGATCTTTCGAGCGTCTTGGGCGATCGCGCACGGCTCTTCGTGAGTTCGAGCATCTGATTCGCACGCACTCCAGAAGATTGTTGTTGGCCTCAGCAGAAGCCGCCACTCCTAATGACCGTGTTGGGGCAGTGCACATCGCCGCGCAAAAACAAGAACAGCAACACCTCGCCGCAGAGCGAAATATTTGGAAGACACA
>JACKZZ010021344.1_pt1 | contig 15328 bp, 27 predicted proteins | sample 8027871 | NCBI WGS metagenome assembly JACKZZ01 (sample SAMN15724774, study PRJNA655200) | protist metagenome | isolation source: fluorescence activated cell sorting (FACS) single amplified genomes of... | place: USA: West Boothbay Harbor, Gulf of Maine | collected 2000-07-19
CAAACTTTTGATACATCTTTTGGGTAGTGTCTTCTCAGTTCCCCCTGCCGGCTCCCTGCGTTTGTGGCCAGTCTCAATTGTGGGAGAAAAGCGAAGATGTCGGGTGATGAAATGGACGCGGACACTCGTTATGACGTCGATGACGTCGGAGAGGATGGTGCCGAACTCAACCAATTCCTAAGTGAGGTGCGTGTGCGAAGGCTTGGTGCCTGAGCTTAGAGCTCATAAGGCACTCACCACTCCGCCGACCCACCCTTCGACCCCGCACACCCTCTTTCCCTCTCTCCGGTGGTAAGCCGTTCTTATGGAGCAGATAGCGGAAAGTGGAAAGATGAATGAGCAGATGCAAGCACAAATGGCGGAGCGAGCGCGGGGAGGTGTGAGAGAAGGCGGCAAGGGGGCGTTTAACACTGGAGCGAAGGGTGTATTGAAAGATTATAAGGATGCAAAGCAGGTATGTCAACGCGCGTGATTTTGGCAATGCCTCACGTCATAGAATATGCAAGACATGCTTGCATTGGAAGCAGCTCAACAGCGTGCGGATGTGAATTCTTATGCCCACAATTTAGCTGCGGAGGATTCCGACTCAGATTCTTTCTTTGATGAGATGGAAGCTGAGATCCTCGAACAAATGCGTGCGGAAAGAATTGCGCAAATGAAACTTATGGGAAGTGCCGAGCGGCAACAGCAAGTGGGTTCGTTTTTGTCTATTTAGCGACTCGTGTCGTCTAAAGGATGCAGAAGTGAAGGTGGAAGATAAGAAGATTGCCTATGGGACAGTCTCCTCTCTCTCCAGACAAGAGTTTGTTGAGACTATTGACCAATCTCCTACTGGCGTCAATGTTGTGATACACCTTTATAAGCAATACCATCCCACGTGCATTAGGATCAATGAGCTCCTGATTGAGCTAGCGAAGAAGTATCCGCACACTCAATTTTGTAGAATACTAATTAATGGTGCGTTGTAGTCTGGTCACTCTTTCCCTTTCTGACTATGCAGAGGCTCAGCTCTCGTACGATGATGTTGGCTTACCGATCTTAATTGTGTACCAAGGTACGCTTCTGATCTCAGTTATTTATTGAGTGACGTCATGAATGAATAGGAGGTGAATTGAAAGAATCTTTCATCCGTGTGCACGAGGACCTTCCGGCGCACTTCGACTTCGATGACTTCAACAAATTCTTGGTCGAGTGCGTGGTCGCCTAGGTTTGCTCTCCCTTTTACTCACCCTGCTCAGGCATGATGTTGTATATCCCCACGAAGCTAATCCTGATTACGATTGAAAGGGCGGAGGGGGGCATGAAGGGAGCCAAGACAAGAGGAGTGAGTGTTGAGTCTTTGTTTTCCCGTCAACTCTTCATGCGTAGCGCAATGTAAACTTGAGTGATACTAATACACAACGATAGGATTTGACGCATTACAAATAACCAATGAACTTGGCGGGATCGAATAGAGGATGGTGATTAAAATCACCGTTTTTAAGTGTGGAGGGTTACAACATACTGTATCGCTTAGAGGGAGGCACGGTACTTGGTAACGGCCTTGGTGCCCTCAGAGACGGCGTGCTTGGCGAGCTCACCGGGGAGGATGAGACGGATCGAGGTCTGAATCTCGCGAGACGTGATGGTCTGACGCTTGTTGTAGCGAGCAAGACGACCAGACTCGGAAGCGACACGCTCGAAGATATCGGCAACGAAGGAGTTGAGGATGCTCATGGCCTTGTTGGAGATACCAGTATCGGGGTGGACCTGCTTGAGGACCTTGTAGATGTAGCTAGAGTAGCTGTTGTACGACTTCTTTCCCATGTTTGTGTGCTTCAAAGACAAAATGAATGATTGGTTGCAGAAGGCCGGGTAACAAGGGGTGGGTCGGTTAACATATAGAGGTTTACATATATATGTAAACCTTTCGATACTTAACATATATGTAAACTTAACATTTTTGCTAATCGAAACTCCTGCTTCTCCTTCCCTGCTCGTCCCTTTGACCATTCATAGTACCCTTCTAGCAAGCTAATATGTCTGGTCGCAAACGCTCCCCTGCCAAGTCCAAGAAGTCCTCTACTTCCCAAACCCGCTCTTCCCGCGCTGGTCTCACCTTCCCCGTTGGTCGTCTTCACCGCCAGCTCAAGGAGGGTCAGTTCGCCCCCCGCGTCGGTGTCGGTGCCCCCGTCTACCTCGCCGCCGTCCTCGAGTACCTTACCGCCGAAATCCTCGAGCTCGCCGGTAACGCTTCCCGCGACAACAACCGCGTGCGCATTATCCCCCGTCACGTTATGCTTGCCGTCCGCAATGACGAGGAGCTCCACAAGCTTTTGGCTGATGTTACCATCGCCCAGGGTGGTGTTATCCAGAACATCCACGCTGTTCTTGTCCCCCAGAAGAAGGGTGCCGAGAAGCCTTCTCAGAGCTACTAATCTGCTTCTACAAACACAAAAACCAAACGGTGATTTTAATCACCATCCAATCAGTCCTCCAGTCCTCTCCACTCAACCATCCCAGCAGTCCAGCAACCCACAGCTGTTTCTGTGTTAAAACGCGCGGAGTTGGCATACTGTCGAACTAGTTTAACGCTCTCCCTCCTCCAAGTCTATACTCACGGATAGTTGCTGCTTCAAGTGGATTAAATAATATACAGAGATGGCTCAGGTTAAGTAGCTCTCCCACAATTCACCATACAACTCAAAACCACTGACCACTAAAAAGTTATGATGAGAGCTGTTGTGGCCTGTTTGTATGATGCGGAAGAGGCGGAACGGGCGTTGATTTGGTATCTTTTTTAGCTTCCATGTGTGCGTTTTGAATGCGCCACTTAAGCTCTGATCTTTTTGGTGCCTAAGCGCGTGGGTAAACAGCCCAACAAATCCGACCTAATACCTTCGCAGCAGGATCCAATTGATTCCATCAACGCTTGCCTGTAAATCCCAGTTTCGTAGACCATCCCCAGCGTAATTTCCTCCATGCCTCAAGGAGTATGCGCGAGGGACCACTGACCAACTGATATGATGAGCATACTCCCCTCCACTAACGATCCTGCGCACTTCAATAAATCGACTTGTATCCACGACGAGGGGACATCGCCAGTCCATAATTCGGATGGCTCTGGATCAAGGAGCATAAACACTTTGCCGGTTTCAATACTTGAAGCGGTTACCTTCACAATCCCCTTTTTGTGAGGATTGCGCCACTTTCTTTTGTTTGGTTGAGATCCCAACCTGAAGAGTGAGGAGTAAAAGTCTGACTAACAATCATTCGTACCAATTCAATACCCCAGATTGCCTTCCTTCAATATACTCGAAGCCGATACCGCGCGATCGACGAGGAAGTAGATGCAAGGGCTAGGTGGTAAGGATAATCAAGGAGAGGGAGAGAGCTAACTCACGCACCAGCTTACTACTATCTTTCCTGGGAGAAGAACTCGAGATGTGCTCACTTTCAATTTTGTGCAGTAGGGCCACTGCCAATAAGTCACGGGACACTCGAGGATTCTTGTTTACTTTTAGAAGTTGCTTCGACGTAAGGTATCTTAGATTTAAGAGAAGTCGTCGCGATGGAGACCACGAATAGTACCGATATCGAACTTGAGAGAAAGCTTGCTGCAGAAAATTCTCATCTTCTACTTTGTTCTTTTCGATGTATTTACAAATCATCTGCGCACGTTGGCACTAGACATCCTCGATATCTAAGAGGTGGCACATACCTCGTACAGAGGCCACTCGTCGGTTACAGCTAAGCGTTTATGCGACAAGAGGCGTATCAATATATCAGGAGAAAGCCCCGAGAAATCTTGATTGTACATGTGCAAAAAGTTGGTAGCCACTAATGAGAGGCACCTGAAACGTGAGCACGCAACAGGACTGCAAGTTCACTGCATACCGATCTACTAATTCGAGTTGATCAGATTCTATCGCATCAGCCAGAAGGGCCAGAACGGACGAGCGCTTCATGCGTGTTTTTATAATTTTACCGCACTTTCGAGGTGAGGTAGATCATTTCTTCCAACACGGAAGATGGTACCTGCTTGGCGAGTTCTGCAATGCCATAATATTCAGCTTGACCCAACAAAGGCACTACGCTCTCAGGGACCTTCGAAAGATCTAGACGTCCGTCATAGATGAACTTAAGAATCAAAGGGAATACATTCCGCCTATCAGGAAATTTGAGATGAACCTCACGTGTAGAGCCTTCTTGAAAGTCTAAATACCTTAGCATGATGTTCAGAAATCGACGCAGGCGTACCTGAAGTAAATAGGGCACGGAAGTACTCGGAGCAAAAACAGAGGACGATTCGGTGTGCCTGAAACGTGTCACTCTCAGACAGCGTTACCTCAAAGACAGTACCTTGTAAACTTTCTCACCATGATGGAGATCTACATCACTGTAGTCTCCAACACGAAGGAAGCGGGAGAAGCCATCGTCAAACAGGGCCATACGGGTCAACTATTTCGCTGGGATGGATTCCTCACTCTTTTCGGAAGGGCAATGCTCTAGAACATCCAGGTTGCGGGTGGGGAGTGGGATAGGAATATAAAGACTTAAATTTCCCCGGCACGATGCGTCGATAACAATCCCCTTGCTACGAGGCGTCGTGCACCCGACTGAAAGAGTGAGCGAGAAGGTAAATTTCTCTTCCTCTGAGTTCGCCATCAATATTGACATGTCGGTCTGACTAAAACTCTGACGGCGTTCTGCTCTCCTGAGATCATTGCCCCCAACCGTCCACCCAGACTTTCACGCGTTCATTTCCCTATACGATTAAACTGTTGTAGGCATCTTTTTTATGCGATTTACTGGGCAAGGATCTATGTCTTTGATCGCCCGTACCATTGTACCTCAATGGTTTGTCGAGAAGCGTGGCCGTGCTTTGGCGATGCTCAATCTAGGTGGTGTGCTTAGCCAGACGGCGTTTCCTCTTGTCAACACGTTGATGATAGAGGCTATTGGCTGGCGCTGGGCTTGGCGATTTTGGGCGAGCCTAGTTGGATTGTTCTTCGCACCTATTGCGCTCTTCTTTTACCGAGATACTCCTTTCTTTTACGGCTGGATTATTTGTGCTGTCGCGGCGCTGATGTATTTCTTTAGTGGTCCTGGCCAAACGTATTCGATGTCATTTTTCATTAGCGCGTATCAGGTGCGTATAAAAGTTTGTTTGTGACCCTTTTTCATGTTTGAGTAGAAGGAGTTTGGATGGTCTACAGGATTGGTATCCACTCTCTACGCCGTCGGCACTACCGTGTCAGCACTGACCATGTACTTTGTGGGATCAATTCTTGACGGAATAGGATCTCGAAGAGCAACCACGATTATAGCTGGTTTGCTTGTCTTGGCTTGCTTGTACAATAGTGTGTTTGTAATTCATCCTGCCCTGTTATGTTTGGGTACTATGTCGTGCCTGCGTTGACGCTCTTAACTGTTGTAGGCATCTTTTTTATGCGATTTACTGGGCAAGGATCTATGTCTTTGATCGCCCGTACCATTGTACCTCAATGGTTTGTCGAGAAGCGTGGCCGTGCTTTGGCGATGCTCAATCTAGGTGGTGTGCTTAGCCAGACGGCGTTTCCTCTTGTCAACACGTTGATGATAGAGGCTATTGGCTGGCGCTGGGCTTGGCGATTTTGGGCGAGCCTAGTTGGATTGTTCTTCGCACCTATTGCGCTCTTCTTTTACCGAGATACTCCTAGTATTGTTGGAATGCGTGCGGATGGCAAAGAGGATAGCCCCACCGAAGATGGAGAGAAAAAAGAGGAAGTGGATGAATTCCAGGGTGAATATCAGTGGACCCTTAAGGAGGCGATTAAAACCCCTGCCCTATGGATTCTCTTCTTCTGCAACATGGAAAGGGCCGCGATTAATACTGCAATTACTTTCCATATTACTAAGGTCGCGTCCTACACTACTGCTTTAAAGGCAGCTAGTATTGTTAGTGTCCAAGCTTTCGTCGGATTCCCAGTGTCCTTTGTTACAGGATTTTTATTGGATTACATTCCCCTGAACATCGTGTTGGCTCTCACCTTTGTTGCTCAAGGTATTTTTTGTCTGTGTGGTGGCATGTGGGTTGTATGTTAGGATTCATCACGTAGCTGCGGCATTAATGGTCTTTGCGTATTCTAGTAGCTACTCGATGGCATTGATTGCTGCTGTGCTATGGGGTTTGGCTAGCGGCTTTGAACAAATGGGCTTCCAATACGCGTGGCCGTACATGTGCGTACCAAGTTCGTGACTTGACTGCCGCCTACTGATCGCGTAGGTATGGCCGAAAACATTTGGGTAGTATTACTGGTGCGAATATGTCTGTAATGGTATTCGGTAGCGCTATCGGTCCTGTTCTATGGGGAAAGTTGTGGGAGTTCTTCTGCAACGAGACGTGTGATGTTGTTCCAGTACTCAATTCGACCAACGTCACCCTCCCTACACCTACACCTTTGGAGCCCGAGCCTTTTGCTCCCGCTCCAGAAGTAGAAGGTAACATGGGCCCGCATGACGCTTTCTTCTACGTTTTCATGGGAACTGCAGTGTGGTCCGCACTTTGTGGTTTCCTTACTGTGTTTGCTAGGAAGGCGAAGCCCCCGAACGGTGGTGGGGGTAGCAGAGATGACAAGGTGGTCTTATTGGAAGACGTAGAGGGGGACAGTGTCAGTGACGAAGAATTATCGATGTTCGAAGGGGAAGACACTCTCCTTGATCATCTGAGAGGAGAGAAGGGCGAGAGCGAACCCATAGAATTAGATAGTGATTCAGATTTGTCATTGTAAGTATGACAGTGCGCTGTACAATATATTATTATAGACAAAATACATTATGTGTTCCTCTTCCTATTCACGCTCCACGAAGACCTCCTGGATGTTATCAAACAGGAGGACCTTGGAGTTATCATCATTTTTCTTGCTGTTGTGATGACTAGAAGGAGTAATTGCCATGGAAGGTATCGCTGTAGAGGTGTTCGCATTTCCAGGGGTAGGAGTCGGCGTTGGAGGAGTGATCACGGGAGTACCAGGAATTCCACTTGCAGGACCATCATCCAATGGCTTCTCTAGGATCTTAAGTCCACCCAGCATCACGATTCCGTGCTGATGAGGCATGCACACAGCATCAAATAGAGCACTACCACCAGGAGGAAGGAGATCCAACTCGTCCTGCACAGTGAGAACGATGTTATCTCCAAGGGGCACCAGAACCTTCGGCGTAACAGAAATCCATGAGTAAGATGGCGCACTGACAGGGGGGAGAAGTTGAGGGTAAATGGAGTGGGCCGACTCATTGACCAGCAGGAACTCAAACGTGCACTCTTCTCCCACTTTCACCACTTGGGGAGCACTTTGCAGGACCAGATAAACAGGAGGGGTACTTGATCTCTGACATAATGAGGAAATGCGATCAACGCCCATCCACCACGCACCTCATGGCTTATGGTGTCACTGGTCCATTCTGCACTTTCACCGAAGCTCGATCTCCACCTTAAACGCAACTTTCCGAAATCTTCGGAGGACTAAGAGTCAGCATACATCGAATAGTGAGGGACGAGACGTACCGCAGAGAAAGATTTCGTAGGATCCTTAAACTGCACGTGGAACATTAATTGCCGTAAGTCGTGAGGTCGCATAATTACAAGATCATCCATAGGGGGGAAACCAGGAATCTGCACAGAGGGAGTGCGAGAAGGAGCCAAAGGTTTCACTGTGTAACAATGCGCAGGGAGTAAGTCAACACTCTCTAAATTGATAGGAATGTTAGAACAATTCGAAAGCCTGCATTGCAAAAAATATCCGTCCTTAATTGTGAGTGAATACACTCATTGTCTTTGTAAGACGAACCTCAGCGGGAAAAGGTTTGGTGTCGAGAAGGAAGGCTGTCCCCACATTGAACTTGAAATACTTCTGGATTTCTCCACTCTCTCCCGTCTCAGTAACATAATTCACATGGCAGGCAAGGCTATCCAGTCAGCGTTAAGGAGTTTAGTGCAACCGCCGTACATGTGAATTCCTACTCGAACTAGCCTACAAGATGCTTGGACATCGAGTACATCTCCACTATCAAGTTGTTCACATTCAACTGGTTCATCTAAGAGTGGGCTTGTCAAATCATGCGATTTGAGCTCCGCTCGAGCAACAATATTACTCACAGGAGAATCTGTAGTATTGTGTATAGCTATATAGCAGGAAAACACTTCTCCTTGGTGATCATCACTAGCGGGTGAGAATCTTCTTTATAGAGGGAGTTGGCGTCGTACGGTGGGGACACTGGCAACGCTAAATGTGAAGGAAACGAATTTTGGAGAGATATGGGTGCCGTGAGGGTATCAGGACGGAACCTGGGCATCTGAAGGCGCAGGACTGAATATATTGAGAATGGGGGATATCGCGGGGCAGGAAAACCTTTTAGGGACAAGGGGCTGGGGTTTTTAGCCGCAACAGAAGCAGCCATTGTAAGCGAAGTGTGGAGTTCAAGACTGCGGGAGAAGTCGTAGCGCTTGGGTGCCTAGCTCGCTTTGGACAACAGCGGCAATGGACTCTGGCCAGCGTGTGGCGCGGCTCAATACCATGTGCTAAGTTTCCTGACAATCCTGTAGAGATGAAATTCAGTCCCTGGCATCAGATTTCACTCGCCTCCTGAACCTCGTGTGCGACACACCCACACAGGACTACTTTGATCATTCTCTTGGGTGCTGAGGTCTTTCAAAGTGCTGCGTTTGGGTAAGTCGATTAATGAATTGGAGGGCTTTCTTTCATCTTTTGTAGTCGGCCACCTCTGAAATGGACCCCTTAGTGTACGCGTGGTGAAGAAGTATAGAGTTCCAACTTCGAAGAATTCAACTGCCCTCATTGACCTTGCCTGTTGCCTTCCCGTCGGATTGCTCACATGTCTTTAGTGAAGATGAGTTTGAGACCTTCGCAGACCCGGAATTGTTGTTCTTTGATCGCAACTTCGCTGAGAAGGTGACAGAGGGCCGCGGAACGGAGCCGTATTCACACGTGGAACCGTCTGTAGATGAAGAATCTCGAGGAAACGCTGATGATGGTCATTTGATGGACCGCACGTTAGTTCCCGCTGTGTCTCTTGCGTTTGCTTTCGATGAAGGCGCGGATATTGACCCGCTTAACGATCTCGGATGTACGCTCCCAATGAGTTGTGTGTTCCTTCTTGACTTTGTAGTGGAAGCTTTCGATGCAGTGGACATGGAAAGAGAACTCATGCTCCAGCTGGAAAATGGTCTCTATGATGTCACTCGAGGGAGCTCTGAAGAGCGGCAGCAAGTGGAATACGTGGATGGGAATAGTGCTTCTTCTGCCGCGACAACGACACCTACCCCCGCGTCAACGACACCAACCCAATCAAGAATGGATTCGATGCCAACAGTGCGTTCCTCGAGCGCCAGTGTTTGATGATACCCTTACTCGTAAGGAAGCTGATGCCAAGGAGGAAACCAATGAAGAGAGAATGATGCGACTAGGGCATATGACTCCATTCGGGTCTACAACACCCGAAAATACTGTCGTAGTTGTCGGCGAGTACGTTTGGACCGTGTTGTTTTCCTCTACTCATTTACTGTTCTAGGAGAAGCGATAGCAGTGAGGAAAGTGATGAGATTGACATAATGACTGGATTCTCTAGTAGTGAGAGAGAGGAAGTTGAAGTGAGCGATGGCACTCGAATGCAAACGCTTTCGGCGAATGAGGGTGGTGTACCTCTAATTCATTCAGACTCCCTAAGTGATAGTAGCGTTAGCGACGGAGAGTACATGCTAGAAGACGTTGTGTCTCCTCTTCCTTCTTCACCACCGAAGTCGAAGAGAAAGGTAGGGAAGAAAATCAAGAAGAAGAAGAAGTCAATCAGAGCAACTCGACACCCTCTGTACATAGATGATGCTTTGGATAGTATGTGTGGCAGTCGTATAGATGTGTTGCCCTTGAACTTACGATCTTAAGAAAACTATGAAAAACGCATTCTCCAGTGGCAGGATGACAGCATTTTTACGGTGGAGGAGCTGGAGTTACTAACTCACACATCTATTTACCCCTATCGTGTGGGAGGCGATACTAGTACTCCCTTGGTACCAGTCGTATCTTTATCATCTCACTTAGTTACAGAGTATGTACTTATTCCAGGGGGGTTGAAGGTGCCTGCTCGACTGTATGATCAACTCTACGCCCACCAGCGTACTGGCGTAAGGTATAGTGGGGATGTTTGACTACCGATTTTTGTGTGTGACTAACTAACGTAGGTGGTTGTGGGAGTTACACCAACAAGAAGCAGGTGGAATAATTGCTGATGAGATGGGGCTGGGAAAGACTATCGAAACAATAGCATTCTTCGCTGGTGAGATGTGTGCGTTCATAGTGTAGTCTTCGTGTCCTCACTTGAAAGCATTGGATTACTCGAAGAAATTTTCCGGACCGGTTCTACTCGTCTGTCCTGCTACCGTCCTGAGCCAATGGGTAAGGGAAATGCATAAGTGGTGGCCTCTATTTAGGGTCAGTTTGCTACGTACGCTTTCCGTGACGCGTTAGCTTGTGCGTGCTCATAGCTAGACAATTCTGGGACCTATAATACTGACGTGAGAACTCTCATAATGAACAACTCTCGTCCTGGAAGCAAACGAATTCTTGTGACAACTTACGAGGGTGCTCGATTGCATGCCTTAAGTGCGTCTCTTTAGAATGGAGTACATCGCCTGATATCTTAGTGTTAAAAAGAGTTCAATGGGAGTATGTTGTACTGGATGAGGGTCACAAACTCCGGAACCCCGATGCGAACATCACGATTACTTGCAAACAATTTGCAACCCCGCACCGAATCATCTTAACAGGTACTACTACCGTGCGTAGAGGTGTCTCTCTGACTCCTAGGTGCACCGATACAAAACAACCTCGTAGAGCTTTGGTCTCTCTTCGACTTCGTGTTCCCAGGAAAGCTAGGGGTACACGTGATTGTAGAGTTGAGATGACACTCATTGAGTAGACTCTTCCCACTTTTCAACATCAATTCTCTATACCTATCTCTAAAGGCGGGTACAGCACGGCTAATAGCGTTGAAGTTCAAACAGCGTACAGGTGTGCGGTTGTACTTCGTAGTCTGGTGAGCCCTTATCTACTTCGTCGACTCAAGAAGGATGTTGACTTAAAGATACCGGCGAAAAAAGAACATGTATGTGTCGTTGAGGAATGTACAGTTACTCACTCACTGTCACAGGTATTGTTTTGTCCGTTAACGGATGTCCAGATATCGTCTTACCGTAGTTTTTTGTCGAGCAAAGATTGTGAATTAGTGTTGAGGGTGCGTTTCTTTCCCTCTCATCGACATTTTAGTCAAAGTTCAGGGACGGAAGAATGCGTTGTATGGGATAGGAGTGCTAAGGAAGATTTGCAATCACCCAATTCTATTGCAATCGAAAGGTAAGGAAGTGTTCTGAACGAGATATGCACTGACTCTTTCTAGAGACGATTAAGAATGCGAATATGCTGGACTTGGTTCAAGCGAGTGCCAAGTTAAAAGTGCTGGAGAAACTATTGCCGCTATGGAGAGGGCAAGTACGCGTCTCACTGGTTATTGAGTTAATCGCATCGATTTATGTGGTAGGGACACAAAGCTTTAGTGTTCTCTCAAACGCGAATTATGTTAAACCTCATTGAAAGATTCGTAGTGCACTCAGGATATACATATCGGTATATCTCTTGAATCGCATAGAGTCATAGGCGTCTGCTCTCACTTGCTTACTTCGCTAGAAGGATGGACGGCAATACAGCTATTAAGAGGAGGCAGCAAATGATTGATGAGTATAACACTGACAAAGGAATCTTTTTGTTCTTACTAACTACGAAGACTGGTGTACGCCGCTTATTCGATTATTCTTTCCTAATGTGATAGGGAATTGGTGTCAATCTAACATCAGCAAACCGTGTGTTGATCATTGATCCAGATTGGAATCCTAGCACCGACGTTCAAGCGAGAGAGAGAAGTTACAGGATTGGACAGAAACGAGAGGTGGCTGTGTACAGGTAAACTCTCTTCGTCTTATGTAGACTTCACTTACACCTAGGCTCATTACCTCGGGTGGAATAGAAGAGAAAATATATCAACGCCAGATTTACAAGACTTTCTTAACGAGTAAGATCTTGAAGAATCCCAAGCAGACGAAGACCTTAATCAGGGTTAGTCTTCCCCATCTCTTGTTTATCATTCCTTACCTCAACTAGGCCAGGACTGTTCGAGATTTGTTTCAATTCCATGTAACACCGCGCACCTCGGTAGCAACTCCGCTTTCACTTCCTTCCAATACTGACGCAGATCGCTTCTCGCGACCGCCGAACGAGACAGTGTCCATGTTCAGCCGCATCGCCTCCGTCGCTACCAAACGTGACGATGCAGCGGCATCTGCTATGCCTCCCCCGTCTCGTCCAACGAAGAGAAGAAAAGCGATCACAGGGACTGGATCAGCTCGCGCTGTCAATACCGCAAGTGGAGATCCTACTCGTGAGAGGAAGCGCAAAGTAGTGGGCAGCCGCTCGCGCAAACCAGAGTGGAATGAAGATGGGTTGTTGCGCGGCTTGATGGGTGACACCTTGTCCACTATGTTAGATCATGACAAAATTGAGGTCGTCCGACATTCGCTCGTTTACCGCTCTAATGTGGTAGGACTGGGAGGGCACACACACGAGAGGAAACAATCTGTTTAACGTGGCCTTGCAAGCGGAAAAGCTGGCTAGCAGGGCAGTGCAAGAGATAGAGGAGTCACGGAGGAGAGTGCGGGAGCGATGAAGTAGTGTTGTGCACGGTCGCTCAAACGAGTAGGTACAGAGTTCAAACTTAGGAACCCCTACATGGACTGGCAAGCGTGGCTTAGCCGGAGCACCGACAGCTCGTCGTCGATTTGGCCGAATACAACGAGGATTGAGACCTGGAGGTACGGCGTGCTCTCTAAGATGTGTGTTAGCTTACGGATTCAGCAGGGACAGCTGTTCCGTCGGTGGGTGCTGGGATGGCCAATCCTTCAAAGGTTCCGATCAATTTGAGAGAAGTTTCCACTAACTAACTGTGTGTAGACTTTGTCATCGAGAGAAGTAGCAGATCAACTCAATCCTGACCGAAGACGGCGACAAGATCATTTGAAACTTGCCCAGGTGCGTCTGTGCTCGCTGGAGATCTTTTGTGTAAGTGAGTGCACGGCGCCTCTTGGAGGATCAAGAGTGCTCTCCGATCGTGCTCGGCAAGCTTGCTTGAATCGTGTGTGTGAGGTCCCTCGTACTCGTGAGTTGGTCCGGGGTTGCCGCACTGGACTGGTCAAAGAGGTTTACGTTTATTAGAAACTTCGCTTGTTTCTGGAGGATAATGGAGGCGAAGTTACTTCTGCGGAAGTCGTTCGGCGCTTTAAGAAGGGTGTGGGAGCACAAGACTCAAGGCTTTTCAAAAAGCTTTTGCAGAACATGGCATCCTTTAGCCGGGCTGAAGGTGTGTGGCGATTAAAAATTGCGCGTGGGTCTCGTTGAAGTAGTTCCACTCTTCTAAGAAGCGATACAACGGCTGATGAGAAGAAATAAATCGTTTTGCATTAGGGCTACGTGTCTCGTAGGGGCTGCGATACATGTGTCGAATTCGGAACTGATTAGGAAGGAGCTCCTAACTTCTACCATATTTGGGTTGTGTCGCTCCCGCCAAGAGTTCTTGTTCTCTCCTCAGATTGGATCCAGCGGGTCCCTATCTCCCTACACCCCGCTGCGAGAGCCCGTGATCCTGTGAGGGGTCAGTCCCAGGTTGGTGAGGTAATAGTCTGCTGCCGACATGGCGGACTTGAAGGACACCGCCTACACCCCGCCTCCCACGGAAACCAGCGATGCAGAATTTTCTAAGGCTGTGAAGATAGAGCCTGTAGCTGAGGCGAAAGCTGTCGTGACCAAGAAAAGGTCACGGCCATTGCCTGCTTGCCTCGCGTGCTCGGAGGCCCATGCTGCATGTGATAAGAAGCGTCCTTGTGGCAGATGCGTGAACAGGTGCGTCCTCAGACCCTAATGTCTGTTCGACAAAACACACGCGGCGACTTACACTCACAGAAATTACACGTGCACTGAGCGCCCCAAAAAGCCCCACAAGCGTCGAGGTATGGCCCTTCTAGTAGTTCGAGAGACCCGCCCCTCACCCAACCTAGTTACGAAAGACAGATATAGCCCTTACCTTGCTTCGAGCGTGCGCAGTATGGGCTACCCTCCCATGGGATATCATCCTATTCCAGGAGCTATGCCCTACTGGACTGAGACTGGTTACCGCATGCCCCCCGAGGCTATACAAGGCTGGGCTCCACCCGTCTATCAGGCTTCTGCCGCCGTGCCCCGGGCTCGTCCCGGTGATCCGTACTCCGCGCGAATGCATTATCACCCCGTCTCCGCTGCACCATCTGGCTACTACCCCCCAGTTGCAACGTCCCCTCGCTCCAGTTTCCAGCAGGTGCCACCCACTTCCACTCCACCCGAGCTGCCTCAACTGATCGCGCAACGTGAGCAGTCTCCGAAGCTGCCGATGGCCGTGTACGCGACTCCAGCAAGTGTGGGTAGTTCGCTAATGTTTGTTGGAGTGTACGAGAACCAACGGTCTGTCATTTCGGTTGGCCCTACGGCGTCGTTGGCAGAGGTGAAAGAGATGATCCGCGCTCGACTTGGAATCCGCGAGCCAGCTATGATTCTCTCCTACATACGAGGCGCCGATCGTGTCCTGGTGCACGAAGAGACTGATTTGAGCATGTTGACTCAAGTTAGTGAGGTGGAAATCTTTGTGAAGAAAGGGTCTCTGACCAATCAGACGTGACAAGTTTCGTGCAGGAGAGTTGAGAGGAGAGAGTGGGGAATTTTGACTAGGGTGAATCGTAATTAGGTATGTAGAGAGGAGTAAGAAGAGATTGTACACTGTGAATAATTGAAGCCTTAATATATTGATATCGTGCGGGAAGTCGCTTGGGTGTACTGCGGGGGAAAGGGGTTTATATTACTTCTTATATCAAACACTTCCTCCAATCCCCTGCTCACACAATATACTACACTCCCAAACTGCTCGGGGAAGGAATTCCACCTCCACCTCCCCCACTCTTGATCGTCTTGAAAGGGTTGACTTCGCCCATTCGCATCAATCGCCAAAGCGTAATGGCTACTCCAAAGAGCACAAAGTACACCAAATACACAACTACCCCTTTCCACCATACTCGAGTCTTCAACTTTACAGACATAAGCAACCCGAATGCAACGACAACTGTCTCGATGAGTTTGAACAGGGTTGACATGCACGGCGATCGTACAGACACCATAAGCTAGTGGCCACCAGTGGGGTATTTTCGTAGTTATAAGATAAG
>JACKZZ010023580.1_pt1 | contig 15328 bp, 10 predicted proteins | sample 8027871 | NCBI WGS metagenome assembly JACKZZ01 (sample SAMN15724774, study PRJNA655200) | protist metagenome | isolation source: fluorescence activated cell sorting (FACS) single amplified genomes of... | place: USA: West Boothbay Harbor, Gulf of Maine | collected 2000-07-19
TGCCTGGGCATACCCGTAAAACGAAAATTTCTAGTATGGGAAAAATCTGGAAATACATTCGTGTCGGTTCTTAAAAATCTACAGGAACAACATTATATTTTGGTATGAACATTATCATTAGTACTTTATATATATATATATGCATTATATATATATTTATTAATGAATATTTAAAAATAAGAAAAGCAAGAAAAGAAGATATCATAAAAGATGAACGGAAGAGAAGCGAATCGGTCTAAAAAAAGTTAATATATTACTGTGCGGCCAATATTGGATTCTTTCGAACTTTAAAAAAATATACGCGTACAAATATATTAGGAACCATTACTTCGTAGAGTATTAGTTTGCAGAGGTGCATTAGAGCTTTTACTATATTTTAGTAGGATAGATTTAAAATATTATTCTTGAGATTGAGTATTGAGCATATTACTTAACACGGGAAGTAAAATTATTTATCAAAATATTTATTATTAACCATTTATCATATTTAATAATTAAAATGTAAAAACACTTCTAGGATATTATCTCGTATCTTTTCTCTTTCTTGTGAAAACATATATATTTTGTATATATATAATATATATATATATAAAGCCCCTCTGGTGCCCTTCAGCATATACTGATTTCGTGTACGTCTCTCGTCTCTCTCGGGTGTAATTTTTGTAACAAAATACGAAGCAATTATATATTCATGCTGCAAATTGAAATTTTAATGAAGATCCCCATTTGTTTAATAACTTTTTTTCATCAACAATATTGCTACAACAACTACTACTATCACTGATGGTATTATTATTACTATTAATAACATTATCCTTATTTTTTTCACAACAAAAGAAAGCAAGTTTTGGTGAAGTTTTACTATGTTCTAGTTTAAAACCAATTTCATTCAAGAATTTAACAAATTTTTTACAATCTTGAAAAGCTGATTTACGTATACAAAGCAATGGTAAAATCAAAAATAGATGACCATTGATTTTTAAATGTTCATAAATATTTAATAACATTTTTAATCGTAGTTCTTTTGTTGGTACACAATTAATAACCATTGAAGATACAACAACATCGTATTCTTTCCTTGGTTTTAATTTTAAAAAATCTATTTGTTTTATGCGATGATTGCATGAATTCAAATCAATAGCCATTGTATCCATAAACGCAACATCCAAAAGATGAGTATTAATAGCACCAATTTCCAACACTTTTAATTTTGGTTCTTTTTTTTTCGGCCTTAAATTTAACTTTGTTAAAATACTACAGACGTATTTGACGGTTCTATTGTGACGGGTTGATATTTTTGATGCATCTTGGTATCGTTGCCTACCACCTAGTTCATCTAATTGTTGCTTCAAGGCTTCCATACGTCGTTTTTCAACATGATCTAATTTTGTATTTGTATTTTCTAACCTTTCAATCTCATGGGTAATTTCATGAAATTTACTCGTCACAACACGAGCTATTTTTCTAGATTTGATTGGTGGTGGTGCAAGCGATGTTGCTTTCCTTTTTCTTTTCTTCTTCTTCTTTTTTTTCATATTGTTGTTATTATTATTTACAATTTCGTGGTTGTTGATTTTATTGTCCGTGGTTATTAGTTTGTTTTACAACTATAAATTTGCAATTTTTTCTATATCTCTGTATTCTGCATTTAGATTATATATAGATGTTTTAGGTGGCTTGCTTATTATTATAAAAAGTATGAATACTAACTAATTTATGCATCATCATATTTGATATAGAGAGAGGTATAATGGATATTACAAAAAATCCAAAAATAGCCAATAGTTATTTTGATGAATAAACTAAGAATATCCGAGATGTTTTGTAATATCCAATATCTCTCTATCAAATATACATAAATTAGTATACTAAATTAGTACTTAAATTAAACGTCATTTTGAAATGGACTACTAATCTTATCACTAATCCTTCTCATTTACAAGGCAATAATGAAGAACAATATCCATACAGTGATCCGAATATAGTAGCTCTAGTTGCTCTATAGCTAGTTCAATAAGGGCAGATAGCATTGAACACCGGCCCAAAGGTTAGCATGAAAATAGTATGTCAATACAAAAATGAATGAACAACACAAAAAGTGCACACACAGACGACGACAGCCAGACGACAGCAGCAGCAGTGGTTCAGCATTAGTTCAATTAGTGCACAATATAATAATGATGTACAGTTGCTATTATACAACAAATATAAAGTATGGTGAATAATCCAAAACTAAAATATATACATTATATACTATTATATATATATTAGTATTTAAATAATAAATAATTCATTATTAATTAGAATGGAAAAAAGAGTTATTAGAAGTAGAATTAACAATCTCTATCATAAACACGTACACACACATTGTATACATTTAGGAAGATGGGAGGAAAACATGGTAAACCATTAGCGAAAAAAGTGTTAACGTCTTTAACACAGGAAACAAACTTTGATGCAGGAACAGTTAAACGTCTACATATTGCATTTCATATTATTAGTTCTACTGTAAAGGATGATGGTGTGATTGATGCAGAAGAATTCCAAACAGCTATTGGTTTTCATAGCGCTAAGTTTTGTCGTCGAATTTTCCAATTGTTTGATGGCGATGACGATCTATTGATTAATTTTGAAGAATTCGTCAAAGCCATGAATATATTAATGTTACCGTCTGCATCGAACGATAAAGAGGGGCTAGTTGAAGAAAAATTGAAGTTTTCGTTTCAAGTATATGATGAAGATAAAGATAACAAAATATCAAAGGTGGAACTTTCAAATGCATTTTCGGATGTCATGGATACCAGAAATATCACAATTACAAAGGCGCAACTGGCAGCTGTTGTCAATGCGACGTTTAAGCAAGCAAGTACAGCAAATGCTGATTTCATCACATATGAAGAATACCGTAGTCTTATCAAAAGTAATCCAAATAGTTTGCAAAATTTTATAGCAGCTTATAGTGTCGATATTGATGCTGCTCTTCAAAATGCTGCAGCGATGCATAGAGCAGCAAAGCAAAAGAAAAAGAAATAGAAATGTAAAGGTGCGACTTGTAAGCCTATATTTTTAATCTATATGGCTGCTACATACGTTTAAGAAATATGAGAATGGTATAACGTTAAGCACAGACAGGATAAAAATATGAAGAAGTAAAAACGTAATAGCTTTTATTACTGATGTCTATTTTGGATATAACATGAAGTGTGAGAAAGAGGAGATGATTGTATTTTTACGACTTTTCGTATCAGTATTACACAAACACTATATGTTGATATATATTAATTTCAAATAGAGTATTTAATATGTTTTAGCGCACCATGTAAATTTTGATGTCTTCTAAAATAAAATATATGCGATATTTTATTTTATAAAATAGATGGAGATGATGTTTAAAATATTTGATTTAAGTTACGTCAGGGAGTGTAAAATACTTTTTTCGTAATAATTTTCTATGATAAGCTAAATATCATTTATAAAATGCATTTTTGCATATCTCGGGGAGAGATTTTAATCCCATTTTCTAATCTGCATATATTTAATATCAACATCTTTCTCTTCATCTCCATCAGTATAAGTAACAAAAAATGTTTTGTCATCATTTACTCCTGTCACAACACCTTCGTAGAAACTTGAGTTTCTTACAGCTTGGCCTTCTTCCCTAGAAAATGTGACACGACATTCCATACCTTTCTCGACACGTGCACGATTTGCCTCTTTGACCCACGCCCATGGTTTCGCTGCCACTTTTGGTTTATTATCTTTTGCCTTTTCTTTCACCATTTCCTTCATCATTTGCTGTGTTGCAGATTCGCCAAAGCCGCTGCCACCTTCAGATTGTGACGTTGCAATTGCATCATGTGGTACTGGATTTTCGCATGGAAAATCGCTACATTCGCCTTTTAATTCAATTTTCCACTCTTCTGGCTTTCCTTCAACCACTTTGTAATGTGGATCGGGCACACCATAGTTATCTTTGCCATTTTTATTAAAATCAAATATTAATCTCCAATGGTTATCATTTGGATCTAATTTGGCATCTTCAAAATGTTTACGCTGGCCGTACCAACATCCATTATATGGGGTAAATGTTAAATCAGTCGATCGCTCTATGATCGGATCGGTACAACTAATCAAATGGAATGTACAGCCCGTGCAATCACGCGTACGGAGTTGACGGCATGCTATGGTAAACTCACAATTGGTACAGTCTCTAACAAATATACTACTTTCAACAGGACCAACCATGATCTTAGAATTTTTACATCGATCAACTTGTACTTGGGATGCCCAACCACACATTGCCGCCTCGCAATCGTCTAAATCCAATATATCGAACGGTTCCCCATTAACTGATCCAGGTGCTTTAATAAGTGCATTGGGGCCTTTTTGTCCTGTTTTCTTTTCAAAAGTAAACATTGTTTTCATTAAATATTTACGATACTTGGACCTATCAGTGAATTTCGTTCCATCTGGTGCTACGTACCCACCACCTGCTGTTTGTATTTTTTCCAAAATCATATTTTCACCGCCAATAATCCATTTCTTTTGTAAATATTTCATTTCATCACCATCTTCAAATTTTACGTGAACGGTGCCATCTTTATTGACTCCTTGCACAACACCATTGTATGGCTGTTTCCAATTAGGAAGCTTTGCTTTGATTGCTTTGCCTTTTTTTAAAACATTGTCATCGCCACTCGATGGCTGTGCCGTTGCATCGCCACCTGTTTCTTGCCCTGGCATAACAACTTTAGCAGTATCACCACCAATAATCCATTTTTTTTGTAAATATTTCATTACTTCACCATCTTCAAATCTAACATGAAATGTACCATCGGTGTTAATGCCTAATACTTCGCCATTATATGCTTGTTTCCAATTGCCCAATTTTGCTTTAATAGTTGCTCCAACTTTAATTATCAATTGGTCAGAGGAAGCAGTTGTTGTTGTACTTGATGAGGGTGATGTCTCCACTTTAGCAGTATCACCACCAATAATCCATTTTTTTTGTAAATATTTCATCACTTCACCATCTTCAAATTTAACATGAAATGTACCATCATCGTTGATACCAAGCACTTCACCACTATATGCTTGTTTCCAATTGCCAAGTTTAGCTTTGATTGTACCACCAACTTTAATTACTAATTGTTCGCTTGTACTCTCGGTGGCGGAGGATTTTGGCGCAGGAGTACTTGATGAGGGTGATGTTTCCACTTTAGCAGTATCACCACCAATAATCCATTTTTTTTGTAAATATTTCATCACTTCACCATCTGAAAATTTAACATGCAATGTACCATCATCGTTGATACCCAGCACTTCACCACTATATGCTTGTTTCCAATTGCCAAGTTTAGCTTTGATTGTACCACCAACTTTAATTACTAATTGTCCCCCAATAGGTTGTGTTGCAGCTGACTTTGGTTTGGTTGTAGTCGTAGCCAAGGCTGTAGGCACTGATGCTTTTTCGACTAAAACGTTTACCAGTCTCAATACTTGTGGCATAGATACAGCATTCTCATTTATTACATCTGAATGCATTGACGTTAATTTCGTCAATATGGCACCCGCATTATCTGGATGTTCTTGAATCAATTCTGAAATGTCAACTTTTAAAGCTTTCTTTTCATCCCCATTACCAGTGTTGTATTCAATACCAAGCGTTGGTGGATTGAATTTCACTCCAACACGTGCAGCTTTGAATTTATTTGTCAATTTTGAAAGTGCAAACATTGTTGAGTTAATATATAATAGGTTCCCCCGCTATGTACTACAAAACTGTTGCTGTATGTATGTATAACTATATATATATATAACACTTTGCTCGTTGTACGTTGAATGTAGTTTGTATGCGTGTGTGTGTATATATATATATATTAATATGGTATGAGATCTCTCTATCTCTTTATTTCAAAGTATGTATAGCTATTGTATGTACATAGTAATAGTTAAAAAAAAAATATAACGACGAGAATAATTATAAATTAGAATTTGTTGGCGAGAAGAACTCAGTCCTGTTGTGTGCTGTGGTGTGCACCTGGTGTCGTCTGTTCTAGTTCGGAAGATTGTTATCAGGCACAGTAACTAGGTTAAGGTGCGAAGAGATAGAAAACAAAAATTAAAACAGTGTATTAAGTGATTTTAAGTATTAGTAGAGCCTAAGCCTCTCTAAAAATACATACTGAAGCCACCAAAGTTGCCAAACCAGCAAACAACTGCCTATATTACTCTACCAGGTAACCAGCTAACTACTCAGGAAACCCCGCTATGCTATTCGCATATACAGTATGGCAGCGACAGCTGCCATACTGTATATATTATACCAGCTAACTGGCTAACCAGCTAACCAGGCTAACTGGCTAACCAGCTAACCAGCTAACCAGGCTAACTCTGGACTGGCAAAAAGCCACGACCACCACAAAAAAAATATTATAAAAAATAATAATAAAAAAAAAAAACACAACAAGGCACGAAGCGTGCACAACTGCAACACACAAAAGAAAAACACACTTTCAAAGACAATCAGCAATATATCTATCAACATTGAAGGAAACACACACACACACATATAGACACACATATATACATAAGTAAAGTAAAATAAATAAGAATTCATATACCATGTCCGAACCAATTATTAAAGGTATACAATGGCCAGAAATTACTAATAAAAAAACGAAAAAGTTATCACGTTCTTCCACAGGTACTGCTACCAAAATTTTAAGTGCTGCTTATAGCGCTGCTAATAAACATGCAGAAGCATCTGAATTGCAAAACGTTGGAGGCGGTAAATGGCGTTTTGGCTATCAAAAATTCTTCATACAAGTTACCGAAATGATTGCAAATTCTAATGAAAAGGAAACGCTTGCAATTGCAGAAGCAGTTTTAAATGAAGCGAAGAATAACTTTGAATTCTATAGAAATGGTATGGGTGTGAATTTAAATACAATTGATGCAGTTGCAACAAATGATTTTTCAACTGGTATGATTACAGGCATGAACAATGATCAACCAAGATCATCCGTTGAAGTGCCATACAATAAACAAACATATAATGCAAAGGATGGTTCAATACAGAAATTGTTGGATACATTTGTACAATATGGCGATATGGAACAAAGTGCATCAGATGCTATCAACAGCTTATTGAACAGTAAAAATACAAAACAATATGAAGATTTATCCGATTTACATATTTGTTTAATCGGAGCTACTAGTGAAATGGGTCCTATGGAGTTTTTATTGGACCATGGTGCAACTGTAATTGCACTTGCAAGACCTGGTGAGAAAAAATGGAAAAAATTAATTGCACGTGCAAAACGTAGTCGTGGTCGTTTGATTTTCCCAACAATTAAAAATAATGGGGATGAGGACAGCCTTGCAAAAGCTGCTGGTGCTGATGCATTGGCACAAACACCTGAAATTGGCAATTGGTTGGGATCATTGTTTCCTGGTGAAAAAATCTTTATATATTCATTGATATATTTAGATGGAGAAAAATATGTCCGTGCAAGTATGGCAATGGATGTAATTGTTGATATGGCCACAAGTATTCGTGGGGCTGATAAGGTTGGATTATTGTATATCGCTACCCCAAGCGCTGCACATGTTGTTGATGCAAAATGTGAAAGAAGAGCTAAGTTATTTTATAAAAATGTTCCATTTTGGCAAAAAATATTTGAAATGGTTGGTTTATTAAAACGGCAAAAATTTTTAACCTTACAATCGCATACAGATCACCGTGTAGTGGATTGCTTAGCATCCATGCAAGGTCCTAATTACGCATTGGCCAAATTTTTACAAACATGTCGAGTATTAATTGCACGAATTAAATATGGTCAATTTGTTTCCGTAAATGTTGCGCCACCAGCATTGACTGCATCGGTAATGCATGCACCAAAAATTGCAGCCGCAGCACCATATATCCCATTGTTTAAACCAAATGTAATGTACTATCCAGATACAGCAAGTAGCATCCTTTCATTGTTATTATTAGCTGATATTCGCAATAAAAAATCGAATAGTTATGCATCTACTAAATTAGCACATCCGCTATTGTTGATTGCTGATCAAGCATGGCATGGTGGATGTTTTAATGCTCCATATAGTAGCGAAAGCACTGGTGTTGCATCGTATATATCTTATTTGCTTTATAAAACTATGCCATGGATGGTTGTAATTCTTGTTGCGGTTATGTTGTATTTTACTTCGGGTAGATTTTTTTGAAAGAGTGAAATATCACACATATGCCATACGATAAAGTATTTTAAAAAGATAGAGTATTGAGCCTAATATTTATCACGTGGAAGTTGATTAGGTGATTAAAACCGCGGCTTTTTGCCACAACCGTGCACTTCGAGATCTTTCTCCGACTAGTTACCGGTTGTTGTTCGCAGCAGGATCTTTCACTTTGACAGCTTCGCCGCTTTCGAGTGAACCCGACGAAGGATAGAAACCTACTCATGCTTGTAGAGTATTAGTTCTTGCAGACAGACGTTCATTTTAGAGCTTTACACTATAGTAGAGGATTGAATATTATTCCTGTGTGAGATAGAGTATTTTGAGCATCTACGAACGGTGCGTAGTAATTTACCATGTGGGAAAAGTAAAATTATTTAAACTTTAGATTTTATAACCAAATCTTTTATTATTAATTTAATGATATCATAATTATTATATTTTAAGTACACATACTCTCGTATGATACCGTATATTAATATATACGAAGTAACACAGCACGTATATACTTCGTATAGTAATTTACGTCGTATACGTGTACATTTTATTATTTCGTACGAACGTCCTACATTTTATTATGCACGGTGCACGGTTACATTGAATTACGAGTATTATTTTATTTGTGCATCATACATTTAGAGATTTTTACCGTCCTTTTAACCTTTAATATGTGAAATAAAAATCATATGTATCATTATATGATATCATGTCTTGTGTGATAATGTCTCTTTTTCTTTTCTTTATATATATATATATATGTTGTTTTTAAGAAATGCAAAACTTCATTTTCCACTTTTCTTCTCTTCATCAAATTCTGAAAATAATTTAGTAATAAATGGATGGTTCATCGCATCTTTTGGTGATATACGACATTTTGGATCCAAATGTAACATTGAACATAATAAGTCCATTGCATATGGATCATTTGATAATCCAAGTTCTGGATATTTCTTCAAAACGGATGGCAAATTAGATACTACATCGATTTGCCTTGCTATAATCTTTTCTGGTGTACGCCCATTGACTGCAAATAAACCTTTTAAAAATACATTGCCATTATCTACTTTGGATTTATAACTAAACCATAAAGGGAAACCAGAGCATATTTCTAAAAATATACACCCAACTGACCACATATCTACTGCATGTGGGGCACTATCATCACGTAATGTTTTTTTAACAGTCTCAGAGCTATGGCCTACTTTACGTGCACATTGTAAACTCAATGCTTCTGGTGGCAAATACTCTGGAGTTGCACTGTTTACTTTTTCCACATTGTCAAAATCATATGCAGACCCAAAATCAATTACTTTTAAACTATGAAAATTATCTTCCCCACGCATGTAATTGACTAATACATTATCTGGTTTTAAATCAGAATGCACCGTATTGCTATCACTGATAAGCTCTAATGCTTCAAATAGTTTCAATAAAAATTTACGCAATACATTTGTATCTTGCTTCATAGCTTTCCAAAAACTGCGGCGTCTACATGTATAAATACGTGTACCTTTATGAAAACTACCTTTCAGCTCCCATAATAATTCCGTCAATGGTATACCACATTTTTCAAAGACCAACCATAAATCAGTTGATGTATCAATTGTGGTAATCAATTTAGCGATGGAACGTATACCTGGATATATTGATGGATTTACTTTCCATAACCATGCATTATTACTATCGTCATCTTCATCCTCTGGTGGATCCATTGCTTCACATATACCTAACATTGTACGTAAGGAACCACCTTCATCAAACCACATCCTACCAAACCATTGTTCGTTCAACCCAGTCTCCACATTACGCTTTGCTTCACTAGTTGGCCCTTTTACTAATTGTTTCACTGCAAATGAACGTCCACTGTTTTTCATTTTACAATCCCATACGGTACCAAAACCTCCTTCTCCAAGTTTTGTCGTCTTTTCAAAACCTGGTGGGTTTCTTTTTTCAACAGAGTTATTACTTTTTTTCTTTCTCCCCCCACTGACTCTCTTATTATTATTACTATTGATTTTACCATGTGATGATGGTCTACTTGTAGATAATTTACGACTACCAAATGTTGATTTAGTAGTATTTTTTCTACGTCTTGATACGGAACTTCCAAATGATGACATATTTATTCAAAATCTTCGCGGTTGACTTGTAAGGTATCAAAATAATCCCTAACTTGTGTCTTTATATAATTGACTTTATCACGTTTAACTAATAATTGTTCTGAGTTTTCCTTTTTATATGATAATATAAATTTCTGTTCAGCTGGTTGCTGATCGTTTAAATGGAGTATATATGAGCGTACGTCTGGTTTACAAGTTAATAATGCAGCTTCTACTCTTTTTACCATATGTGTTGTATAGTATATGTATTAAAAAAAATTGATAACTAAAAAAAAAAAATTAAAAAAACTGTATATAATCTCGTATAAATACTTCAAAGGAGGAAAATGGATATAATATATCGTATTTCACAATAAAATAGATAAAACCGAATATGAACGAAGCAATATGTATCTTTGATTATCTATCTTTCTTTCTTTCTATGTACGTATGTATCTCGTGTATTTCTGTTATACAGTAGTATTCAATATATGTCACATATATCAGTATTCATTTTACCAGCTAACGCTAACGTCTATTATATTTTAGCTCTCCTCGTACCAGGTATAGTAAATACACTATACACAGTATTATAATATATTGTCCTATGTCATATAGTCGTCTATGTACAGTATAGGTAGCAGGTAGCAGGTAGCAGGTGGTAGCTAGAGCTAGCTGAGCTAGTACTTTGTACTTAGTGTAGTCTACAGTAGTACCGTGGTATTAGCCGCCTATTGGATGATACAAAGACACCAAGATAGAGCAAGATGAAGACAGCATTACTGGATGATTGCTCCCACACACGTATACGATGATCTCTCAATTCTATTGTGTGTTACAGTAGACGACTATCTCCTACACGCACATGCCTTCTTTTCGGGCTGATATCACAATGCTATCTGTATGTAATGCGCTTTTCTAATATTAATATAGAATCATCATCAGTGCATAATAATATAAATAATACCAGGAATAACAAATAAAAATGAATAAGAGCTAGACACTATTTAACTAAGAAAGATAATAATAATGGATTATTACTAACTATACAAATGTAGCTACGATACCAGAGAAAGAAAAGTATACATAGACATATACATATATATATATATACAAATATATAATAAAAATATAACATGGTGTTTATCCCACTTCTAATTGTCGCTGCTGTCATAGCTTTTGCGATATGGTTATTAGGGAAAAGCCTTATTGTTGTACATGTAGCGGAAGGTGTTGTGATTGAACGAGTTGGGAAATTTCGCCGTCTATTATCACCTGGTTTGAACTGTATTGTACCTTTCCTAGATAGTCCAAGGATTTTTTTTTGGAGAAAAACATTTATTGATAGGAACAAGCGTGTGCGTGAGGAGAAAATAGAAAATTACCGCGTAGATTGCAGAGAATCTATGTTCAATTTTCTGGAACAGCAAGTATATACACGTGATACGATTCAAGTACGTGTTAATGCTTTAATGTATTATAAAATAGTACATGTGAAAAAAGCTATTTATGGTGTAGATGATTTGCACTCTGCTGTTGGTAATGTAGCACAATCGGAGATGAAAATGATCTTTGGTTCCATGACTTTCACAGAAGCATTGTCAGCACAGGATAAGATCAATGAATTGCTTATTCCAAAATTTAACCAAGAATTCGAAGCATGGGGTGTATATTGTACACGCGTAGAAGTATTGGATTTTATGCCTTCCCAAAGTGTGGTGAGACAGTTAAAATTACAAATGCTTGCAGAACGTAACAGGCGTGCTGCATTTATTGTTGCGGAAGGTCAAAAAAGTGCTATGAGAAAAGAATCAGAAGGTATTCGCGTGGAAAAATACCAAATGGGAGTTGCAGAGCAAGAAGCAACACGACGTTTGTCAGAAGGTGAAGCTGAGGCAAAGGTTAATTTAGCACAAGCTGAAAGTCGTGCATTACATGTTGTACAAGAAGCTATTAGTAAAGATGGTGCTTCGCAATCTAAATATTTAATAACTGGTAAATATTTAGATTTAATGGATAAAGTCATCGGGAAAAATGTTGGCCAAGTCGATAAGACCATTTATTTACCATTTGCTGTTGAACCTATTATGGGTTTTGTTGGTACATTACCAAAGGTATATGGACGTAATTGTATTAAGAATGGTGGTAACAATAGGAGAAATGTACCAAGAGGAAGAAGAGAAGAAAAATTAAATGATGATGATTTGAATTAAAGAAAAGATAATTCGTACATTCGTATTTATGTTACAAACGACAATTTACGTTTGGTGTGAGAAAGTGTTGGAAAAATTCTTTTTTTGTGTGTTGTTTCCAACATTTTGTTTTTTAAAAAAATGTGGAAGTGATTAATATATTTTAAAATTAAAATATAACTCTGAGATGTGTTTTAAATAAAATAGTTTCATATTTTTTTAAAATATATACCAAATGATGGGTGCGCGCGTGCTTTTTTTTTAAATATGGTGTATTTAAAAAACCTCTTCTCTGTACATGTAGAAACTCTTTTTCCTCTCCTCTCATTCACTTTATCATTTATTATATAACTTATAATCATTTTAAAAATTCCAATCGTGTTCCCATGAATCCAAACGTCTTGCTGGTGTTGGTGCTTCTGATACTTTAGCATCTCCAGAATCTGCTGCTGGTGCATCAAATACACCTGCCATTGCAAGGACTACAAGTATAATGATCACAAAGATTAAAAAGACCATGCCTTTTAATTTCCAGCCTTGTACCATTTGGTGACATTTAACAGCTTTTGCCTTTTTGTTAAATCGTTCAGCATTTTCAGCTAATTGAATTGTATTTTGTTGTAATTTGTTTGTCTCGTTCAAATTTTCCAATGCTTTAGCAATATTACCACTCATGACATTTGTAACAGCTTCCACATCTTTTGTTAATTTTGCTATTTTACTTTTTTCTTCGATTTTATCGTATTCCTTGAAAAGCTGTGCAAATTTCTTCTTGAACTTGCTATTGAAAGCACCTTCAGCTGCGTCTTGCCATTTGCCACGAAATGCTTGTTCGAACTGAGCCATAGTATCAGCAATTAAACCAGAATATGCAACACCTTCTGGTACAGCCATGGAAGTAAATGCGATGACGATTAAATCCCTTTCCCCATAAAGACATACTTTGTACCCTTCGTTTTTATTTGCCCATCCATTTCTTTTCCCCATGTTATCTGCCATGAATGAATTGAATTTTGGTTGACTTAGGAACGCTTCAAGCTTAGCAATATATTGGTCTGAACCATATTTTGTCAACACTACTTTCGAATTATTGTTCATGCGAACAATTGCCATGAAAAATATATGTTGAAATGTCGCCATGATGATGTAATTATAACAATACCAACGTATATATTTGTTTTTTCTTCTCTTTTTTTTGTATGTATATATATATCTATCTATCTATATATCTGGTACTACTTTCTAACGGTGTGAATGTATATGTATATATATAAAGTATGTATGTATATATATATCTTTTTATTATTATTTATAGTCACAGGAGTGTATTATTACCTGGTATTATTAATTACTACTGTACAGTATACACTATGCACCTATAACAATGTACCAATTATTGGATATATTTTGGATATATGTACCAGCGTAAATACAGTCACACAGCACCACTCTCTCTGCTGACGACTGTTGATGACTATTGCTAGTTTTAAAAATTGGGACGGGGACCGACGAGCACGAAAAAATATTGAAGAGAAAATTTGTTGTTTTGTTTTTTTTGCTGTTCGCATCATTGAAATCATTATTAATACTGCCAGACTGTGGATTAATTAGCAAAAGTTGCCATAAAAAATACCTTCTTCAAAAGAATTATTATTAATATATATAATGTAAGATATATTTAAAACATATATTGATAGTAAATACAGACATACAATATGTAAGATAGAACAGCAAGAACAAATAATCAATCAATACAGCAACATAAGATACTTTCGTATATATACATATCATCACAGTTATATCCCGAATCAAACGAACATCAATAGCAACAATATGGCAGAACAAGCAAATGCACAAGCTAGTTTACATCCACTTGTATTAATCAATGTCTCTGACCATTATACACGTGTAAAAGTAAAAAAAATGAAACAAATGGAAGACGTACCGCGCGTATTTGGCATATTATTTGGTGTGCAAAAAGGCATGACAGTTGATATTATCGAATCGTATGAAATGGTATATACGATAGATGAACAAACTGGTGCAGTTAATTTCGATGCAGAATTTTTAGAAAAAAAGAAAGATTTAACAACACAAATTTTTCCAGATTTTGAAATATTGGGTTGGTATGCGACAGGGTCTGAAATCAAAGCATGTGATTTAATAACGCATAAAGCATTTTGTGAATTCAATGAAAACCCATTGTATCTATTAATTAAACCAGATGAATTGAGTGAAGATGGAGAAACTTTGCCAATATCATTGTACGAAACGCGTACACAAATGAATACGGAGGATGGCAGTGCAAATACAATTTTTGTTAATGTTGATTTTAAAATTGATGCAATTGAACCAGAAAGAATCTGCGTTGATCATATTGCACAACAAACACCAAGTGGGAATGTACCTGCTATTGTCCCTCATTTAACCAGTCTACGCTCTGCTGTGGATACGCTTGCATCTCGTGTAGATACATTGCGTAATTTTTTAGTTGCAACACAACAAGGTAAAATCCCGATGAATCATGCATTGGTACGGCAAGCAGTTAGTCTATGTAATCAATTACCATTGATGGAAAGCGAAGCATTGAAAGGGGAATTATTAACAGAATCGAATGATACAATGTTAGTTTCCTATTTAGCAAGTATTACTAAATGTTCAAGTCAATTGAATGAAGTTATGGGTAAATATAGCGAAGCATATACAGATCAAGCATTAAGAAACTTGCCATAACAGCTGTTGATTGATGGCATGTGATGAAAGAGATATACATGTATCTTACAGTATAGCAGCCTA
>JACKZZ010004067.1_pt1 | contig 15325 bp, 7 predicted proteins | sample 8027871 | NCBI WGS metagenome assembly JACKZZ01 (sample SAMN15724774, study PRJNA655200) | protist metagenome | isolation source: fluorescence activated cell sorting (FACS) single amplified genomes of... | place: USA: West Boothbay Harbor, Gulf of Maine | collected 2000-07-19
CTTTCATAGCTACACTATACGGTACGTAGACGACTAGTATATAATAACAACAACAACAACTATAAATAATAATAATAATAATAATAAAAATTTTAATTTTTTAGAAGAAAGAAATATATTATATTTTATTCTTCAAAAAATGTAATTAATAATTTAAAATATGTTTTCTTTCGTTTACTTACGGCAATTATTGACCCCCCAATCCCAATGGTTTGTCATTTTACACGTACTCAAGACTTGTACGATTGATATTGCGATGCACGTTGTTATCATCCCCCCCATTCCTTGGGATATGGTATAAAACGAAGGACACAATGACCGTCGCACCCTCTTCTTACCCAGCCAACCCCCCTATTTGCGTTGCTTTAGTCGTTGTGCTGCTCCTTCTCCTGTTCTTCAAACTCTACCAGCTTTGCAAATCTGAAGAAGACGATCCACTGGGGTTCAATGAAGCCTTTTCCGTAGTAAAACGCAACACTGGCGAGGCTATTCGGTTAGGGGAAAGCAGGCTTACAAACGTGCCAACCGGGACGCTGTTCTTCTTTCGACTTGCTTTGTGGTTGTTTATTGTAGTCACATGGACCAAGATTATCTTGGCGTCTAAAGACGGGATGATGTGGAATACGTACACGTTTTGGAATTTTAACCTTATTCACGCGTACTTTTTGATGGGAACTATTCAAAGCTACCAGTCAATGCAAAGGCAAAAGTCGGGGGCTGCAGAGGGGGGGTCCCACGGGAGTGGAGGGCAAAGCTACGAGCAGACGCTACTGAACAAGGCCCATTTGGTCTGTGGGGCGGTAGCCCTTTCCACGTGTCTCATCGTGACGCTGGTCGTGTGGTTGGTCTTGTACCCGAACTCGATCAAGCATGACGGTCACAAAAAAGCAGCGGCCCATTACCTGCGTTATGACAGCATTGTCGAGCATGTCTTCAATACACTGTTTTTGGCGGCCGACTTTTACCTTTCAACGATCAAGATCGTTCGGAAGCTTATGATTTTTGTTTGTTTGTGGCCGTGCCTGTACTCGATTGACTTTTTGCGCGTGTGGTTTACAACTGGCGAGGCGGTGTACCCATTTCTAGCGTTGGACCGAATGTTGTCCCCGTTACTGCTACTGCTGCTCTTTTCAATCCATGCTGGACTTTGCGAACTTTGGGTTCGCCTGTCGAATTGCAAGCAGCAGAACCAAGCGTCCGAGTCGGAGCGAAGTGGCTTGCTTGAGGAAGCCGACATGCACAACACGCTTTGATTTTGAAAGAGAAGACGAAAAGACGAAAAGACGAAAAGCGCGAAAAGATAATTAAAACAAGAAGATTGGCTGTTATTTAAGTACAATTAAAATTAATGTACTGCGAACTGAACTCTAGATTTAGATAATTAAAAACAAAAAATTGGCTGTTAATTTAGAGTAAATTGGCTCCTTTGGTCTTACTGGTCGATATACCCTTGTCACTTTCAATAACATAGCCAATTTTTTGTTTTTATTTCGGAAGAATCAACTGACTGACATCAGAACGATTTAAAGTGAGAGTTACCATTTTATGTTTTTTTTAACACGACATGATAATTAATTTATATTTATTTTAATTTTGATTGAGTCCCTTCCCATATTTTGCTTTGATACAATTGAACCAAGCTGGACCCAAACCTTCACACTCTTTGGTAAAGTCAGCGGTAAAAACGATTTGTTCGTTTGGCTCACTGAGCTCCTTGTACCCGAACGAACCAGGTAATGCGCAAGAGAGCCCAATGCTCCTGCAGATTTTGGATTGCCTGCAGTAAGGTCCAGCCTTATCGCCTAAGGCCTCTTTGCATTCCTTTTCAGCCCTTTCCTTCAGATCTTTCACCCTGTTGTTGTTCTGGAGGCCATTCTTTACCAGATTTACAACTGTCAAACCTGGGTTCTTATTCCCCGTCGTAGCTAAAAAATCGTTTATGTCCGAAAGAACGAATGCGCATTCTTCCTGTTCATCCGCGTCTTGGATGTCCTTGCAATCCCGACGCTTTCCTTTGCTAAAAATGGGGTCCATGTGTTTTCCGCACTCCACGCATCGGACGGTCCGCTTGTCTTTGAAATCCTCGGGTTCGTCCGCTACCTTATCGGATTTGTCCGCTACCTTATCGGGTTTGTCCGCTACCATGCCGACTTCTTCGTCGTCGTCGTCGGCGGCGGCGGCGGCAGCGGCGGCTTTGTCCTCTTGTTTGTCGCTCTTACCTAATGCTCTATTGTAAAATTGTTTCCCGCCTTTCATGACACTGTTAAGTATCTTACCCATGTCCATTATCATGCCCAGGGATACTACTGGCGACACCTTCGCTCCAATGCGTCCAAGTCCGAAGTGCATCTCCTGCGTGTTAGCAAGTTTTGCCGTCAGCGTTGGATATTCCGCCAGTGTCAACCCCTGCCCACATTTTACCTTCCAATTAAAATTAAACCCGAAGAGAATCTGGTTTGGGGCGTACGTAAATTTGTCATGTATGTAGTCCTTCTCCTTTCTTGATTTGAACTGTCCAAGTACTGAGTTTGGGTTTGCGTTTTCTCTCAAAGCCATCTCCAGGAATTGCTCTCCAAGCAACACTAACGAGGCCCTGTCCATAACCTTCACGGCCGACGTACTGTGGGCCATGCAGGTTGCCATATGGTTAGCAAACATGGGAATAATAAATCTAATAATCCAGTCAGTGGTTGACGTGACTGCGTTTTTGAAATGATTCACGTTTTCCACCATGTTCGAACCGCTAAGTGTACCTTTCAATTTTGACACGGGAGTAATCCCCAAAGAAAGCGTAAGCGAAGGAGTCTCCCCGTATGTCTTGGCAAACCCGATCTTAATGCCGCTAAAAGGCACCGTCACAACCTGCACACTATTCGATGCCTCGCCGAACATTTTTACCTTCTTCGTGTTGTCCAGCGTTCCACTGAATCCGCGTGCGAAATTCACTTGCAGTACATTCCCATCTGCCGTGCAGAACCCCACAAAACCACCAAAGGTTGCGCCCAGCACTTGGGTTACACCGCATTCGATTTTTTCGGTGACTATGTTGGTTTTTCTCATTGTCTCCAACGTTGCCTCAACACTGGCAGTATACTTGTCAATTTTGTCGATATAGCCTTGAGTGATTCTTAACGCGTCCCCTGTAATAATTTTGTCGAAACTTTGTTCCTTTGTGCAGTGGTCTTTTGTTTTGTCCCCTTTCGGCCAGTCCTTGCACAGTTCCGACGCAGCTTTGGAATCCAGGACGCCAAAATTTTGCCGGAAATCATTTGTAATCGTCTCAATGTCTCCGACAACTTTGTCTGCGAATTTTTCCCAAATACCTGTTGCTTTGAGAAAATCTCCCTTCTTGTAACCAAATACACGTAAGTGTTGTCGAAGGCCGCGAAACTCCCGCATGGCGTCAACCGCCAGTTTTGTGAGATGCGGGAACATGTTTGCCGACGCTAGTGGAATCTCCCACAACAGTTCGCCGTTTTCCTCGTCCCAAATCATGTTCGGATGGTACAGTTCAGAACCCCCGACCGTGCAGGTCTTTATGACTCCATCGTCACCAAGTTCCTCTTTGTATTTGATGGACGTTGCCAAGAGGCGGTTGCATTGAAGGATCCTTTTGGGCTTTCCATGTTCGTCTTCCTTGCACTCTCTGCATCCGTTTGCGCCATCTCCGGTGCAACTCGAGTGTGTCATGTCTAGCTCGCAGGTCTTGCGTGGGAAATGTTTGTAGCCCTTGTGGTTGGGCCCGTTCAGCGAACTGATATCCTTTGCCATGGTGCACATAAATCGCGGCCTCCCTCTGAACGTGTGGTCCTCTCCATGAAAGTAATAGTCCTTGAGATGATCCCCTCCCACGTTCCCGACCCCAAAGCCAGTTTTTTCTCCAAGCTTGTGCGGCACGGCACCGCTGTACTGCACGTTCAGGGACGAACAGTGTTCCATCGTCATTGTTTTGTGCTTCTGGTCTAGCGCAATTTTATTTGTTCCGGTGCTGGCGCCTCCAGAAAGTATTTTTGCGGCCTTACCCGAGGTTGTTTTCCGCTCCATGTTTTCCCCAAAATTCATGATGATTGCGGTGTCGAGCATATATCGTGCGTACCAAACAAAGAGCAGCTGAAGGCGCCTAACCCTTTCCTTCATATTTATCCCTTTGTTGGGATCCTTTGACTTCTCCGCCGCTTGTGCAGCTTTCTTCATGTCTTCTTTGTACTCGTGGAAATTGATACGGCCACCGTCACCTGCCATATAATTCATAGTGCTGTCTTCCTTCGAAACGCCCTTCACCCCCATGACATCTGGAATCGTCATTTCTACCGTTAAAAGGGTAGCATTGTCGTACTTATAATTGGATGCCTTGAATTTCTTGTAATTGAGGATAATCGGGTGCCTTGCCCTTTTTTTGCTCATGCCGGCTTCGAGAAGCATCGGTTTGTAGTACGCCTCAAAAAGGAAGTTGTAGACCCGTCCAATACGGTACATCGGGTGCATTTGAGGGGGAAACGGGACTAATTCGTCTTTCTTTGTGCCCGACAGTTGCTCGACCAGCACCAAAAGCTCCTGGTCGGCTTGTATTTTATTTCTCTCCGCCTTCAACTCTCCCTTTGTGCGGGTCATATGTTTAAACGCTGCTCGCGTAAACTCGCGGGACTCGAAAAGTCCGCCATTCGTGTACGCGTATTGAAAAAACCTCTTGAGCATTTGAAAATGCCCACACTCCCAAGATGTAGCATTCCAAAACTTAAAATCTTTACCCTGGCATGGCTTGATGTTATCTGAGGCTAGTTCCACTGAACCCTGCCAGAATACATTGGCAAATCCGTGTTTTGCACCTGGCATTTTCAACTCAATGCCAACCGCAAAATCCCCTGTAGCTTTGTGTTTACATTTATCGCCATCCCTCTCCCAGAAATAGCAGTCCATAGTACGCTCGAACGCGAAGTTTAACCCAGCTTCCGCAACCAGAAGGTTAGCCGTTGGGCCTAGAGGTATGCTAACTTGCACGCAAGCGGTCGACAATATCTTTGAGTTAGTATTACCGAGACCGCTGCTCGCGAAAAACCCATCGTCCGCCGGAATAACTTCGCCTTTTGCAGCGCACTGAGCGTCCGACTTTTCTTCACCTTCGGCCTTAGCGTTCGACTTTTCTTCACACCTCTCTAACACTTGATTTTTTACTGTATCATATACTGCCTCACAGGCGTTCGCCAAGCCCTTGCCAGCCGCCTTCGCGCCTTTTTTTAGGTGCTTCAACAATGGGATTCCGCTGCGCAAACGAGCCGTCGCTTTGGCGTCGGAGGTGACCACCCCAACAGCCCATAGACAGGCGAAGAATATCAGTAACGTCGTCCGCATCGTCCCCCTCTTAATACACATAAAATGTGATCCGCTCTAAAAACACAGATAAGGTTAGACTTTTATTTAACAGTGCGGTTTTTCCACCGTGCATGCCCATCGATTGCGCAAAATTCTTTTGCCCGTTCGATGGATATGTCACAGTGAACGAACAGATGGCGACCACTGTGCGACCGGTGACCGAGGGGTCGGCATCTACTTGATCCAAAATGTCGGATAGAATTATTTCATAAACTACTTCCTTCACATAGTCAGTCTAGCTGCCTGTGTCCCTGTTGACAATCACCTATTGATGCTATGTTAATACTTTCCTTCCATCCATCCAGCCTATTTTATGTCGACGAGTACAGTACATAGATTGGTTTAATCAATTACAGTTAAATGAAACAGATATTCACTTTCTACTATTAAGTGATAAACATTGAATTGTGATTATCTCTCTCCAAGAGCTGGAAAGCTGGAAAGCAGGAGAGCTGGAACTGGCTTTTGCTTTTGCTTTTGCTTTTACTTTTACTTTCTTTTGTTTTTGTTATTGTTTTTGTTTTTGTTTTTGTTTGGCTGGCACATGCCCCCCCCCCCTTTTTTTTTATTATTTAAGTTTTTATTACTCACCTCAAGAATCACTTCATAGAATGAATCATAGAATGAAACAACGGTTTTTTAGACCAATTTTAGCCTCCCTGTGTAATGTATTTATGATTTCTAGTATACACACAGGATGCACCGAATGAATTTAAATTTAGCCTCCCTGTGTAATGTATTTATGATTTCTAGTATACACACAGGATCCACCAAATAAATTTAGATTTAGCCTCCCTGTGTAATGTATTTATGATTTCTAGTATACACACAGTACTGATGCACCGAATGAATTTAAATTTTAGCCTCCCTGTGTAATGTATTTATGATTTCTAGTATACACACAGTACTGATGCACCGAATGAATTTAAATTTTGTTTTTTATAGATTACTGAACGAATTTCAATGCTGCTGAATGCTGAATTTATAATATATAGAGATAGCATACCCTTATGCAAGATAGCCGCAAAAATGAAAAATGAACTTCCAATCTTCAGTTTTAACATTGCACAGCACCTCTTAATTGTATTATACTAATTCTCTATCAATTTATGTACTTGTTTTATTAATTGTTAATACATTTTATATAGCAAAATACCTATTAGAAATATAGTGTAACTATAAGTACAATTCAATGCTATTCAATGTTCATCCTTTTTTTCCTTTTTTTTTATCTCGACGATCGACGATCCATACATATACATATACACAACATTGAAACTTGAATGATGACTCAAATTACTACAAAAATATGGAAGATATAGTAGAAATTAGACGAAAATTTGATGTTTGGCCACTTAAAGGAACCGCCTGCGTGGGAACAAAGAGCTACCGAAGTCGACCATCATTCGATGTTTGGTATTATTATCTATCCGTGACAGATGGACGGACACACTGACAAAATCCGAAAAAAGCACAGTTTAAAAGAAATGAAAGTATTTTAACACAAAGGGAGCATAGCTATAACCGGCATTAATGTATTGCAAGTTACATTAAAATAATCTATCAGATTACTACTACTACTACTACTATGGTATTATAAAGAGTGTAGTACAAAGAGGCTCTGATATTTTAATATTAGACTATACACACAGCAGCAAAGGGTTTTGAACGATCGATGATTAAATTATAAAATTAAATTAATCAATTTTTTACTACGAAGTATTCTTAAAACAAGCTGACACAACATACAACTTCTTTTTTTTTAAATAAAATACAACCAAGGAGGTCACTCATATACATATATATATATGTATGTTCTGTTTTATTATCACGATTAAATGAAAAGGATTTGCACGTTTTTTTCGTTTCTACTTTGTAAAACTAGAAAGTGAATTGAATGGGATGAACACATTGTTTAACAGTTAAACAGACTATTTCAAAGCAATTACAATTTACGAATTCTATTGGAAAACGAACACCATTTTCGCACTCAGTTTGCAGAACCATGTCTGCCACGAACTATGCCCAAGTTGAAATCGCAACTATTCACCATACGGAGGGTGCAGAGATCATCAAAAAGTTACTCGAGGCAATGAAAGACCAGAAGAAAACATCGTGCGACGAGAAAGCACTCACCCCGGAGGCATTGGGCGAGTTACAAAAACATGTATTCTGTGAAGGAAACGGTGTTGATGACTTTGATGACGGGGATTTACGGGATCTTCTGAATCGGCTTATCAATGATAACGCCAGCATAACAGGCAAAGAAAACGACGATCTTCATAGTCGTATTTTCAAACAGTTTTCAAACGCATTGCGCACAACGTTTGAGCCCTGCACAAATCGTGACGCGTTTCAAGATCTCAACTGCGAATTTAACCTTGCTCTTCCTTGGCAGTGGTTTCTCCCAGACGATCGCATTGAAAATACCAGTGAACGAGGCCCACCCGCCCGGAACAAGGCGAAACAAAAAAAATATGGAAAATTAAATGACGATCAACCACTCGAAAAAAACGATTTGAGCCCGTATGATATTTGTATTGTGTGGTCAATTAAAGAAGATGATGAAAAAATTAAGAAGTGCAAAAAGTGTATCGAAGCCGCCGGTCTCATCGTGTATACCGAAGAAGCGACCGTACGGAAGATTTACGACAAAGAGGCAAAGGACTACACAATCATGTGCGTTGGGATAGGTGATGCGCCTGAACAATTTAAAGGCAATGAGCATGTTCCTCCCCTGGTTTATGACCATGCGAAGTCAGAGAAACAGCCGAGTTATCGCACCGAGCGATTGCTCTTTGAAGCCCATAGAACGAACTACACCCTTCCGTTGAATTCTACAATAATCGAAGATTGCGCACACCGTGGTACCCCGCGAAAACTTGTGATCAAAGGAGACAGAATTACAAATTCAAAAGGGTTGAGGGACTTCGCTGGGGAGTACTTTGAAAAAGGGCCAGACGATCAGAAAAAGGGATTGTTAACTCCCCTTCATACGTGGGAAACCTTTCTTCTGCAACGACATCGGGGGAAGCGGGAAAAAGAGGAGCACGTATGGCACCGATTAACGAAACTTCTCTACGAAAAAGGTGAAAAATTCCCCACGAATTTATTGAGCGACCTTGATGAAACTCGTTTGCTGTGGTCGATCCTCAACGACCGCACCAAGAAGTCCAAGTCGGACGAAGAGCATGAGTACGAGTACGAAGTCTCATACTACCAGCATGCTGGTAAAAAGGGTACGAGATACTTTCCCCTTGGTGCTGGCTTGGACTTTCACCAAGAGGGAAAGATCGTTGCATATTTTCCAATATCCTATTCTGGAGCAGGAAAAAAGGGCAAACAAAAACATGGGGAACAACCAACACTAAAGTATTTCGAAGAGACGAATGCGAACCAGGGGCTGTCCAAATGGGACTTTTCCTACCTTTGCAGCTATGAAAACTTTAAAGAGAGACTGGTTCATATCTATGAATGGACGAAAAAAAAGCTGTGCACAAGCAAACCGGGTTGTTACTATACCGCTAGGACGTGCAGCCTGCCGCTGGATGAGTTACGAAAGTATTTTGGAGAGCAAACGGCAATGTATTTTGCCTTCTTGAACCATATGACTTACGCCCTTGCAATCCTTTCCGTGTTTGCCTTGCTCGTTGATTACGAAAATACTATGTTTGATGAAAAAATTCCTTACCGACCCGCGAATAAGACGAATTATACGAAACATTTCGTCAGCCTTGACCCAAAAGACTACCGGCAGGTATTTTACGACCACGAAATCATCCTTGTTTTTGCGGCCATGGTGGCCGCCTGGTCCACATGGGCAATCAGCTCATGGGCCGGTCGGCAGGCAACGCTCGCGTTTGAATGGAATACCGAGTCGTGGGAACAGGAAGAAGAGCCAAGAAAACAGTTTCTTGAACATTTCAATAACATTTATGGCAAATCAAAGGGCGGATATAAAAAGTTGATGCGTAGTGGCATTACGGGCGAAGAAGTGAGTGAAGGGTGCGATCTAGATCATCACTACAGCGACCCACGGGAAAAGTTCGACGTGTGCTGACCCATCGCCCGAAGAGTCTGAAGACCAGGAGGACGAAGAAGGATGGGGTCGCCTATACCTCGTAAGCTTCGGCTTTGACCTGCGAGGCATGGTTTACTAGTAGTGGTAAGGTCTTCTATCACGTTCCGTTTCCAACGAAAAGTAAGTTGGGGGGGGGGGGACAAAATACGATATAAAGATTCGCTTGAAACTCTTCAATTCCAATTCCACTCAATCAATTCCCAACCAAATCAAACAAAAAACTACTTACTACCTTCAGTATAATTAACGATTACGTACTCATCACTTTCTTGCTGTGAGAATACCGGTTGGTTGATGGGAGGTACGATACCAGGTACCGTAACGATGTTCTCATATTTTATATAATAAATTTTTACCCTTATTGTATTTCTATATTAATTAATACATATGGTTGTATATGGAACGAACGGTAACGTCTCTTTTGTTTCTTCTTCATTTTTTTACTAACCTACGTACCTATATAATAACTACTTATTACATCATTTAGACTATGATATTTATCGTATTTCCAGTAAAAATCGTTTTATTATTTGAGATACAAACGGTATCCAGGTACATAGTATAGTCAATATTATATAGACACAGCATAACTAAAATGATTTTTTTTAAAGAAGGATCGATGGAAGATGGAAGGTAAATAAATAGCTAGACTGATTAATACTACCGCATTTAAATTATAGTATCTCGATCAGTTTCCCATTTCTTTCCGGTTTTAGAGTTCTTCCTTTGCATCGTTCGAAAATTTAGAAATGCAGGTACACCGAGGAACTGCTTTGAACCCATTCTCTTCCGAAGGTGCGTCTTCAGCATAGTACAGGATTGGGTGTTTTGGATCCTTGCATTCATGTTTTTGACCATCCAGGTTCCAGCAAGGGTGGGATCGGCAAATGCATTTTTGCTGTTTTTCATCCCAGTCCATGATTGGCGTCTTCTCTTTGTCGTCGCAAAATTGACCCGGGCACTTGGTTTTGGCTATGTGCGTCGAGTCGTAATGGGGGTGCTTTGAACATGAGCATTTCAGTTTACCGTCGGTAGAGTAGCTGAACATCAAGAATGGGTGGTCTGGGCTATTATCGCAGTGGTGAGACTCCCCGTCGTCGTGCCAACACGGGTGAGCAGTGCAGTGGCACCCCTCTTTTTCGCTATAGTCCAAAATTGGGTGACCCGCTGTGCTGCATCGATGACCTCTGCATAATTCCGCCAAGTGCAGCGAAGAACCAGAAACGACCCCACCGCCCTGACTAACAAGGGCGTGGATTACCACCAAACCAACAAAGGAACAAAAGGCGCAGCGACCCATCGAAAACTTCACAACGCACGAACAAGAAAATGGTCGATAGCAGAAAACTATTCTTTCCTTTTTTGAACTGTCTCACCGGGCTAAACAATCTCTCGACAATCAACAATCAAATTTTCCCGTTTTCCTTCCTCTTCTTCCTATCTTTTCGATTCGTATAGAGTATGACAACAACAAAAACAATCCGGTCTTTCTCTCTTTGTGATTTGGAGTTGTTTGCTCTCGTCGTAAAAAAAAATTACAATAATAAATGGTGAAATGGTGGTGTTTCTTTTTCTTCTTCTTCGAATTCTTCTTTCTTCTTCTTGATGGTGAAACTCTATTCGTCTGTGGCGGTTTCAATTATTATTATTTTATGCTGTGTAGTGTACGTAGTATTCTATATTTCTTCTTCTTCGCGTCGTCTGAAAATATTTAGCATACACACAGCATAAGCAATTAAGATAATTAATTTAAGATACTTCCTATTATTCAATTATAGCTGATGGATCCCTATTTTTATTTTTTTGTTTGATGACGACGGACGGACGACGGAGGACCTTCTTCTTTGTTTGATTTCAAATTCAAATTCAACAAAACAAAAAAAGGGTAAATGGTAACAAGAATTTTTTCTATTGCTTTTTTACGAATTAATTTCATTTCCATTGAGAGTGAAAACGAATACTGTGTATTTTTGATACAGTCTTCTGCTGTTTTCGTGCCATTTAATAATTTTAAGCGACAGCCATCCTCCATGAAATTCATATCGGAGTCTTCGCCGGCCAGGACAATGTGGGCGTTCATCGCCTTCACCATTGTGCAGCTGCTACTCTTTGTGTTCTACCCTTCCGTGTACTCGGCAGCGGCCGGTGACATGGACAAAGCCCCCGCGTTTGCAACGTTTCGTTTGATTGGCATCAAAGAGGTCGGTCTGATGACAATATACTCTGCCCTTACGTTAGCCGGGGACAAAAAGTTAATGTTCATGACCGTGGTGGGGCGGTCGATGGTGGTGCCCTTCATGTGCTGGGTCATACTTTCCCACGGTGCGCCAACGTCCGTTTTGGTTGGTATCATCCAAGACGTATCCTTCGGCGCTTGGACCGCGTATACAATATCGAAATCTCCCAATGGAATTAGTCGGCCTGTAGAACAAAACTCCGTCCTTGCAAATGCGTGCCGCGCAAGTATTTTTATTGCCGGCTTTGTGGAGTCGTACTCCGGCTACCTGCTCCTTTCTGAACCAGTTGCAATGTTAAGGGACCAGCCAAAGTGGGCCATGTCGTTCAAACGATTAGAGGACAGCGTTGGGCCCGTGCACATGGGCGTACGTTCTGTCGGCTTCATGTCGTTTGTCATGGGAGGGTACCAAATGTACATTGCATTGTCCCGCGCGTCGCGCGCCGTGTACATGGCCGTGGGGTTGCATCATTTGGCATTTGCTCTTGGTGTGCACTTCCTCAGCAGTGAATATTACTATGAAGCGGACGTCATCCGTGCGTCATTGTCCGTGCCCATCATTCACCCACTCTTTGCTGGGGGCATTTTGTTTTTTAGTTGTACATTGTTTCTTTGTGGAAAGGGGGCGTCAAAGGCCAAAGAAGAGTAAAGTGAGGAAACATTTTTGCATCTGGAACAATGCAGGTAAGCTTTACATGTGAAAATGGTCTGCGTGCTTTAATTTATTTCTGTGGTGTAATATCCAATTCATATCATAAGATATGATTTACAACAAGAAAATTGGCTGTTATTTAAGAACAAGAAAAATTGGCTGTTATTTATTTTACTTTGTTACGAGAAGTATTTTATGGGATTAAAAAGGTAATCAATAAGAAAATTTGCAACGCAGGTTTGTTTTTGTACATTGGCGTTTTACTTCCTTCAGTTTATGGAACACCGGTAAATATTCAACTCTCTCTAATGTTTGCCCTTCCTAGCATTGCTGTGAGGTTTTTTTCGCTTTTGAGGGGTGACCTTTGGCTTCTTCTGCTTATTATGTTTTAGTGCAATCCCGTCGAACAGGGCGCCCATCTGGAGCCACTGAATCTGTGCAGATTTTGCAATTTGGTCCAGTTCCTGAACGGCCGGGCGAATCCTCTCAATGTGCTCGCTTCGTTTCCCAGCAGTCTCTTTCTTCTCTTCCCCGTACTGTTCCAGGTTCAACTTTGGCAGCTCCCGTTCAATTTTGTGCCCTACCCGTTTTTCTACGTCCTTGAACAGGGTGGGCTCGTCGTACCAAATGCAGCACCCCCGCTTGGATACCAAATTTGTGTTGGTGCACCCGCGACCTCGATTTTTGCAATTTGCATGGTACCATACTTTCTCCTTCATGGTTCCGACCAGCGATATGGCAAGCCCGAGCTTTCCAGCGCGGCCGACCCGCCCGATCCGGTGGATGTAGTTCTCCGTTTTGTCGGGAAGGGTGAAATTGATGACGAAAGGGAGACCGTTTATGTCGATTCCTCGGGCGGCCACGTCCGTGCAAATCAAAAACCGGACGTCGCCATCTTTGAATGCCTGGAGGTTTTGGCGGCGCTCCTGCTGCTGTCGGAAGCCAGCAACAACGACGCAGCTGTACGGGTTCTCTTTGCCAGACTCGAACTTTCCGGAAAACCCCCGCCCCCCGCCGCCTATTTGAATCAAGTACTTTTCCAAATTGTCGCAGTCTACGTTCGTGCGGCAAAATATCAAGCACTGGTCCATTTTAAGGTTGTCGATCAAATGCCGCAGCGCCCGGTACTTTGCGCGCTTAATGTGCTCGCTTTTCGACTCGTTGGAGTTCCCAGGGACCTTCCCGGCATTGTCTTTGGCGTGCACCCCGTCTGTGAACTTTTCTTCCTCTCCACCCTTGCCCTGGATTCCCTTCTTCTTCTTCTTGCCGCCCCCTTTTCCGCGCCCAAGGAACGACCCGGGGGCCACGTCGAGGGCAAAGTGGTGGACCGTCTCCGGCACGGAATCTTCTCCTTTCAGGTCCACCCATGTAGGCTGGAAGCACAGCTGCTCGCTCAAACGTTTGATGTCTTTGCCGTGGAGCGTTGCGCTAAAAAATGAAACCTGAAGCCTTGTGCCTTCCGCCGTCTTTTTCGGAAGCTTTGAAAATATTTTCATAATAGTCTCAAGGCCTTCCTTATCGCCACAAATCTGGTCCGCTTCGTCCATGACGAAGAACCGTATGTCGTGCAGTTTCAACTTCCCGCTCTTCACCATGTCCGCGACGCGACCCGGGGTGCCTGTCACGATGTTCACGTTGTTGGAGCGCAACGTCTGGATCTGCTTGCTCGCATTCGAACCGCCGCAGATCAGGCATGAGTTCAGCGTCGGCTGGCGAAAGAATTTGCTGCACTTTACGAACGCCTTGTGCGTCTGCTCGGCCAGGTCTCGCGTCGGCTCAATGACCAGCGCCATGGGACCATTGTTCCCGTTGTCTTTGAGGTCGCCCCCGCCATTCCCACCGTTCCCCCCGCTGCCCCCGTCGGCTTCGTTCGAAACCAGGCTTGAGGCGCCGTTTTGCATCAGACCAACATACCCCGACTTTGCGTCGGGTGGAAAAGCAAAGCGTGTAGCCCCAAAGTTAAAGGTCATTTCAGCATTTTTCAGCACGCACGCCGGGAAGAACGGCCCCGTCAACTTTGGGTTGGTCAATTTGTACGCAACGCCGTGCTTCTTCCCGTTCACCGAGAACGACACCGTGCGATTGTTTTTCGACTCCAAGTCTAAGAACACCCCGACCACGTCCCCCTTTGTGTACGCGACGCCGTACTTTTCAAACTTTCTCCCGTTCGATTTCATGCCCGTTCCCCCGAACCCCCAGCCGTTTTTGCAGGTTCCCAAGTTAAACTTTCCAGCCAGGGTGGACCACCCAACCCGGCATATCCCCTCGTCTTCGCACCGCGCCTCGAAGTAAACCTTTCCGCCCGTGGTCCCCACCGTGGCACGGCAGCCGTTCCAATTCTTCTCGTGGCGGCTCTGGCAGACCAGGCCGGAGGGGTCGATTGCGAAGAGCGGGTCGCGGTCGTCGACGTTCAATTTTATCTTTCGCGCGGGGGGCGCCGCCGCCGCTGCCGCCGCCGCCGCCTTCTTGGCTTGGGGGGCAGATTTTGACGACGACCTCCGTGCCACCATGGTTTCGTACGTCACTTGCAAGATCGGAAGGGCAAATGCGGCGGTCTTGCCACTCCCCGTTTCTGCCGCAACCATAACATCCCCACCACCTAATATAAGCGGAATCGCCTCGTCCTGCACTGGAGTCGGCAAGTTCCAACGTTGTTCTTCGCACGATCTCAAAAGCTCTGGGCACAGCCCCAAATACTCAAAGTCTGGCATGGCGTTGTAGTACGAAACCGACAAACCCACACACAAGTATATATATACACACCAACGAGAAGAAAAACAACATGAAAAAGGAGACAAAGGACACCACTTTACATACACACCATCTATCTCTCTTATTAAGCAAATTGATGAGAAAGGTGAAATTAAATAGTAGGTTGATTTTTTTTATTGAGATATTATTATAAAAAATAAATAATAAAAATGATAAGTAGTAGTAGGAGGAGGATAGGAGAAGATGATGAGATGGTTAGTTTGTGTCGACTACC
>JACKZZ010000695.1_pt1 | contig 15310 bp, 16 predicted proteins | sample 8027871 | NCBI WGS metagenome assembly JACKZZ01 (sample SAMN15724774, study PRJNA655200) | protist metagenome | isolation source: fluorescence activated cell sorting (FACS) single amplified genomes of... | place: USA: West Boothbay Harbor, Gulf of Maine | collected 2000-07-19
TCATCATAGTTGACAGGGACAAAAGGGACAGGGATGGCAGCAGCAAACGGCGACGGTCGAAGAATATGGGTATGGGGTAGGGGAACTTACGGCCTTGTTAGCCTCGAAGATCTCCTCGCGGACGCGGTACTCAGAACTGGTGTAGCTCTTGGAGAAATCCTGAACATACTGCTTAAAGGAGTACTCGGAGGTGAGCTCGTGGTGCTTGGGGGCGGCGGCTGAGGCTCCGCCGGTGAGCGCGGCGATGGCACCGAGGGCAATGGCAAACTTCATTATTTGGTAGTGTGAGGGGGGGGTGGTTGGGGGAGGGGATAGGCTGGTGTAGAAGATCAGTTGTCAACTTATTTTACCCTTATCTAACCAATGAGAAAGAAGGCTTCACGATTAGATGTTCTGTTGACGATTATATAGTTTTTCGCTAGTTTTGTGAGTCAGCCAGGAAGTTTTCTATTAGAGGTTTGCTTTAGGGAGGCTTAGGGTCCTTGAGGTGTACAGGGTGTTGAAAACTGTTTAAAGGAAGCATAAAAGACGGCTTTGCGGCGGAGTTTTTTTTGAAAACCCCACAAGCCCTAGGGTATGCCGTAACCATTGCCTTAGCCATATCCGTAGCCGTAGAAAATTGCGCACTTTCGCCCTTACCCTCTTACTCGAAGCTTGCAGCTTGGTTCGACGTCGCCGTCTGTCTCCGCCGATGAATGTCGGCCGAGCGAATTGCTGACACTTGCTCGCCTCGGCACCCCCAAGTCCCCCCACCCCCCTTTCCGACATGACACCGACACCTTCTCTCCTCCTCTTAACCCTTCCCCTCCTCCTTTCATTAGTATCGCTCCTCCCTACCACACGCGCTACAACCACAGGAGTAAACCTAGGCGGATGGTTGTTGATAGAAGAATGGATGTTCTCCTTCCACAAGTTTGACTCTGTTGCCGAAGACCCCACAATCCCCCAAGGCGTTGTTATGCCTCCTATGTTACCTGATGGTTTTGGCGATGAGTGGTACAGTGAGGGTGATTTGGTGTACAAGCTAGTAGATAAATTTGGAGAAGAGAAGACGATTGATATTATTAATGCTCACCGTGACACTTACATCACAGACGATGACATTAGCCTGATGATCAAAGCCGGCATAAGCAGCGTTCGCATGCCTGTAGGATGGTGGGCGTTCTGCACCGAGTCGCAGTCGAAGTCATCTGTCATAATAACAGATCCAGGGCACGAAAACAAGAAGTTTGTTACCATAACATCAGATTATTTAACGTCACAGATTCAGCGCTTTGTTGACGCCGGCATTGATGTTTTGATTGATATACACGCGTATCCGGGAGGATCAGCTAATGGCTCTTACAACGGAGTGTATCCCGAGACGCCGCAGTTTTTCTTGAATGACGATCTCATGCAGCAAGGACTTGACATTGTGTCTGAGTTAGCTAGTTTTTACCTGAACTTAGATGCGACATTAAGAGACCATGTCGTCGGTGTTACGTTAATGAATGAGCCAGCGCACATATTGTCATCCGATGAAGGCCTAACAATGCAGACGTGGTTGGGCGATGCGATTGGCCTATGGAAAGAAATTGTTTTGACGGCTGTTGACGTTCCTCCTAAGATGTATGTTAATCTTATTGAGACTGCCATTTCTCCCGAGGATATGGTCACTTTTATGAAGAACCATTTCACTCAAACTGAACTAGAATGCTGGGCTATACTCGACGTACACCATTATTTCGCATGGGATTCTAATCACAATGGTTGTACTGATGGATGTTCTTACTCTTGTTCTGATTCTGCCACTGATGAAGGCATAGCTAATATTAACAGTATTATTAGTGACGGTGCCAAATCCTCTCATAGCTATTGGTTAGATAACGGCATCCCTCTAGTTTCATGCTCTGAATATTCACTAGCGACCTTCCCGGCTTCTAATGATGCTTGCAGAGGTGACAGTGTTTTGGATGGCATGTATCAGAATCAGGTCAAAGGATTCAGCGCTCAGGGACTTGAAGCGGCGTTTTTTTGGACGTGGAGAATGCCGTATGGGGGGAGTCACGAGTGGGGGTGGAGTTTGAAACATTATTTGGGGTATGGGAGTTGAAGGGGATAACTAATTTTGTGTTATGTTTCGTTTTTGTTTAATCACGCACGCCTTTCCAGTTCCGACAGTTGGCGACAGCCTTGCTAATTTGCGTCCTCGTTGCATCATCAGGAAAGTCGTAGAGACGAACCTCGACCTGAACGTCGACCTCAGGCATGTTCGCAAACGCCCTCATGAGCGCCTCTCGCCTTCCGTTGCCTTCGAACGTCACGTAGCCTCCTCCGTTTCGCTCGTCGAGCTTAACGACCTGGAATCCAGTTACGCTTTGAAACACCTCCAGAGCGGGCTCGGCGGCGACAGTGGCCTCGCTCATGCGCATCCCGTTGGCTTTCAAAACCGGGAGCGCCTTGCGAGCGGAGGCGGCGCGCTCGTCGCACTTTGCGTTGGCGGCGTCTCGGTTCACGAGGTGGATGGCCTTCAATTCCTTGTGACTCACGAACGTTTTCTCCACGTCCGTGTGGAGGCGGTTGATGTCCGCAACGACCTTTCCCATAATGATGTCACTCATGTCAAGTTCGACGAGCTCGGGGAGTTTCTGAGCCCCCACTCCAGCACGGTAGCCGCCTGCGCGAGGAGATCTGACTTCTCCTCCTTCGCGTCGGCCTGAGCGGCCCGGATGAGGCGCTGGGTTTCCTCGTTGAGAGTGTGCTTGGCGACGAGAGGAAGGTTCATGTCGTGGATGCGCCGCAAAGAGACTAGGTGAGCGAGTCTCTCGCGAGATGCTCCCGCGTTGGGCCCGCACGCGACCAGTTCGTCGAGGGCGCGCTCCCAGTTGGGCTCCACGGAGATGGTGGCGCCGGGCTCGGGAGAGAGAAGCAAGCGCCGCGCGGCTTTAACGTCTCCGGACTGCGGCAGGGCCTGGAGAATGGCGGGAGGAACTTTCGGCTTCCAGCTGTGCCACAGCTCGCGGCTGATGAATGTCGAAAACACGACGCTGTTGAAGAGGGTCCAGGAGTAAGGCAACTCGGGGACGATGCCTTGGGATGTGAGCTGCCAAATCAATGCAACGGAGCCGGCGGACAAGCTGACTGCGAGCGCAGTAGCGGCCACCGCAACGGTGTATGTTCTTTTGGTAACGTTTCCCTCAAGCTGGACAGTGACCACAAAGAGTGAGTAACAAGTGGCAACAAGCGCCACAACTATCAGCTCCTCATTGAGGGAATCGGGAGTGGCCTTGTAGAGCATGTAGAAGAAGTAGGCGGACACGAAAATGACGAATGCGGCGACTGCGAGCTGCCAACGCTTGTTGGATTTGGCGGCGCTGGAGGTGGTGGCAGGGGAGGGCGTGGTTTTGGCAGTTATTTCATGAACCTCCGTCTGACAAACTGGATTTGAAAGTGATGGTTTTCCCTTGCAGCTGCGGCTTCGCGCCCGATACCTTGAGGGAGGCACGAGAGAGATGTGGCGAGTGTGTAAGAAGCTGGGTAGGGCGGAAAGTGTTGTTTCCTATCGGTTGTGTCTAGAGGAAGGAAGATCATCTCTCTGGATATTTTTAGAGCTCGGGGACTTCGTGATTGTGTATCACTTTGTGCAGGTGCGCCCACCGTGTCTCCCAACTGTTCGCTTCCAAACATCACAGCACTCCTCGTTTGCCCCACTGCGTGCTGAAGTTCACTCTTGTCGCCGCGCCCTTCTGCCGCAGCATCCCAGAATAGCTCTTCCACATTCATCGTCAATCATGAAGATACACAGCCTTCCACATCTCTTTACTTACTCGCCCCCCGATTTTTTTCTCAGTAAAATTAGCATACTAGATCATGTTCCGCACGTTGTTCAGCCGCACCGCCACCGCCCCCTCCTCGCTCAGCCGCTTCATGGGCACGGCTGCCAACATGTCGAAGCACGGCATTGCCCTGCCGCCTGCTCCCGGACCCAAGGCCAACTACCTTCCCTACAAGCGCGTGGGCAACACACTGTACCTATCGGGCCACTTGCCGCTTGATGACTTCGGCGAGCTCCTCACGGGCACGGTGGGCAAGGACCTCGACGTGGCGATGGGGCAGCACGCGGCGAAGCTGTGCGCTCTCAACCTCCTCGCTTCCATGGAGCACGCCGTCGGGTCGCTGGACGAGATCGCCTCAGTCACCAAGCTCGTCGGATTAGTGAGGTCGGCGGACGATTTTGTCGAGCAGCACTTGGTCATGAACGGAGCGAGCGACGTCATGGTCCAGGTCTTTGGGCCTGATGCTGGTATCCACGCAAGGTCGGCCATTGGCGTCAATACGCTTCCTCTGGGCATGGCCGTCGAGGTGGAGGCCGTGGTAGAGATCAAGCCGAAGGTGACGAGGCTTCACACAGACGACCCTAGAATGAGCGGAGTCGTCGACGACGGCGAGACCGTCTACTTGAGCGGACAGGTGCCCGCGGATTTCGACGCGCCGCTCGAGGAGCAGGTGTCGTCGACATTGGCAAAGGTCGACGCGCTGCTCGAGTCTGCGGGCACGTCGAAGAAGAACTTGGTTTCCGCGCAGCTTTGGCTGAAGAACATGGACGACTTTGGAGAGATGAACAAGATCTGGTCGGCGTGGGTTGATCCGGAGAACAAACCCGTGAGGGCCTGCGTGGAGGCTCCCATGGCGGCGCCTGGAATTCTCTTCGAGGTCATGGTGGTGGCGAAGAAGTGAACAAAGGGAGGGGGATTATATAAAGTAACAGAGAAGCAATAAAGAAGAATTAATAGTTTGACTTCTGAAATTCTTTTAAAAACAAATTAAAAATGAGTCTTTATTGAGGTTTTGGCGATTTTCACAGTTATATCAGAACAAAGAGTGAGACAGTAAGAGAAAGAGAGAGAGAAGATGCCGTGGTCACCGGATGTTATGGTGCGCAAGACGCCATACTTCCATGGTATGTATTGGCTTTGTTGCTATTATTGTGTCGGCGTTGACGAGAAGAATCCATGTAAGCGGGGTGCAGTGGTCGCAAGCAACAGGTCACTTCTTCCGACTTGCGGGGACTGTAGTCTCCGCCGCGCCAAGCTCGAACAAAGGATGGCAGTCCTCCTCTGCCTTAACCGCCGAACCCTTAACTCCGGCGCTACGCCTTTCGGTGGGGCAGCCCACGCGCACTTCAACGGGAATGGACAGGGGACTTGGGAGGAGATTATGTCGTACGTGGGTGATTGGTAGTGTTTTTGGTTCGTAAGTGCGTGATAATATCATTGATGTTTAGTGAGAAAGTAAGAGCGCTCATAATTTACGCGCCGTCTCTTCTGACCCTTCACTTCGCGCGCATTGACTTCGCGATCATGCCTTGTTGGCGGTTTAACGATTTTACTGGGTCGGTGACGCCTTGCACAGCCTCTGACACTGTGAGCAAGAAAGGATGCCTTGGAAGCCCGTTGTTGAAATGTCCAATACCTTTCGGACTCTTGTTTGTCATTATCCGTATCTATCCACCGATTTCTATAAATGTGTCGGTGTTGACGAGAACAACCCGTGCCAGCATAGGTCAATAGTTTGCGAAAAGAGTTTCTCTGTTCATTTGCCGGTGACACCGCCGACACATGCGACGTATAAATTGCGCTTACACCGCCGCACAAAGCTTGAGCTCACTCTAACAGTTCTCCTCTGCCTGAACCGCCGCGCACTAAATTCTAGTACCGCAACCTTCGCTACATCGCCCCCCGCGCTCTTCAACGGTCACGGTCAAGATTCTTGGAATCAAATTCTGTCTTATTCGTAGGTGAGGCTAGTAAGTGGCACTATTTAGTTTGTAAGAGCATAATAATCTGATTGTTTATCAAACAAAAACAAGCGTCATCTAGATTTAATACCATTATACTTCCCTACAAGTACACTAATTGCATCAATTCCACTGGAAACAGCTTTGTAGAGTTCTTCGCAAAAATCTTGTGTTTCTGTACAACCTATACGTTTAGTTTGTACGGCTGTTAAGAAATTTGTTATTACCCATTTTAATTCTGGTGATGTTGTGGGAGGAAGTGTATCAGGTATGGCACCTTCCCATCTTGAAACAGCAGCATGTATCAATCCTCCAACAGGATCAGTTAACTCAACACTCCCTCTTCCCATCAAAATCTCAACACAAACCTTCAACACTCTCGCCCTAACCCCTCCCGAAATCCTCGTGACATTCCCGCCAATAAAACTCCACAATCCAACATTTCTTTCCGGCCGCAACTCAGGACTAATACAAAGCGCACCGACAGTATCTTGAATTTCAAAAAGTCTCTTGAAAAACATGATACAATTACGTGTTAAGTTAATATCATCACTAGACTGTTCTAGTGCAACTAAAACAACGTTATGCACATACGGCTCGAATGCAGGCATACCGAAAACAGTCGTAGGACATTTAATCATTGCGCAACTTAATACGTCCAACTGATAACTAACACTATCACTACAAACGTTTATGACACAACTATCGAATAATCTGCCCAAACAACCCTGTATATCTTTATCATCAGACGTAGAATACACATCAATAACATCGTTTATCCATTCATACAACACTCCAGGATCAGCGTTACTCGCTATAGAACAGTGTCCATCTGTCAATACTCTCAATGTCTCCCCTGGATTGACGCATGGTATCAGGAGGACTTGTTTGAAGTAATACCCTAGAACCTCTCTAACGCTGTCATGGTGAATAAATGAAAACAAGCGTGTAACGTAAGCCCACGTATCCAAAAGGACGCAATAGACAATAGAAGTTTGATTGTCATCTTCAAGTGTATTGCGGCTAGGTATATGAAATTGTCTATAACACACACCTAACATGTATACATCGTTAACGTATTCATCAATGTTATTAGCGTTAGGTGTAACAGTCTTAATAACGTTAACATGTAAATGAATGAAAGCAATACAATAATCTTTACACGTCTTATCATCCAATTGTAAAAAGACTCTAAACAAACCGTTACACAAACCTTCCCTTGATATTCTGCTGCATGACTTCGGCAAACTTGTGTAACATTCCAGCAATATTTTCAATGACGACACATCGTTGTACAAAGTAGGAGCTTTTGACAGAAAATTACGCAACACTTCACAACCTAATTCTATCACTTTTGCGTTATTCATCAATACAGATAACTGGAATAACTTGATGACACAAGCATTCCCAATACCTGTTAGGGTCGACCCTGTCGCAGTGGGGTTCGCAGTGGGGTTCACGGTGGGGTTCTCAATGGGACTCACAACGGGGCTCATACTGGGGTTCACACTGTTGTGTTTAAGAATGAATAAACTGTACTTCTTCAGCACTTCCATATTGGTTCGTATGTATCCCTCTCTAACGTCACTATCACTGATACTGTGTATGCTATCAACGTTAGAATGAATAGTGTTGACAATGAAGTTCACACAATCCACGTGCACTGATATCTCCCGGTCAATATCACTGTCACTAAAATGTCCTTGTTTAGTCGCCTTGAACGCGTTGTATCTAACAGCGTTACTGGCGTTGTACAAACCGCATCTCTTAACAAACGACAACGCCACCACTGTAAAATTATACAAACACGATTCTATTACGTTAACGTCACTCCTATTCGATTGGAGTTTACACACAGTGTAATTGATATACCAAACTCTGTCATTCGCGTACATGTTATTAAGAGTCGTCTCAACATAAGTCCCTCTCCTGAACTCGTATTCCTCATTATCGTCTTTCAAAGTATCAACCACAAAGTTATTATCAATCAAAACCCCCAACAACAAATCGTTATACACTCCATCACAACTGTACCCGTAATCGTACAGCCTACACAGGTGATACAGAGTGTTGTGAGATTTGACGTTCGAGCATATCGTCGTCAAGAATTTGTACACGTTTACGCTGATGTCGACGTTGTTGTAAACGGTTTTGCTTTTGTCTAGACACACTAGATTGTAGAGTAACACTACCAACTTGTTGCTCAGTACGTCAACTGCATCCCCGTCCCCGTCCCCGTCCAACAACATCATCAACCTCCTGTTCTGCATGACCAACGCCTCAACGACGTCGATCATGACATCGTCCCACTGTAACGTGTACAGCAAATCTATGCACCGATCCAACAACGGCGCGGAAGTCGTGTAGAACAAGTTGGGCAGGATCGACGAGAGCACCAGCGGCATGTGGGCGTGCAGCGTTGCGTTCACGCTGTTGTACGTCAGCGAGAGGGACGTCAGTGCTCGAACGGCCGCTGTGGTTACAGCCACGTCATCACTGTCTGACAGTGAGCAACAGTCCTCCAGCAATTCGTGCAAGTACGAGGCTATGTAGCCGCTGTACGAGCCCATGACGCTGGCCACCAGACCGGCGTTGCCGCTGTCCACCAGCGCGTCCAGCAGAGAGTTGATCGACGCCACCTTGCACACATCCGATTCGTTAATCACGCTAAACTCGCTCACCAAACAAGTGAAACAATCGTGAATGTCATTGGTGATGTACAAACTAGTCGTGTAGATAACACACGTGGCGAGGGTGTACAAGTCGACGGTGTTAGTTAACAAGGGCAGCAGAGTGTACAGGGTCGAGATAACGGATTTGATCGTAGGCGACGTGGTGTCGTTTGATGGTAGTGACGATGTTATTTTTATATTATTCTTCAACAGTGTTAACAGATATTGAAGTTCTGTTGAAGTTATATCATTGATACAGCTGTTTAACAACGTGTTTGTTAACGTCCAGATGTTGTTGTTGGGATCGTTAGAGGATGTTAGATTGTAGAGATGTGTGTTTGACGAGGATGAACCTGAGAGGGAGGAGCGGAGGAGGGTTATTGAGGACGATGCTGAGGTGAGATCCATTTATGTTGGGAGGCTTTGGGAAGGATTTTGCCGTCGGAGGACACCACGATGTTTGAAGTGGACTAATTTATTAGTGTGGAGGTTTGGGAGTCTTTTCGAACGAAGAGGGAGGAGGAGAGAGAAAGAAAGGAAACACAGGCAAAGTAATGATGTGTACTTATCAAATTCTGCAAAAAACGCATATATTTTAAACGACATTCATTCATTCATTTTTAGAACATTAAAAAAAATGATGCGTAATTGATTTAGATGAGATCAAAATAAAAGTATCATATTCCCGGTACTGCTCATATTCTGCTCCACTCTACCTTCTCTAACTTCATCCCTCCAAACCGGCGCAGTCCTGGCACTCTCCCTGTCCCTCCCCTTCCTCCCCATACTCTCCTTCACACCCCTTCCCTGACTTTGTCGTTTCTGAACAGGTCTACTTCCTCTTAAAACATCATTAACGCTGTTTAATAGATCTTTCGCCGGTTGAGTTCTGCTAGCATTGCTGAAAACATATGTTTTCTTTGGAAGAACTTTACGTCCATTCGGTGCACTTGTTGGTCTTTGTTTCTTCTGAAATGACATGTTATCGCCGGAACCTCGTAACTTTGCACTCGCCCTATCTCTCAATGTATTACTACGATCCTGATGAACACCACCAGCATCCTCATAATCACTTCTACTATCAACAAAATTTCTAGCACTCTGGTACTGACGCTGATGCTTCTCACGAGAATTAGTACCCTGTTCAACATAACCAACGTTGTGAGTGTTAGCTCTTCTCAATCCTGTGTTAGAGTACGGTGTTTCTGGACTCAAGAAGTCCATGAACGCCTCCCTGTTATCTCCTCCTTCGAGGAACCCACCATTCTTCTCCTCCTCTTCGTCCTGCCCGGCCAAACCAAACTCTCCTGTGTAGTCCATAGGAGCGCTGTACATGCCCTGGTTTTCCCTGTACCGCCGTCTCCTCTCCCTAGCCTGCACCTTATCCGCCTCGAGCCTCTTGAAGTACAGCTTCTTTTGCTGATCGCTCATGGCCTTGATTCTGTTGCTGTCTCTGAGGTCCCTGAAGTGCTTGCAGTGAGCGGGCAGAGAGTTCGAGACGCTAGCAGACAGCTTGGAAATCCTGTCGTGGTGCTGATTGTGGGTGAGAATCCAGCCATAGACCGCGTTGAACGCAGAGTGATGCTTCAGCGTATCAGGAATGTCCACGTCCTTCGTCAATTCGTCCACCGCCTCTAAATGCTTCCGGGCCTTCAGCCGCTCTCTCTCGCTCTGAACAAAGGGGTGCAGCTTGGAATCGACCTGGGTCTTCGCGTTGAGGATGAGCTTCTTGTGCTTCTCTGCGCCAGCCGCTACGGACATGTTGAAGAAGTGCGAGTTGTGTAGCTTTTCGGTGGTGCCCATCTTGCTCATCGTCATCACCTCCACCCTCTTGGGCTTGTTCGGAGTGTGTCCCAGCCAGAGAACCTCCTGCTTCTTGTGAGTAGGAGACGACAAGTAGGGCGCGGCGCGGCGGTCTTGGTGGTGCTCCAGCGGCTCATAGGCGCGACTGAACGCGGGATTGCTGGAGTAGTGCTGCTTGCTCGTGCGGTTGGCTCCGGCGCTCTGGGGCCTGGTCGACATAAGGTGGGCCATCGCGGAGAAGTTGGGCCAGGTTGTTGTCAGTTGGGAGGGGTTTGGGGTCAAAAACAGCTAGGCCAGGCTGACAGGGTCGTCGATTAGGGGCGCGGTGTAGGGATTTGTTGAAGTGAGGAGCAGTGGGTGCGAGTTCTGCGTTGCTTTGGGGGGAGGGCAAGAACTCTGAGCCGTTGAGACCTTCGACCTTCGTAATGAAGCATCAATCAATCACACATCTTCTTAGAAAAAGCAGAAAAGAGAAAGAAAAGACTCGAAGAGGGAGAGCCAACCCAAGCGGCTCTTACGTTTTCGAACCTTTACAACGCACAACCGGTCCATTTCATCTCTCGTCACTAGAAAAAAGACTCTCGCACCCCTCAACCTCTACCACGCCCTTCGCCCTCCCAACATGTCAGCTCCGTTCATCTTAAAAGTCAGTGCCCTCAGCCTTCCACCCTCAGCCACCACCACCACGCCCTGCACCCATCCCTGGTGGGGCGGCGGCTGCCTGACCCTCTTCAAAACCGCTCCTCTGGCGCTCACAGCCTCCGACTCGGAGCTGGTCGATTCGATGACCAAGAAAGGCCACTGCGTTGTGGGAGTTCACGGAGACCTTGGAGTCTGTGTCGTCAAAGCGACACCTCCCAAGCAACCAGCGCTTTCCTCGTCGTCCTCGCCGGCATCCCTGCTGCTGGAGCCCCAATCTGCTCTTTCCTCGTGCGCGATATCGGCAGCAGTCCAGTCGTCCGTGCTCCAGAACACGTGCGTCAACGATGTCATAGCCATCACTCGAACCATTAAATCCAAGCCTGCTGCCGCCGAGATTGAGTCGAACACCGAATTGTCCGAGGACGATGGCGGTTTGATGTCGTCACCAGATACGGGTTTAACGTTGGACGGGCTGATGAACATCTCCAAGAACCCCGCCGCATCCTTCGGCATCATCGAGGACATAAGTCTCCCTCCCTCGTCCTCTCCCATCACCATTACTCAGCCCACACAACAGCAACAGCAGCAGCAATCATCATCACCGCCGCCACCGCCGCCACCACCGCCGCCTCCTTTCGAGTTCCACCACGCTACGACAGTGATACCGACGCGCACGCCTCTCTTCGCAGTCTCCGCTACCACATCGTACCTCCCCCAGACATACGACGTCGAAGCAAACACGCTCACGTACATCCACTTCGACAGGTCGTCGAAGCACTGGAACGAACGGACCGTGCAGTTGACACTGAACGACGTAGAGGAAGATGGCGCCGAGGAGAAGAAAGTTTACAAGACGATAACAGGGTGTGCGTGCGAGGGTGATAAGGTGTTCGTGGCTCTGGGATCAGTTGTGAGGAAAGGTTTCGGGAATGTTAATACCTGGAGAGAGTTCTATGTCAGAGGAGGATGGTTTGATGCGCTTCCTGAAGACGTGGAGGAAGTCGTTAAGGCTCCGGTTGGAGATAGTCCGCAAACCGCGTCGTCGCAGCCACTCTCGATAATGCAACGTTTGACTGTTCTCCATCAAACCCTCCGCGGCACTCCTCCTCAGGGAGGATCAACGGAGATCGAGATAATTGAACTGCTGGAAAAGTCAATGGGCGTCACGAAGGAGGGGAACTTGAGGAAGCGCGTTGAAAGGTTAGAGGAGGAGCTGTGTTAATAATTACGCGCTGTTGATTTCTTGATCGCTAAATATTCAGAGATCATTAGGCTCTTACGAGCAACTCCCTACAAATAAGACAGAATTTGCTTCCAGGAATCTTGACCGTGACCGTTAAAGTGCGCGTGGGCTGACGTAGCGAGGGGCGCGGCTCCGGTGTTTAGGGCGCGGCGGTTCAGGCAGAGAAGAACTGTTACAGTGAGCTCAAGCTTTGCGCGGCGGAGAAAGCACGCACTGCAAGTCGGCAGATACGGCGAACAACCAGTGGAGAAGTCCTCGAGAACTATTGACCCATGCTTGCATGGATTGTTCTCGTCAACACCGACACAGTAGTAGTAATCGTCGGAGTCGCGATACAGATAAATATGCCTTTTAACAGCAGGCGTCCACGGCATCCTCGCTCACTCGCTTTGATAATGTTAGAAGCTGTGTGTGAGGCGTCACCGAACTAGTTTCAAACGTATCCGAAGCTGTGAAAATTGCTTCATTTTTGTTGTTTGATCAATTAATAATTTTTAGTTGTGCGTGTTTAAGATCCCCACAACAAAAAATTGTTCTTCCTCGCGGAACCTCCACTTCTCGTCGAATCGGCGGTCTGCGGCCTCACTCTCCCCGGCACCGCCCGCGGCGCGGCTGAGAACTGCTGCCGCCCGATGGCTCTATGCGAGTGCTGCGCCTCGCTCTCGTCCCGGTTCGCCTCGCCGCCTTTGTGCACCTTGAACAGATTGTGCATTCCCATCTGCCGCGGCCTGCCCTGGGCGTGCACACTCACGGGCCTGCCTTTGTCCAAGAACCTGCGGCGGGGCGGCGACGCATCGTAGATCAGGTTGAACTTGTCTGGTCCTCGCACCGGCGACTGCACCGCCTTCTGCTGCTCCGTCCTCGGGCTCTGCTCGTACTGCTTTACCGCCTGCTCCTCCTCCCTCGCCTTCGCTTCCCGCTGAGCCCGCTCTCGCTGCGCCCTTTCCCGCTCCTTCATCTTCTTCCTCTCCTTCTCCTGCTTCTCCTCCTCGTCTTCCTCGGTCTCCTCGCCGCTGTCCGTGTCATCGGCGTTCCTGCCTTTCTTCTCTTCTCCTCCTCTTCTGCCTTTGGACGGCGTAAAGTCAATGAACGGATCCTGAACGACAATTCTGTTCTTCTTTTCCTTATCGTCGTTGTAGTCGTCATCTCGTCCACCACCCCTCATCTTCTCCTCCAGAACCCTCGCTTCTCGGATCTTCCGATCCCTTCTCTCCTGCTCCTCCTTCCTTCTTCTCTCGACGGCATCGTGCTGCCGATCCTGATTCTTCTTCTGAGCCGTCGCCGACTCCTTCGCGAGGCCCGGCAACCCCATGCCGTGCTCGCCCCACGCCTCCCTCTCCTTCTCTGCTGCCTTCTGCTTGTTGTGCGCAGCGGGAGCCTGGTCCACGTAAAGCTGGGACTTCCGCAGGTTCGCGTCGATGTTCGCGTTCTTGTTCGACGGCGTGAAGGGCGTGGCAGCAGATGTGGCAGCTGTTGCGGTGGTAGGGCGCGGCGGCAGCCCATTGCTAGGCGTTGCTGTTGCTGCCGCCGCGAACTCCCCTCTTCTCGCGGTGTTCGCCTTCGCCCTAGACTGGCGCTCGAGCATGCGCTGCCTGTAACGCGCTTCTCGCTCGTTCGCCGGCGGGCCTTCTGCGGGCAGCTCAAGCTCGGTCGGAATCACGATGTTTTGCGGCTTCTGCTGGCGCGGCGGCAGCCCCCCAGCCTGGTGGCCCTCTCTTCCTCTCTCTCCTCTCTCCTTCTTCCTTTCTCCCGCCGCCGGCTCTCTCGCTGCCCTCGCGCTCTCCGGCTGCACCGCTGCGAGGTCGCCGTCTTCGTCACCACCTGCCTCGAGCTGCCGCTCCAAATTCCTGATCTCTTTCTCGATGCTCCTGATCGCCGCCGGATTTGCCGCGGTGGCTCGCATCACGGGGTGCTTGGAAGGGCCGCTGCCGCTGTCCTTCCTCTCGGCGTGCTCGGCAAGTTGCTTCATGTTGCGCAGCTGCAGGTTCTTTCTGCGCAGCTCGATCGCGATGCGCTGTTGCCGGGCCTGCAGCTGCCTCGTGTCCTGCTGAGGATTCGGAACCGAGCGCGGCGGCCGAGTGACGTGGGGAACACTGCCATGACCACCCTTGCTCGGCGAATTCGGCCTCTCCATGCCGTGCTGTTTCATTCCCTCTTCCATGACCTTGCGATACTCGTCCAGATCATCGTTAGTCCCGCTCATGTCTCGTGGCTGGGACGCTTCCGACCTCTTGGATTCCTGCCTGCTGCCGCCGCTCTCGTTGTTGCTGCCGCTGCCGCCGTCGGCGGGGTTGTTCAAGTGCTGCGTTCTCTGGGCTAACTTCTTCTGCAGCAGCTCGTACTCCTCCTTTTTCTGCCGCCTGTCCTCCCTCATCTGCTGCATTCTCTGCTCCTCGGCGTCGCCTGCGTTCGTCGGTCCGCCCCCCGCCCCGTCCCCGTCCAAGTACTGCACAGGAGGCTCCTTGAACCAGCTCAGAATCTGCTTGATGCTGGGACGCTTGTCGTACTTTCGCTGCAGCAGCATCGCCACCATGCGCTTAAGCGACTCCGAGTACCCCGGCTCATCCGATATGCTCGGGTACCTCGCCTCCTTGATGTTGTTGGCGAGCGCAATCAGGTTCATTCCCGAGAAGGGAGGGAACAGGTTGGCGATCTCGTACAGGACCACGCCGAGAGACCAGATGTCGGTCTTCTCGTTGTAGGGTTTGTTCTCGCACAGCTCGGGGGATGCGTAAAGGGGCGTTCCGTAGAACGTCTGGAGCATCATCGTGTCGAGGCCGACCTGGCGGGACACGCCGAGATCTCCTATCTTGAGCCTGCCGTTGGAGCACATCATGATGTTGAGCGACTTGATGTCTCTGTGGATGACGCCGTTCGAGTGCAGGTGGTTGAGGCCCTGGCACAGCTGGTAAAAGAACGCCCAAATCGCGGTCTCGGTGTAGTACTCCTTCTTGTGCCTGCGCTGCACGATGTGCGTGTAGAGGTCGCCGGCGTCGGCGTACTCCAGGACCATGTAGAGCGCTCCCGTGGAGTGATCCCAGAAGTGGCCGTAGCACTTGATGACGTTGACGTGGTTGAGCCGCTCGAGCAGATCGACCTCGTTAAGAATGTCACGCTTGCGGCCCAGCTCGGCGAACTTTCTTTCTTTCAGAACGCATAGCTGGCGATTGGCCT
>JACKZZ010001831.1_pt1 | contig 15308 bp, 18 predicted proteins | sample 8027871 | NCBI WGS metagenome assembly JACKZZ01 (sample SAMN15724774, study PRJNA655200) | protist metagenome | isolation source: fluorescence activated cell sorting (FACS) single amplified genomes of... | place: USA: West Boothbay Harbor, Gulf of Maine | collected 2000-07-19
AACAAAGTCATTTTTAAGTAAAACAAAACGATAAAATTATAACATATTTTTCATAAACAAAATCTCACGTTCTTGATTATAAATTATATCTTTGGCTAATCTATAAACAGCGCCTCCCTTAGCAGCCTTATTATTTTCTATTAATTTATTTGAACTAGTTAATGCGGTGGAATGGTGAGGAATCATTCGTCTTATCCATTGTTTGTAATCTATTCCAACTTGATTTTTCATTAAATAAACAAAAAATAAAGACATTAACACGCCAACAAAAAAAGCTTTTTTATCAAAATGTCCCATTTGTAAATAATGAACAATTTGATGTGTCCAAAGCATATTAGACGCCATATACAAACTAGCATATACAAGTAAAACAGAAACATAAAGGTCACTTAATCTGTATGCTAATATGTTCATAGGGTTTAAAAAAAAAGCACTAATAAACATAACAACAAACAAAATCAAATTATTTTTGAAACCTTTCATATAATATTATAAAATATAATTTTACAAAATATAATATTATACTTATCTTTTATTTAACATGTCAACTAAATCTTGCATCAAATGATATTCATCTTTACATTTATGAGCATTTTTAATAAGTTCTTTTGTTATTTTAGTTTTTTCAGGACGTCTAATTAACTCATAGCAATAACATGTTTCTCTAGGACAAGGACTAAAACCATAAGTATTTACAATACGTTTGCTCGTAAACCTCTCTGCAATTTTACTAATTCTAGACAAACGTGTGTATCTAATAACATTCTGCATTTAATTTATTTGTTTAATATATTTAATTTTATTTAATACATTAACTATTTTAATCAATTTTTTTCTCTCCACAATATACGAAATGAATTATGACTATGCAATAATAGGAGGAGGTATATCAGGGCTTTATATTTATTATAATTTATTGAAAAACTTAAAAACAAAAAATAAAAAAATTATTTTATTAGAAAAAAATCCACATGTGGGAGGCAGAGTTTATACAGATAAAGTAACTCACCAGTCAAAAAACTATTTTTTTGAAGCCGGTGCGGGAAGATTTTCAAATTCTCATAAACGTTTAAATAAATTAATAAAAAAACTCAACCTTGAAAAAAATAAAATGAAAATTCCAAACAAAATTAATTTTGTTGATACAAAAAACAAATCTAATAGTAAAAAAACACTACAACATCACACCTATTATTTAGATAAAGTAGCAAAAAAATATGCAAATAAAAATAATCAATCAACTTTACAAAAAATAACATTTAAAAAATTACTTCAACAAAATTTCTCTCCAAAAATAATAAAACATATCATAGATGGATATGAATATAAAGATCTTTTTACAACCAATGCATATGAAGCAGTAAATAATTATTATAAAAATTTCAAATCAAAAGAACAGTTTTATATATTAACATCTGGTATGTCTTCCATAATACAAGAATTAAAAAAAAAATTAAATAAACAAAAAGCAAATATAAAAACAAATACAATAGTAAAAGATATTATAAAAGTAAAAAATCAACAACCCAACAATTATGTCGTAAAAGCAGAACAAAATAATAAAAAACTTTTAATAAAAGCAAATACTATTATTTTAACTGTAACAAATGATATATTAGAAAAATTTTCTATTTTACAACCAATAAAAAAATCACATATACAATCAGTTAAAAACACACCATTAACACGAATTTATTCTATTTTTGATACAAAAAATGTTTGGTTTTTAAATACTAAAAAAACAACAACAACAAGTCCTGTGCAATATGTTATTCCTATTAATGAAAAACAAGGAACAATCATGTCTAGTTACACAGATATGGATAATGCTATAATGTGGAATAAATTAAATCAAAAATCTCCCAAAAAACTAAGTGAAAAGTTAGTAAAAGAATTATCAAAAATCTATAAACAAAAAATACCCGAACCCCAAACTAATCGCGTATATCATTGGTATAACGGAGTAGCGGCATGGCAACCAAAATTTAACACAACAAAAATAAAAAAAGAAATAGTAAAACCTATTAACAATGAAAATATTTATATTGCTGGAGAGAATTATAGTAATTATCAAGGTTGGATAGAAGGTGCCCTAGAAACAAGTGATAATGTATTGAAAATATTATTAAAATCACAAAAAGGCGGCGGTAAACAAAACAAAACCAAAAAGAACTTTTCAAAAAGTTCTCAAAAGAAAACAAAAAAGATACCTAGTTGTTGTTCACACAACAAAACAGCAAAAATATGTAAAACAAAAAAAAGAACTTTTAAATTACCTCGTCGTTTCTCAAGAAAAAAATGTTTAACTCAACCAATCAAAGGTTTTTCAATGCGCTCATCATGTTCTCCATATAAACAATGCTAATCCACATGACCAAACTAACCGCCAATATTAAATATCTGATACTTTTGATTATAAAAGTATTGAATACCTTTCTTTGCTCTTGCAAAATTATTATCGCGATTTTCAGACTCCGCAATAGGAAATGAATAATTAAGACCATTATCAGGGCGGATACAAACAAACCAATCATTTCTTGTTACTTGTTCCCATCTAATTTCATTGGGCATAATAGGTTGACACTTCTCCATAATCTTATCAATAGACACAAAAGACTCATACTTACTATTTGGTCTCATATCCTCAACACAATGGGGAAGATCGCCAGAAATAGTAATTTGGTTACCCGAACGTTCAACACTAATTTGGTTAGACATATTTCTTTTTTTTTATATAATATACCAAACATTATCAACACAGAACAGAGTTCAATTTTTACTCGCTACAAGTTACTACCCACAATACATAGTTAAATACTTAATAATATATAATTTATTAAACAATATAAAGAGACATCATCATATATAACCTGTAATCATCATTAACCGCATATCTCATCATTAATTTGAGTACCGTTAACCCTCTACTGTAGAGCAGTATATGAAAATTGAATTGAAATCCTTCCATAGAAAAGAAGACATAAAACACAATGGCGTCATCGTCTAATGGTTAGGACGCTGGTCTTTGAAACCAGTAATGCGGGTTCGAGCCCCGCTGATGCCTATATACCAGTGTTCCCGAGTCCGGTCAAAGGGGGCAGACTTAAGATCTGTTGCAGATGCTTCGTGGGTTCGAATCCCACCGCTGGTATTGGGGAGCACGGAAACACACACACACACACACACATCCCATATAGTCTAGATGGTTAGGATACTCCGCTTTCACCGGAGCGACTCGGGTTCGAATCCCGATGTGGGAAGGCTGGGCGCGGCGATTTACTACGCAACAGAATAAGATGTTAACTGAGGTTAAAGTGGTAAGTAAGACAAGATATTCATGGGGAGCACGGTAAAATGTCAACTAACAGCAAAACAACCAAAAACAATTAAGACTCAAAATCTTCCGCCATTGCGCTTCGCAGGTTCGAATCCTGCCTAGGGTGTATGCCCTAGTATGCAAGAGGTCAAAGCAGGTTTGTATAATGTTGACAGCATTAATTATTATCCTGAGTTAGTATGGTAACACCGCTTTGACGGAATCCGGTTCAACTCCGGACAGGAAATTAGTTACTTACAGCAAAAAACTAATAAATGCAAAACAAGTAACTAGCATTTGAGCCGAATTAGCTCAGTCGGTAGAGCGCGCGCCTTTTAAGCGCGTGGTCGTGGGTTCGATCCCCACATTCGGCAGCTTTAACCTGAAAAAATTCAACCGGCTATCTTTCCCGAGCGGTCAAAGGGGGTGATTTCAAGTGTCATTGGCTATGCCTTCGCAGGTTCGAATCCTGCAGATAGCACTAACGAAAAACAATTAATTAATATAATGAAAAAAACAATAAAGAAAATATTTTCAGCCGAATTAGCTCAGTCGGTAGAGCGCGCGCCTTTTAAGCGCGTGGTCGTGGGTTCAATCCCCACATTCGGCATATTTTATGTTACAAAATTCAAATGTTTTCTAACAGCAAATCTTAAGATTGCTTAGTGGTTAAGCGTAGGACTCAATCTCCTTCTACGTTGGTTCAATTCCAACTCTTATTACAAAATAGAAAACAGTAAAAATGGCCGCTTGGTCTAGTGGTATGATTCTCGCTTTGGGTGCGAGAGGTCGGGGGTTCGATTCCCCCAGCGGCCCATCTTACATGAAAACTTTTAAACAACATAGTCAAAAAAGACTATTTGGTTCCTAACAGCAACTCTCTCATTCCATTATAAGGACGTGGTCGCGGGTTCGAGTCCCGCCCGGATGATTATCCGGTAACTCAGTCGGTAGAGTGCGTATTGAATGGAACCAGCAAACATTTCTTAACCTATTCGTTTATATCCCTCAAATTTTCCCTTTTAGGAATATATACACCCGCGTGGCCCAATGGATAAGGCGTCCGACTTCTAATCGGAATATTGTGGGTTCGAGTCCCATCGTGGGTATGTAAACAGTTTTTTTTATTTATTTATTATTTTTCATATAAATAATTCAAATACTTATATGAAATAAACAAAACATAAAACAAAAATCAAACATCAACACTTTTTCGCTCATGAGAATCAATTCCGCGAGTATTTTCTGTTTGAACTGCAACATTTTTTTTTCCAAACATAAAATTACCATCATCATCAAATGCAGTCATTTCAAACATATCAGAAAAGTTTATATCCATAGGATGTTCATTTTCTTTTTTTTTCTTTTTACAACACCAACACCTACAATCATCACCTTCTAATTCAAAAAAGTCAGCAATATTATAAATAATAAAACACAAAACAACAAAAGAAAAACCAAATATAATTAATAATTCTCGTAAAGATAAAGTATCGCTATCACAATTACTATTGCTTTTAGATGAATTAAATGACATACCAACGTCTGCCTGACTTGTATCGTCTCTTAATTGGGTAATATTATTAGTTGTATTCCAATAAAAAGAATTAAAATTATAATTTCTAGGATAAGAACTATTAAGTTCATTATTTAAACTATAGTTTAAGTATGTGTTATTTAAATAAATGATTGTTTCGTTTAAGCATTGATATGAATTATTTTGATATTCAATAACAATGACAGTAACATTTTTAATATTTTTTACAGTAACATTTTTAATATTTTTTACAGTGACATTCTTAACACGTGTTACAGTAACATTATTAACATTTTTCACAGTTACATTTTTAATATTTCTTACAGTAACATTTTTATAATTAATCTTTTGAGTCCAATTAATCTTTTGAGTCCAATTAATCTTTTGAGTCCAATTAATCTTTTGAGTCCAATTAACCTTATCTTCCCATCTTATACGGTCAATCCAATTAACTTTTTGAGTCCAATTAACCTTATCTTCCCATCTTATACGGTCAACCCAATTAATCTTCTGAGTCCAATTAACTTTCTGTGTCCAATTAACTTTATCTTCCCACCGAATCTTATCAACCCACCTAGTTTGGTTAATCCACCGTGTTTTATTAATCCACCTATCACATTCAACATCTGCCTGAGGACTTGGCGTTGGCTGTGGTGCAGGTGTAGTTATTGTAGTTGTAGTTCTAACTTCACTAACACAAGCAGTCCAATCAGGATTACAAGGGCGTGGGTAACAAGGTCTTCTTCCTCTTTCAGAAGGACCCATGCACAAATCATTATCACTACTCTGCGCACCATTACGATACCCTAATAAACATTTACATTCAGGATACAAACTTTTACAATAATAATTACAACAAGTTCCATCCCTATAAGCACATTCACTATTTCCACAATTAGGAGATGAACAACCCATTCTACACATTTGCATAGGAGAATCACTACACCAACTAGTTGTAGACAGTCCTCCAGCAACATTTAATAAAAATAAAAAAACCTTAAATAGCATTTTATTATTATAAATTTATTTAAATGTTTTTAAATACTAACAATGCCTTGATTACTTATTACAACATTTTCATTTGTAACACCCACTTCATTTAAAAATCTATAATATTTATTTTTATATTGATAAATATACACTCTATAATAAATACCATAATTCTTCATATAATCTATTGCTGTTTTTATTTGAGGATTGGTAGAATTTTTAAAAATATCTACGTTATCTAAGCATTTCGTTAAAATATTATTTACCATTAATTCACAAGACGTTGTTTTACCATAAATATGATATCTTTTTAAAATATGTGATAATAAAGCCAATTCTAATAATAATTCTTCTTCTTTAATAAGTTTTTTTAAACTACGAGTTTTAACACCACTAACCGTTTTTACTCTAATTCCTCTAAGATCAAAAAAACCTCTACACAAAGCACATGTATGTTTTTTTGCATACCATTGATATAAACAACTAGAGCAAAAATGATGTTCACATCTAGTAATTTCTAAAACGCATTTATGTTTTTCTTGACAAATTGCACAATCCATAACCAATAAACTATTATTAAATAAAAAAATAATTTTAAATACTTATTTATTTTAATTCAATCCAAACATAATTTACCAATCCCAATGTTTATAAGGAATAGCATCATACGTATTACTTACTCGATGTTCGCTTTTATGTTGCCATGGTATTCTAAAATAACTATGATACAATTTAGTTTTTAAACAATAATTTTCAGCAACTAATTTTTTTGGATATAAATCACGAATTCCAACAAATGTTCTATACCGCCAAAACTTCCCATAATATTTTTTATCTTTATCACGCAAACAATAAATGTCAAAACTTAATGAAATTTTTTTATGCCAACTTTTTTTCCAATCTAACATAAATTCCTTAACCACAAACCACACATCATCAGGTAAATACATTTTGTTATATTGATATTTATGTTATTATATTTATATTTTAATTTCCCTACCTAATCGCTTATTTTTTTTCAATTTAACATTCTAATATATACATTACCCTAATGAAAATTGAAGTATAATTTAATAAAAATAAACTAAATTATACTAAACAAAAAAGAACTAGAACTATGGCAACACAAAGTTCTCCAACCTCCAGTCCAACATCTGCTACTTCCATTGGTTATCTTGAACGTTCAAGTGACACACCTTGTGATAGAATTAAAAACTTTATTGATGATATTGGAGACATTCTGACAGAGATTGATGATGAACATCTAAGAAAATTTCTTCAAATATGCAGCGAACGAGGATATGATTTTAAAAATCAAACTCCTATGCCCTCTCTAGCAGAATGTATGACTACAATGATTCGTGATCAAAATACTCTAGAACCCGATTCTAAATATTATCACTATTATAATGCTATGATAATGGAATTTCTACAACGTAGCATGGCAGTAGTTAATGCAGAACAAGAACATATAGACCATCTTAACCCAAAGATTAATGATTCTCTAGAAAAATTCAAGGAATTTTATGTATCAGTCTAAAACCATAAACATCTACCTTTCTACTTCTTTCTACTTTTAACTTCTTTATCAAAATCAACCTTTGTTAACTTATAAGCCCAATGTTGCAAAGTTTGTCTTATCTTAGGACTAATATTTTCATCATTCCATTTACCATTTTTTTTTAATATCTGTGTAACTAACCACTTTCTAAAACGACCTCTTTCACTCGTCAAACCCATCCAACGTTTTATTTGACGTTCATCATCAGCCCCTCTTTTTCCCATAAAAAAATCACAATACCAATGAACCCAACCATATGGATTATGTTTTTTAATCCAACCTTTACCTTCCCAAAAACTCAATGTAGTTCCAACCTTTACACCATATTTATTTAGTTTTTTATCATACTCACTAAAAGGTAAAGTTAAATGACTTTCTGGAATGCCTTTCCACCACGATTTTGGATATTTTTTATGAACATTCTTTAACTCTTTACCTGCAACTTTAGATTTTATAGGACGCCAATATGTCCCACCAAAACTTCCTAACTTAAACATATCACGAGGGCTTAAATTAGGTCTAAAATCAGGATAATCTTTAAAAAAATATTTGCCTCCTACTTTTTTCGCCTTAAAACCCTTGCCATTATTTACACCTTTTTTTCCAGTCGTTCCACTCATCTTTTTTTTTCTTGTTATTTTATTTTTTTTTAGTCTACGAACTTTTTTTGTTTTTACCATAATAAATAATACTATAGTAATAACTTAGATTTTAAAAATTACTCCTGCAGTTTACACATTAACTTTACTCCTCAAATTTACAATTAAGTCCTGGATACTTTGAGTAAAGTTTAAAGATAGCCTTTTCTTTCATTTTGGCTTCAATCATAATATCAATATTAATACCATATTTTTCAGGAATTTCCATTAAATAATGTGGAATAACTTCAATATAATCTGAGTGGTGTCCACATCTACCACTTCCTTGTTCACTTACATGGAACTTAGGTTTAATTCCACGGTCACACCAACTTTTCAATATATCAGGTATATAATCACCAGCCGGCAAAAACACTTCATCTGGGTGCAATAGTTTATAACATTCAAAATGATGTGTATCAAATACAACTGGAATCCCTATCTCGCGCGAAACATCTAAACAATCCTTAATACTAAAACAGCGCTCACAGTTCTCTAATACTAAACGCCTTTTAACCTTATCAGGCAACATTTGATATTGTTTACACCAACGTTTTTTGGTGGCTTCTTTATCTCCATAAACTCCACCACCATGAACAACCATGACCGAATTATCACCCATACCCATCAAATCTAATACGGTTGCATGATAAGACAAATCATTAATAGTTTGTTTAAAAGATTTTTCGTTTATAGCACCAACTACATTATATTGACCGGGATGAAAGGTTAACCTGTGACCAAAATATCTGGCTAGTTTACCTATTTTTTCTAACAATTCTTTTGCAAAATCAAAACTATAATCTTCAACCTTAGGATTACTTTTATGAGGAAACATTTCACTGCTTAATCTAAATACACGAATACCATGCATTTCATTCCACATAATCATAACCAAAACATCTTTAAGATTTTGTATGATTTTTGATTTTAAGGCATCAATACCTTTTTGTTTAATAGTTCTTATAATCATTTTCCTAGATGCAAATATAGGTATGGTTCTTCCACGTAATTCAGTATTTAAACAACATAATCCTAGTTGGACAGGTCGTTCAATACTAAACTTTTTTTCCTCAACTTCAGACATTTTTGTTATATTTGTTATACATAACAATAATTTATATCTTTTTCTTCAATTTTATATCTTTACTTTTCTAACTTTACGAGTTCCATAACCATGTTTTTTTCTACTGCGCTTAGCAAAACGTAAAGCCTTAGATCCTTTTTTACAATACTTTTCTAATATGTTAAAATCAACTGCGGCTGCTTTTCCGCCACTTATAGAACTAGCCAATCTAGCATATCCCCACGAATTACCGGTTTGATTAGGTCTACTTCCAGAAGAATAGTAAGCACCTTGTCCTTTCTTTACAATTTTACGCAAACCAGTTAAACTACATCCAGTTTTTTTGGCTAATTCTTGATTAACACTAAACTTTTTTAACTTATATATTTTTAAACTTTTTTTAATGTGTGGAGAGACTTTTGATTTAAAACTTTTTACTTTTTTTCTTGTATAATATTTCTTTTTTTTATAAAGTTTTCTAGATTTTTTCAACATTTTTTTTTGTTTTTTTTTATCTCTCCGCGACAATCTTTTTGGAACATATTTAATAGGAACTTTTGTCATTAGTTTAATATATGATAACAAAAAATAAAATCAAAAAAATAAAATAAAAATATTTTAAATTTTATTTTTATTTTAAAATCTATTATTAATGTATATAATATGATTTCTAAAAAAAATTTTTTATTTACATCTGTAGGAGATAACACCAAATTTGATTCGTTATGGATTAATGATAATATGAATTATGATGTGTATGTTATATATTATGGAAATAATAATGATATTTATGACAAGTATAAATCAAAAGTGACTTTTATTGAGAAAAGAAAAGGTAGTAAATTTCAAAACCTTAAATATTTTTATGACAATAATATTGATATAATAAATTCATACGAAAGATATTTTATTTTAGATGATGATATAATTTTTAATGTAGATGACATAAATAATATGTTTGAAATATCAGAGCAATATAACTTAGATATTTGTGGGCCAAGTTTTACCAGAGATAGCAAATTATCTCATGCGATAACAATACATAAACCAAATGTATTATTAACATATACAAATTTTGTTGAAGTTAATGTGCCTTTATTTAATAAAAAAGCATTACATAAGTTAATGCAAAAATTAGATTATAGTTTAATTGGATGGGGTATAGATTATTTATATATTATTTGCAATGGTATAGAAAAAAAAAAATCTTATGCTATAATTCATAAAATAACTTGTAAAAATCCCAAAGACAATAAAAAACCAGAAGGACGTGAATTAAAAAAAATATCAAAATGGAATCAACGCTCTAGAATTTGGAAAGAATTCGCAAAAAAACATAAAATACCAAATAAGTTTAGACCAATAGTATATAAAAATATACCATTAAATCTATAATGATAGTTTATATTTTTATTTAACATGTTAGAACTTAATAAGAATTATTTCATATATTTTCAAAGTTTTTTAGTCATCATTTTATAGAAAAAGAAGTGCCACATCCACAAGAGGCTTGAGCCATTGGATTATCAAAAATAAATCGTCTTCCCATTATATCTTCATCCCAATCTACTTTAGTTCCCAAAAGAAAAAAAAGACTTTTATCACATACTTCTATTTTTAAATCATCTTCAATAACAATATTTTTTTCATTAAAAAATGTATTAATAGGTTCAAACTTATATTCAAACCCATTACATCCCCCACTTTTAACACTAAATAAAATGCCCTTGTAATTATTTGTTTTTTTTATTTGTTTTAATTGTTTTATAGCAGAACAAGTTACTGAGATTATTTTTTTACTCATTATATTATTAACTAGTTATTTTTTTAATAATATATTTTAATTTAAAGCAATTGCTCAATTTCCTCCATCATATCATCCAACTTGGGAGCACGTAAAGCATCATAATCAATAACTAATCTTTCATTCCCAAAATTCCGCCCTTGTTTACCATTTACTTTAATAGGACAAGGCCAATGACTTGTTGTTCGCCTTTCATTAAAATACTTACGTCGCTTTTTACGCATTGCCATAGTATTTTTCTCATGATTTTTCGGCAAATAACAAACATATTGAACGATACGCTCTTCACTTCCTGGCTTTCCATATTGATTTTGATGAAACACGCGACTATCCCACAAAACCAATGAACCTGCCTTAACATCATTAATTTTTTTATAATCTTTCATAGCCTCTACAACATCGTGCTCAATTAATTGCCAATCACCGCCTTTTTCAATTCCACGATCCTTAAAATATTTTTCGTGAATATTGTGAGTGCCTTCATAACAAACAAAGGTCCTTTCTGTATTACTAGTTAAAGCAACATAACCCTGAATGCAATGCCTGCCTAACTTACCTGGTGCTTGGTCAGTGTGTGTCCAAATATTATCTTTTTTCTTTAAACTTTTTGGAATAAAACAACTACCATCAAAAGAAACAACCAATTCATTTGTATCCCACAAACCCTTGAAAACTTCCTTAACCTTGGGTCGCGTTCTTATATACCAAGAATGTCGTTGATGTCCTGCTTCATGAAATTTATAAATACCATGAGGACTTAACTTTGCATGCTGATAATCATGATCAGGTATACTTTGCTGCCATTCACGAAACCAACCAATACATTTTTCAATTTCTTTCTGAGTCAAAACTCCGGGCACAATACAATAACCTTTATGGTTAAGCGTTTCTTTGATTTTAGCAATATCCATAGTAAATATAATACTAACCCTATTAAACACGAAAATAAAATTCAATTTTTTATGTAACATATATTTTTTAATTTTAAAAAGATATATTATATGATAAATAAACAATGGAGAATTGCTCTAACCAAAAATAAAATAAATAAAATAACAAATTTATTATTAAAAGTATTTCCAACAAAACAACAAGCCGGGTGGTTTGTTACCATATTTACACACTATTTACCGCATCTTATTTTTACAATTCTTCTTTTTATGCTACCATTTAATATAGGATTTTTAATAGTTTTTATATTTGGATATTTATTTCACTTATTTTTTAATGGATGTTTTCATTTAAGACTGGAGAGACATTTATTTAATGATAAAAATTGGAAAGGCCCATATCATATTTTAGAATATTTTAACTTTAATTTAAACTCAAAAACAATAGAAACATATTTAAATATAGGAATGGTAATAGTATTTTTAATTTTTTCAGTAAAGTTTTATAACAAACTAAAAAAAAATAATTTTACTTTAAACCTTTCTGATTTTAAAATAACAAACAATAAAATATTTCTACTACTTTTATTATGGTGGATTATACAAATAATAACATTTATAATTATTTAACCTTTCAGTCTCTAGGCACATGTCTCTGTCTAAGTTCTAGATATGAAGATGAATCATTTGTAGTCCATCCACGAGTGGTTTCTTGAATCAACTCATCCATATCTTCTTGAACATCCACAGCATTATCAGTGTCATCTTCATCCTCCTCAGCCCCCTCAATGACATCATCAGAATCACACTCATCGACATCCTCCCCCACATCCTCTGCCTCGTCCTCCACCACCTCCTCTCCAATCATCTGAACATCATCTGAAAGAATCACAGAATCAATACTACTACAACCATCAAACGGACCATTTCGAACCTCTGTCTCATCCTCCGCCACATCTTCCACATCGTCTTCCGCCGAATCACCATCATTAATATCAGGATTCTTCATAAAAGGTGCCATTACCATTTTCTCACTATGTTGTCGAACCATTCCAGAAATAACACGAAAAGCCTTTTCAAAAATAATATTCATAAAATAATCAGAATAATGAATAACAAAACTACAAACAATCAAACCCAAATAACTATTCAACAACGACCTATAACTAAAGAAACTAAAAAGCATATAAGTAAATTGCAAAAGCAAAAAGGATTCTAGTGGTCTAGAGCGCACAAAAGACCAACCTTTATATCTTGTTTCTGGAGCAACAACATGATCAAACATCTTAAAATTACGAGCCATATCTAAAGTTAATTCTAATTAATTACTGACTAATTAGAATTCAATTTTAATATAATATCCAATCCCTTATATCATTTATTATTCCATCTCATCTATATATTTTTCTAACTCCATTTTTTCCCTCGATAAAAATAAATCTTTATCATCACGCATTTCATATCTAAGATGTTGAAATGTAGGTTCTTTTAATTCTTTTAATAATTTATCTATTTTACCTATCAATCTATCATCATAATTTTTAACACTATCTACAACCTTAGGTTCACCAAACAAATTATTATAAATTTCATATTTTGCACTCAAAACAATACGTGATGTTCTAACTAACAACTGAGTAATACCTTCAACGCCATACAATTTCTTTTCGGTTTCTGTAAAACTAATATGTAAATCAATAGTATTTTTAATAACTTTTAATATCTTAGTAAATAATTCAATATCTTGTCTATTTTCAGGACTACCATATTTTTTAATATGCTCTAAGGTAGACTCAACCATATGATAATTATATTTTAAATATTCATATTCTTTATTCATAAGAGGCTCAATATAATTCTTTATTACCATAAGTTTAAAATCCAAATAATCTTGTGATAAACCAACAACACTCTTTGACTTAAATTCTCTATAATAATTTCCTTTTAAAGAAAGTCCACCACCATTAGAAATACCTCTAAGATTTAAACCACCACGTCTAATCATTATAAATTATTTAGATTATAATAAAATAATTTATATCACAATAACTTAGTTATTAATGCAAACTTGTAAAGAAAATGAAAAATCCATGTAATTTAAATCAACAACATCACCATACTGGTCTAAAATCTTTACCTTTATTTTACTTAAATCAATTGGTCCTGCAAATTTTCTAGTTTTTACTATATTGTTACCATTAGAGGAATCATCAATATTAACAGCAAATTTTCCATCTGTTAAATAAATTTTTGCTAAAACACTCTCATTAGCACTATATTTTTCAAAACAAACCTCATGTGGATTTAAAGAAGAATGATTAAAATCATCTAAACAAAAATAAACATATCTATCACCACCCCCGTCAAATAAACCTTCAGACATAATGTAACTTGTTACATCTAAATATTCAGCGTATCTAAACCCTAATATCCATCCTGCACCAAAACTAATATTTTTTAGTTCGCTATGTGCAAATTTTAAAGTAAATCGATAACTGCTAGATGTTCCATCAACAACAGAAAAAATAGATTTTAAACTGTTTTCATGAATAGAAAATTTTATGTTTTTTAAAGCATTATCATTACCAGCCAAATAAAAGTATGTTTTATTTAAAAATGTCTCAAGTTGTTCAATACTATAGTTACCGTCTGGAATAATAATTTGATGTAATTCAACTCCAAAGCAAGAATCATTTGTTTCAATAAAAAAAACATTGTTCTTTTTTTTTGATGAAAACAAATACCATGTATTAGGAATACAAATACTATCTAATTTTAAAGAAGTTACATTAGAATAAGTATTAGGAAATTGATAGTTAAAATTACTACTGCTAGTATTATAATAGTTTGAGCGAAATTTTGTGTTAACGTGCACAAATGTAAATTTTGCATTATGTGAATTTTGACAACTCATATAATACATATTCCTAAATAAATTCTAAGCAATTTCAAAATTCAAGATTAATTCAACCGGTTCAGCATCATTATTATCGTTACCAACAATAATAGATAATTTTAATTTGTTTCCTGTTAAAAGTTCAGTTTGATCAAATAAACTTAATATTTCTTGATAAGTTAAACTATGAGAAAAAGTTAAATTTGTCCAATCATTTACTCTTAATAAATCACTAGAAATACTAATATAAGAAGAACTCGACCAATCATTTTTATTTATTCCAGTGTCAGTTTCCCATAAAGAAACAATATCACTTACAATATCGTATGTAATATTAGTGAGGTTTACATTTTCAGCACTAGATTTAGCCCAGCCATTTAATTTACTTTTACTAACCAAAATATTTTGTATATCGTTTTCTAAAGAAAAAGTAAATTTCCCTTTATTTTTATAAAATAAATTAACAAAATCATCTTTTTCTATTAAAAAATTTTTAGATTTATATGGTAAAACCGTTGGGGGTTGTGGTGCATAATCAAATAATAAAATAGTATGGTGTGGCGAGCGTGAAAAATTTACTGTATCTGTTGTAGAACTAGTAGCAAAATTA